>Ga0193955_1000757_pt1 | contig 16985 bp, 11 predicted proteins | sample BB_6_MG_FD_140343 | JGI IMG/M metagenome (GOLD analysis project Ga0193955, IMG submission 140343) | Microbial mat bacterial communities from the Broadkill River, Lewes, Delaware, United States - BB_6_MG | ecosystem: Environmental > Aquatic > Freshwater > River > Microbial mats | place: USA... | reverse complement strand
TTTAACTCGAGCATTGGAACTTAAGGAGGATGCTGGAAATTCTGTGAATGAGATTTGTGTCATCCATGTTGGTACTGCAAGTGCCGATGCTACTCTAAGAAAAGCTTTGGCAATTGGTGCTGATAAAGCCATTAGAATTGATGCCTGTGCTGCGGATGCCTACTATGTTGCAGGACAAATTGCAGAATACTTGAAAGAGAATCCTTTTGACATTGTATTCAGTGGAATAGAATCGAGTGATTACAACGGTTCTTCAGTAGGAGCAATGATTGCCGAGTTTATGGATTACCCAGGTATTTCTTCTGTTACTTCAGTAAATTTAGACGATGACGATATTCAATTGTCGCGTGCCATTCCAGGCGGAAAGCAAGTTTTAAAAACTGAGACTCCTTTTGTTGCTGTTGTTCAAAAAGGTATTGCTAGTGAACCTCGAATTCCTTCGATGAGAGGAATTATGATGGCACGTAAAAAACCTTTAGAAGTAAAGCCATCTGCAGATATTGAAATACTGACAAAATCGGTAAAATTTGAATTGCCTGCAGAAAAAGGTGTTTGTAAAATGATCGAATCAGAATCAGCCGAACAATTGGTTGAATTGCTAAAGAATGAAGCCAAGGTTTTGTAATTGAAATCTTAATGAATCCTATTATTAACGAATTAAAAATGAGCCTATGTCTGTAATTGCATTTGCCAAAAATTGGAATGGGAAATTTAAGAATTCCAGTTACGAGTTGGTATCATATACTAAAGAATTAGCCAATAAATTAAATACAAATCTGGTTGTACTTTCTATTGGGGAAGTATCTACTGATGAATTAAATACATTAGGGAATTACGGAGCAGATAAAATAATTGCTGTTAACGATCCTCAATTGAATACCCTAACGAGTCGTGTTTATGCTAAGGTAATCTCTCAGGTTGCTGATAAAGAAGGTGCGACAATTGTGGTTTTAAGTGATAATAACAGTGGAAAAGCGATTGCACCACGTGTATCTGTTCAAATGAAAGCTGGTATGGTAGCGGCAGTTCAGGAAATGCCTGTTTCTTTTGATCCTTTCATTGTAAAGAAAAGAGTATTCTCAGGAAAAGCCTTTGGTCATGTTCAAATCGATTCTGAAAAGAAGGTTTTAACCATTGCTAAGAACTGTTTTGGTTTAATTGAAAATAAACTTGATGTTGTAATTGAGGAATTCACTCCTGAAGTAGATGCTAATCTATTTAAAGTTCAGGTGATTGAAGAAGAAGAGCAGAAGAATAAAGTAATCCTTTCCGATGCTGACATAGTTGTTTCTGCAGGTAGAGGAATGAGAAGTTCTGAGAATTGGGGACCAGTAGAAGATTTAGCAGAGGTTTTAGGTGCCGCTACGGCTTGTTCTCGTCCGGTTTCGGATGAAGGATGGCGTGGACATGAAGAGCATGTTGGACAAACCGGAAAGGTAATTGCTCCAAACTTATATATCGCAGCTGGTATTTCCGGAGCGATTCAGCATGTTGCAGGAATTAGTCGAAGCAAGTGTATTGTAGCTATTAACACCGATCCTGAAGCACCAATTTTTAGTGTTGCTGATTACGGTATTGTGGGAGATGTGATGGAAGTATTACCTAAAATAACAGAAGCAATTCGAAACTCAAAATCATGATAATAGTTTCGAGTGGCAAGTTTCAAGTACCAAGAAAACTTGTGGCTTGAGGCTTGGAGCTTGAATCTTCTAAAATTGTAGAGGAATCAAAAATAGATGGCATAATAACTTGAATTTGTACACCTAAAATCAGAAACAATGACCAAACAAATCCTCTTTATCATTTCATTGGCAATAACCTTAGGCGTTTTTGCCTATTCCGTTAAGCGATTGTGGGCTTTCTTTAAATTGACAAAGCCTTCCTATCCAATTCGCAATATTGGAGCGCGGATATCGCATACTCTGGATATTGCTTTTGGACAGACTAAAATCTTTCGTAAACCAGTAATTGGATTAATGCACGCATTGGTTTTCTGGGGATTTTTAGTAATCACATTAGGGAGTATTGAAATAGTTGTTGATGGAGCGTTTGGTGTTGAACGATCTTTTGCATTTACAGGATGGTTTTATGATGTTGTAATAGCTTCTGGAGATATTTTTGCTTTGCTTATTATTGCTTTTATAAAGCTATTTATACTTCGTAGAACCTTTATGAATATTAAACGGTTTTCTGGTGTCGAAATGAACTTAAAATCTAAATGGGATGCGCAAATATCACTTTATCTTATTGCGTTTTTAATGGTTTCCTTGCTTTGCTTCAACATGGGCTATGTCAGTAATCATCCAAATAATTATGAAGGTATTTATCCTGTTTCGACTACACTGGTTAATTTATTTGGATGGGATTTTAGCTGGTTACAGGAACCGGGTTGGTGGGTGCATATCTTACTGATATTTATATTTGCCAACTACTTGCCTTATTCTAAGCATTTCCACGTTTTCCTTTCTGTACCAAATGTATTCCTGGCAAATCTTGAGCCACTTACCAAGTATCCAAACCTGGAGAGTATTACTAAAGAAGTAAAATTGATGCTGGATCCGGAAGCAGCGTATGATGAGAATGAAGAAGTTTCTCGATTCGGTGTTAAGGACATTGAAGATGTGACCTGGAAGAATTACATGGATTCCCTGGCATGTACACAATGTGGTCGTTGTACGGATGTTTGTCCTGCTAATATCACTGGAAAATTGCTTTCTCCTAGAAAAATATTTGTTGATCTGCGAAAGCGAATGGATGAAATTGGTCCATTGGCTGTGAAGGGAAAAGAGGATGGAAAATCATTATTAAGAGATTATATCTCGGAAGAGGAATTGTGGGCTTGCACTACTTGTAATGCTTGTGCTCAGGAATGTCCAATTGATATCAGTCATCCAAATTTAATTATGGATATGCGCAGATATCTGGTGATGGAAGAGGCTGCTGCTCCGGCAGAGCTAAATACCATGTTTACCAATATTGAAAACAACGGTGCACCATGGCAATATTCGCCTGAGGATCGCCTCAAATGGACTGAAGGATAGATTGATGATATTAACGTATAGACGTAAGATCTTACGTCTCTAACCAAAAAAAATATACTGAATGACAGACATAAAACTACACGTACCGGTAATGGCTGATTTGGAAGCAAAGGGTGAGCAACCAGATTATCTATTTTGGGTTGGATGTGCTGGTGCATTTGATGATAGATATCAGAAAGTAGCTCGTGCTTTTGCCAAAATTTTGAATCACCTTGAGGTGAGCTATGCAGTTTTAGGAAAAGAGGAAAGTTGTACTGGTGATGCTGCCAAGCGCGCCGGAAACGAGATGCTTTTCCAAATGCAAGCCATGCAAAATATTGAGATTTTAAATGGATATGAAATTAAAAAGATTATCTGTACTTGTCCTCACTGTTACAATACCTTAAAGAATGAATATCCTGAATTGGGTGGCAACTATGAGGTGATCAATTACACTCAATTTCTGGATGAGATGATTCAGAATGGGAAATTGGATTTAAAGGATAATCCTTTCAAGGGAGAAACAATTACTTATCATGATCCGTGTTACTTGGGAAGAGGAAATAATATCTACGAAGCTCCAAGAAATGTTGTGAAAGCAGTATTTGGAGAAGTAAAGGAGATGAAGCGATCCCGAAGTTTTGGATTGTGCTGTGGTGCTGGTGGAGCTCAAATGTTTAAGGAAGCAGAAAAGGGGAATAAGGAAGTAAATATTGAACGTACCGAAGAAATTATTGACAGAAAAGTGGATAAGGTAGCTTCTGCTTGTCCGTTTTGCATGACCATGTTAACGGATGGAATCAAATTAAAGAATAAAGAGAACGAATTAGAAAATCTGGATGTAGCTGAAATTATCGAAAAAGCTCTAGATCTGTAATTACACCTAAAATGGATACACCTACTGCATATCAATTAAAAAACTCTGTAAGAATCGTAACAGCAACCTCATTGTTCGATGGACATGATGCTTCTATTAACATCATGAGAAGAATTATTCAGGCTTCGGGTGCTGAGGTCATTCATTTGGGACACAATCGTTCTGCTGAAGAGATTGTAGATTGTGCTATTCAGGAAGATGCACAAGCCATTGCAATTAGTTCTTATCAGGGCGGTCATATTGAATTCTTCAAGTACATGTACGATTTATTACAAGAGAAAAATGCAGGACATATTCGAATTTTTGGTGGAGGTGGAGGTGTAATTCTTCCAGCCGAGATTGAAGAATTGGAGAAATACGGAATAGCTGGATTGTATTCACCTGATGACGGACGTAATCTTGGTTTACAAGGAATGATTAATGAAGTTTTACTTGGCGCTGACTATAAATTGAATGAGGTCGATTTGACGGAGATTTCAGAAATCAAATATAAAAATGTAAATCTCCTATCTCGTCTAATTACTTTAGCAGAACAAGATCAGATTCAGAATTCTGATGTATATCTTAAAATAAAGAACAATGCCAAAATCAGTCGAACACCAGTTATTGGAATTACAGGTACTGGTGGTGCAGGAAAATCCTCTTTAACGGATGAATTGATTCGAAGAATTCAGATTGATTATCCTGATTTGAAATTGGCAATTCTCTCTGTAGATCCATCTCGTAAGAAAAGTGGTGGTGCTCTTCTTGGGGATCGAATTCGAATGAATGCCATTCAGAATCCAAATATTTACCTGCGTTCATTAGCGACTCGACGTGCTAACCTGGCGCTTTCAAAGCATGTTGATGACGCTTTGATGATCATGAAAGCTGCAGAATTTGATTGCATTTTTCTGGAAAGTTCTGGGATCGGTCAATCGGATACTGAAATTGTTGATTTCAGTGATGTGAAACTCTATGTGATGACTCCTGAATTTGGAGCTGCAACACAGTTGGAGAAAATTGACATGCTCGACTTTGCAGATTTGGTAGCGATTAACAAGTTCGACAAACAAGGTGCTCAAGATGCTTTACGTGATGTAAAAAAACAATATCAACGTAACAATTTACTTTGGGATAAGGATCCTGATGATATGCCAGTATATGGAACCGTTGCTTCTCAATTTAATGATCATGGAGTAAATGAACTCTATCATGCCTTAATCGATTTTCTGGGAGAAAAAGGAGTTGAGCGTTTTACTATTAACGGAAAACCATTATTAGAGACTAGTAATAAAATAGAAATTGTTCCTCCTTCAAGAGTTCGATATCTTTCGGATATTTCGGAAACGGTTCGTAAATACAATAGAAAGGTTGAAGATCAGGCTGAAATTGCAGATCAATTGTATGCTTTAAATAAATCCGCAAATTTGATTGATGATGAATTGAGTCGTAGAAGTTTAAATAAGGAATACGAAAAGATTGAAAAAGACTTTAAGCATCAGGAAATTCTTGATTCATGGCAAGAGAAGAGAAGAAAATACAAAGAAGAGATATTTAAATATAAAGTAAGAGGAAGAGAGATATGTGTTGAAACACATATAGAGACCTTATCACACAATAGAATTCCAAAAATCGTTCTACCGAATTATAAGAGTTGGGGGGATATCATAAAATGGAATTTGAAGGAAAATGTTCCTGGAGAATTTCCTTATGCCTCTGGAGTATTCCCATTTAAGCGTGAAGGAGAAGATCCTACCAGAATGTTCGCTGGCGAAGGTGCTCCTGAGCGAACCAATAAGCGATTCCACTACCTGGCAAAAGCTCAGCCAGCAGTGCGCTTGTCAACGGCTTTTGACTCGGTAACTCTTTATGGTGCCGACCCTGATTATCGTCCTGATATTTACGGAAAGGTTGGTAATTCAGGTGTTTCGATCGCCTCATTAGATGATGCCAAGAAATTGTATTCAGGCTTTGATCTTTGCGATCCAAAAACTTCTGTTTCTATGACCATTAACGGACCAGCTCCAATGTTGGTTGGTTATTTCATGAATGTAGCTATTGATCAAGAATGTGAAAAATACATTCAAGAACATAGATTAGAAAATGAGGTTGAGGATAAAATTGCGGAAATTTATAAAGGGAAAGATCGAGTAAAATACATTGGAGATCTGCCGGAAGGCAATAATGGTTTAGGTTTGATGCTATTAGGCGTTACAGGTGATCAGGTTTTATCGAAAGATGTTTACGAGAAGATAAAAGCAGAAACCATTTGTAAGGTAAGGGGAACGGTTCAGGCGGATATGCTGAAGGAAGATCAGGCACAGAATACTTGTATCTTCTCTATTGATTTTGCTCTGAAAATGATGGGAGATATTCAGGAGTATTTCATTCACAATCAGGTGAGGAACTTTTATTCCGTATCGATCTCGGGTTACCATATCGCGGAAGCAGGTGCAAATCCAATTACTCAATTGGCATTTACATTGGCAAATGGATTTACATTGGTGGAATATTACATTTCGAGAGGAATGAATGTGGATGATTTTGCTCCAAATTTGTCTTTTTTCTTCTCCAATGGAATGGATCCTGAATATACGGTAATTGGACGTGTGGCAAGAATCATTTGGGCAAAGGCGATGAGATATTTATACAAGGCAAATGATCGCTCTCAAAAATTGAAATATCATATTCAAACTTCGGGAAGATCACTACATGCACAGGAAATAGAGTTTAATGATATCAGAACCACATTGCAAGCCTTAACAGGAATCTACGACAATTGTAACTCATTGCATACAAATGCTTACGATGAGGCGATAACTACGCCAACAGAAGAATCGGTGCGTAGAGCCATGGCAATTCAGTTGATTATTAACAAGGAATTAGGATTAGCGAAAAATCAGAATCCACTACAGGGAGCTTTTATTATAGATGAGCTGACTGAGTTGGTTGAAGAAGCCGTAATGGTTGAGTTTGATAGATTGACTGAGCGTGGTGGAGTATTGGGTGCAATGGAAACCATGTATCAGCGTAGCAAAATTCAATCCGAATCATTGCATTACGAGAGCTTGAAACACAATGGGAATCTACCAATTGTAGGTGTGAATACCTTCCTAAGCTCAAAAGGTTCACCAACCGTTCAACCAAAAGAGGTGATTCGATCTGATGATTCAGAAAAGGAAAATCAGGTGAAGTTCAAAGAACTGATTCAGATGAACCACAAAGAAAAAGCAGAGCAATCTCTTCAAAATTTGAAAGAAACAGCATTGAAGAACGAGAACATCTTTGCTGCATTAATGGAGGTTTGTAAATTTTGCACACTTGGACAAATTACAAATGCTCTGTACGAGGTAGGTGGTCAATATAGACGAAATATGTAATTTTTATTGGTAGAGACGCAATGCCTTGCGTCTGTACTGTAAATCGATGATAAATTGAAACAATTAAAATCAAAAATAAACACAAAATCTGAAGACTTTTTAAAGAATAAAGAGTCTTATAATCTCTTGATGAAGGAGTATCGGGAGCGCCTGAATTCTGTACTGAAAGGTGTGGATGAAAAGGCTAAGGATAGACACTTGAAAAGAGGAAAATTATTGGTTAGAGATCGAATTGAGCTCTTATTGGATAAGAATACTCCTTTTATGGAATTATCAGCAATGGCAGCTTGCGATCAGTATGAAAATCAGTTTCCATCGGCAGGTATTGTTACAGGAATTGGTGTTGTTCATGGTCGTGAATGTGTAATTGTGGCTAACGATGCAACAGTTAAAGGTGGAACCTATATCAAGGAGACCATCAAAAAACACATCCGAGCGCAGGAGGTTGCCATGGAGAATCATTTGCCTTGTATCTATATGGTCGATTCAGGGGGTGTTTTCCTTCCAGAGCAATCAAAGGTTTTTCCTGATAAATATGATTTTGGGCGATTCTTTTTCAACCAGTCAAAGATGTCAGCTCGTGGTATTCCACAAATATCTATTGTGATGGGATCATGTACTGCGGGTGGTGCCTATGTACCTGCTATGAGTGATGAAACCATTATTGTAAAAGGACAGGGAACCATTTTTATTGGTGGACCACCTTTGGTAAAAGCTGCAACCGGAGAAGAAGTTACTGCCGAAGAGTTAGGTGGAGCGGAGATTCATACTACCATTTCAGGTGTTGCAGATCACTTGGCAGAAGATGATAGACATGCCATTCAAATTTGCAGAGATATCTTCGAATCAATGCCAAAGGTTCAGAAATATCCTTTGGAAAGAGAAGCGGTTAAAGAACCGAAATATCCAGCTGAAGAGCTGTATGGTTTGGCTCCTTTGGATTTAAAGAAACCCATTGATGCCAGAGAATTAATTGCTCGTATCGTTGATGATAGTTCCTTCCAGGAATTTAAGGAGCGATATGCACCAACTATTGTTACTGGATTTGCTAAGATTATGGGATTTCCTGTTGGAATTATTGCCAATAATGGAATTATCTTTTCAGAGACCTCATTAAAGGCGGCTCACTTTATTGAATTGTGTAGTTTCCGTAAAATTCCTTTGATATTTCTTCAAAATATTACTGGTTTTATGGTTGGGAAGGAATATGAACATAAAGGTATTGCACGTGATGGAGCCAAAATGGTTCATGCAGTTGCAAATGCTCAGGTTCCTAAGTTTACAGTTATTGTTGGTGGATCGTTTGGAGCTGGAAATTATGCCATGGCAGGAAGAGCCTACGAACCAAGGTTATTGTTTATGTGGCCGAATGCCAAGATATCTGTGATGGGTGGTGAGCAAGCTGCAGGAGTTTTGGTTCAGGTAAAAGAACAGCAACTGAAGAACAGAGGACAGGAATTCGATTCAGAAGAGAGAGTAAAATTGCGTGAAAAGATCCTTAAAAAATATGAGGAAGAAGGATCAGCTTATTACAGCACATCACGATTGTGGGATGATGGAATTATTGATCCGGCAGATACACGTAAGGTTTTAGCCATGGGGATTGCATCATCATTAAACAAAGAATTTGGAGAACCAGATTTTGGAGTGTTTAGAATGTAATTTTAAAATAATTGAATAGGAGAAAAGAATAATATCGTCCCTATGGGACTAATGAAATTTTCACAATTGACTGCTACCATAATATCGCCCTAATAGGCTAAATATTAAAGTGTCGTAGACACGCTATTATGGTAGATAAAGATGAGGTTTTAGAAAAAGCACCGTAGGTGCGACATAATTGAAAATCAGAATTAATATGGCAACCACATATTCTCAAATAAACATACATGCGATTTTCTCGGTCAAAGGGCGAGAAAATATTTTAACGCAAAATGTTCGAGAAGAGTTGTTTAAATATATTCATGGTATTTTGAAGAATATCAAACAGTTTCCTTTGGCTGTTAATGGTTATTCTGATCATATCCATATTTTTTTTGAATTGAATCCTACTATGGCTTTATCTGATGTTATGAGAATAGTAAAATCCAATTCATCTAAATGGATGAATCAAAACAAATTTGTTTTAGGAAAGTTTCTCTGGCAAGAAGGATATGGAGCATTTTCATATTCCAAATCTCAAAGGAATAATGTCATTCAATATATAATGACACAAGAAGAACATCATAAAATGAGATCATTTAAAGAAGAGTATATGGATTTATTAGAGAAGTTTGAAATTAAATTTCAAGATGAATATGTATTTGATTTTATTGATGAATAATATCGTCCTAAAGAGCTAAAGGGAATTTAATTGAGTGCCATCAGCACGTCATTATGGTAGAAAAGAAACAAAATTTGGATAAAAGCACCATAGGTGCGAAATTATAATAAAATGAAAACATACAATACAATAGATTTCAACATCGATAATAAAATAGGTACGATTACATTAAATCGTCCTGATATTCACAATGCATTCAATGAAACCATGATTGCAGAGATCATTGATTGCTTCGAGGAAATTGAAAAACAGGATTATGACAATTTACGTGTTGTGATTTTGCAAGGTAAAGGTAAATCCTTTTGTGCTGGGGCAGATTTGAACTGGATGAAAGGGGTTGCAGAATACTCTTATCAGGAAAACTATTTGGAGAGTTATAAGCTATCGATGTGTTTTAATGCGGTGTATTCATGCAAATTTCCAACCATAGCTGTGGTGCATGGAGCTGCTATTGGCGGTGCAAATGGATTGTTGGCTGCCTGTGATTTTGTATTGGCTCATAAGAATACCGTTTTTTCGCTAAGTGAAGTAAAAATAGGAATTGTTCCTGCCTGTATTTCTCCTTACGTGATGAAACGTGTAGGTGAATACAAATCGAAAGAGTTAATGCTGACTGGAATGCGCTTTAATGGAAAGGAAGCACAGGAAGCTGGCTTGGCAAATTGGTCGCATGGAGATAAGAAATTGAAAGCCAAACTGACTGATTTAATCTCGAAATTAAAGACTAGTGGTCCTGTTGCGGTATCAACCTGTAAACGTCTGATTTATGATGTGGAGAATGAATGGACACATGAAGAGGCGATGGAAAATACTGCTAAAATGATTGCTGATTTGCGTCAATCGGATGAGGGACAGGAAGGCATGAGTTCATTCCTTGAAAAACGCAAACCAAATTGGATATTGGATAATTAATATTTGTAGAGACGCACTGCCGTGCGTTTGTACCACATAAATAAAATATGTATTACAAAAGAATATTAGTAGCAAACCGAGGTGAGATTGCCCTACGAATTATGCGCACAGCAAAAGATTTGGGCATTCATACCATTGCGCTCTATTCCGATTTGGATAGAGATGCTCAGCATGTGATTCAAGCGGATGAGGCATATCCTTTGAAAGGATCGGATTTGCAAACAACCTATCTCGATGCACAACAAATTGTAGAGATTGCCAATAAGGCAAAAGCAGATGCCATTCATCCAGGTTATGGATTTTTGGCTGAAAATGCCGGATTTTCCCAATTGTGTAGCAATGCTAAAATAGATTTTATTGGTCCCAAACCCGAGGCAATTGAGTTAATGGGGAATAAGATTAATGCAAGGGAATTCGCCAAATCAATTGGAGTTCCTGTCTTAGAAGGTGTAGTTGGAGATCATGCTAAACTGATAGAGGAGAGTAATAAGATGCAATTCCCAATACTGATAAAAGCTGCTGCAGGTGGTGGTGGTAAGGGAATGCGAATTGTTCATAAAAAAGAGGAATTAAAAGCAGCATTGGAATCCACCTCGCGCGAGGCAGCCAGCTATTTTGGAGATGGTTCGGTTCTGATAGAAAGATATATAGAAAATCCACGACATATCGAAGTTCAGGTATTGGCTGATCAGCATGGAAATGTGATTCACTTATTTGAGAGGGAGTGCTCGATACAGAGAAGGTTTCAGAAAGTGATTGAGGAAGCGCCATCACCAACATTAACACCCGAATTGAGGACAAAAATGGGTGAAACAGCAGTTCTTCTGGCAAAAGAAATGAATTACAGCAATGCAGGAACGGTTGAATTCTTGGTGGATGAGGATTTGAATTTCTTTTTTTTGGAGATGAATACCCGAATTCAGGTAGAACATCCGGTAACGGAAATGATTACTGGAATTGATCTAGTAGAGCAGCAGTTGCTTGTTTCTTCGGGTAGAACATTGCCATTGAAACAAGAGAACATCTTGATAAATGGACATGCCATTGAGGCAAGAATTTATGCCGAAGATCCCGAAAAGGATTTTATTCCTTCTCCTGGGGAGATTACTTTTTACAATCCCCCTAAATTATTTGAGGGAAGATTGAGATTGGATTCTGCAATAACCGGAGCTTGTACCATCCATCCCGATTATGATCCTATGATAGCCAAATTAGTGGTTTGGGATGAGAATCGTGATTTGGCAATAGAGCGCTTGCATTTGGCTTTGCACGATTATCAGATACATGGTATCAAGAACAATATCATGTATTTACATACCCTTCTGAATACAGATTTTTACAAACAGAATAAAATCTCCACTCATTTTTGTCAGCAACATGCCGAAGAGCTGAATGATATCATGCTGAAAGAGAAGGAAGATGTTCCGGCATTTTTGTTTCATATCAGCTTTGCTTTGTTCGAATTGAACAGGCAAGAAGCCAATTCGGTTTGGGAAGAGATTGGTTATTGGCGCCAGAATGGAACGATATTGCGAGTGACTGACGAAAGTACTGTTGACGTAGAAATACTAGAGGAGAATCCTTACAGAATCAAAATAGATGAGAGTGAATACCTTATTGATAATCTTCAGTTTAACGAGGTTTATATGACCTTCGAATATGAAGGAGCTCGCTATCGCTTTTATCGTTCTAAAAATTCTGAAGGAAAGAGCTTTGTAAGTTGTCGTGGAATTGTTCGTGAATTGGAACGATGGTCAGAGATTCAGGCAAAGGCGAGCGAGGGAGGATCAAATATTGGACAAAATGATGGAAGAATTATTTCCCCAATGCCGGGAAAGGTGGTAAAAATTGAGGCAAAGGAAGGGCAAATGGTTGCCAAAGGTGATGTTTTGATTATTGTGGAAGCCATGAAAATGGAGAACAACATATTGGCTCCTTTCGAAGCGAAAATTGAGCAGGTGTTTGTAGAAGAGGGTGAACAGGTGAAGAATGAAATGGAGTTGATTCAGCTGATAAATGTGAATCATTAGTTGATACTGTATTTTTCTTGCCGTAACCTGCATGATGAAAAATACAGTATGTAAAAAGCTTCCTGTAAGCTGCAGGAAGGAAAATACAGGGTGTAAAATGTTTGCTGTAGCCTGCAGCATGAAAAATACGGTTGCAATAAAGGTTCCTGCAGCATGCAGGAGGAAAATACAGAGAAATAGATGGAATACTAAATATTAAAACACAACAGATGAAGACCAAAATCAGAATTGCAAATGCCGGAGGTTTCTGGGGGGATGACCTGGGAGTACTTCGCCGACAGTTGGAAGGTGGAGAAATAGATTACATCTCGTCCGATTTTTTAGCTGAAGTTACCATGAGTATTCTTCGAAAACAGCAATTGAAGAATGAGTCTCTAGGCTATGTAACTGATTTTGTCGATCAGATTGTGGATGTGGCAGATCTGATGAAATCTAAGGGTGTTCGCATGATTACCAATGCAGGGGGAATTAACCCTATTGGTTGCGCTCGCAAGATTTTATCAGAGTTGGAAAAGAAAGGTGTATCCCTTAAAATTGCCGTGGTCGATGGTGATAATATCGTAGAACGGATAGGTGAGTTTTATCCTGGACAAGCCAATTTTAAGAATATGGATTCAGGTGAGGATTTTGATACCATTATCGATAATATTCAAAGCGCAAATGTGTATTTGGGTGTACCGCCATTGCTGAAAGCTTTGGAAAGTGGTGCCGATTTAATTCTAGCTGGTCGTGTTACTGATACTTCGGTTACAATGGCGCCAATGATTCATGAATTGGGATGGAAATTGAATGATTGGGATAAGCTGGCAGCAGGATTGGTTGCGGGGCATATTATTGAATGTGGTGCGCAATCAACAGGTGGTAATTTTACCGACTGGCAAAAAGTGCCTCGCTGGGACAATATGGGTTATCCGATAGTTGAAATGGATCAATCTGGCGCATTCACGGTTTACAAGCATGAGAATACTGGTGGGCTGATTAGCATTGATACCATTCGTGAACAATTGGTTTACGAAATGGGAAATCCGGATCAGTACATTAGTCCAGACGTGGTTGCGGATTTTACGCATTTAAAATTAGAGGAGCTGGATACCAATAAGGTTTTGGTAAGTGGTGCAAAAGGATATCCATCTACGCCATATCTGAAAGTGTCTATGGCATTCGAGGATGGTTACAAAGCTACCAGTTCTATTGTAATTAGTGGCGGACGTGTTCTGAATAAAGCACAGGAATTTGAAACGATTTTTTGGGAGCGCTTGAATACTCAATATCTGAAAAAGAACACCGAATTTGTAGGGTATAACGCCTGTCATCAGCATTTGGCTGAGGATATCGATCCAAATGAGGTTTTATTGCGTTTATCGGTTTATGATACTGATGTAAGTAAACTTAAGAATTTCTCGATGAGTATTGCACCTTTAATTTTAAGCGGACCTCCTGGAGTTGCGGTAATAGGAGGCAGAGCAAGAATGCAACAGGTAATTACTTATTGGCCAACATTAATTCCTAAGGAGTGCATTGTATCTGCAGTTCATGTTTTAAATGAGAAAGGTGTGGTGACTGAAAGTCATGATATTGGTTCTGTTTTAGGTAATGAAGAAGAATTGATCTTTATGGACATTACTGAACATACTGATTTTGTTGATCCTGCCTGGGAGGATGATCGATTGATAACAGTTCCATTGCGAGAGATTTGTTTGGCACGTTCTGGTGATAAGGGTGATACGGTAAATGTTGGTGTTTTGGCAAGATCTGAAGAGATTTATCAATATTTAAAGCATGATTTAAGCGCGAAAAAGGTAAAGAATATGTTTGGAGGATTAACCAAAGGTAAAGTTACCCGATTTGAAATAGATAATTTGTTGGCACTTAACTTCCTTTTAGAAGAATCTTTGGATGGAGGTGGTACCAAATCTTTAATGATTGATGCTCAGGGAAAAACATTTGCATCCGCACTTTTGAATCAGGAAATCATGATACCTGAAAAATTACTTTCATCAAAAATGGAAGCTGAGGCGCAAAAATAATGTCTTGAACTAGCTGATTTGATTGGGATAGTTCAGGATTATTGCTAACTTAAAAGTGAGTGAATTTAAATATTGAAAAGCAATATTTGATAGCTCTTGACTAAAGATTATTAGATCATATGAATTTCGATTTAAACGAAGAACATGATATCATAAGAAAAGCTGTTCGCGATTTTGCTGAACGGGAGATTAAACCATTGGCACACGAGCTCGATGAGAAAGAAGAATTCTCGATAGACTTAACTCGAAAGATGGGTGAAATGGGTTTGTTTGGGATGTTTATTCCTGAAAAGTATGGCGGACAGGCTACGGATTATCTTTCTTATATAATTGCTGTTGAAGAAATGGCAAGGGTTGACGGATCACATGCAGCTACATTGGCCGCTCACAATTCATTAGGAGTTGGTCCATTGTATATGTTCGGAACCGAAGAACAGAAAATGAAATATTTACCTGGCTTATGCACAGGAGAGCAATTGTGGGCGTTTGGTTTAACCGAACCCGATGCAGGATCTGATTCAAGAGGATCAAAAACCTTTGCTAAGGATAAGGGTAGCAACTGGGAGATCAATGGTTCAAAAATTTTTATAACCAATGGATCAAGTGAAATGTGTTCTGGCGTTACGGTTCAGGCTGTGACAGCTATAAATGGAGAAGAAAAGGAATTTTCCACTTTTATTGTAGAAAAGGGAACCCCAGGTTGGTCGTCGAAAGCCATGCACGGCAAATTAATGTGGCGAGCTTCCGATACTGCAGAAATGTTTTTTGATACTTGCTGCATTCCAAAAGACAGTTTGCTGGGAGAAAGGGGAATGGGATCTAAAATCATGTTAAAAACCTTAGATTCTGGTCGTCTATCTATAGCAGCCATGGGACTAGGATTGGCGCAAGGTGCTTATGAAATGGCTCTTCAGTATTCTAAAGAAAGAAAACAATTTGGAAAACCGATAGCAAAATTTCAGAGCATATCTTTTAAGTTGGCTGATATGGCTACAAAGATAGAGTTGGCACGAAATCTATTGTATAAAGCCTGTTGGTTGAAAGATAATGGGAAACCATTTGCTAAAGAGGCTGCAATGTCGAAATTGTATTGCTCTGAAATAGCTAAAGAGGTTGCTGATGAAGCTGTACAAATTCATGGAGGATATGGCTTGATGAAGGAATATCCGGTGGAACGTTTTTACAGAGATCAGCGATTGTTACAAATAGGCGAAGGAACCTCGGAGATACAACGCTTGGTGATATCAAGATATCTTCTGAATGAATAGATTAAAATAAAAGTGAAATAACTATTAGTTTAACCCAAAATACTTGCACTATGAGTAGAGAATTGATACTAGCCTTGAATCCACGCATGCAATTTACCCGAATTGCTGTTTACCGGATGAATACAACCGTTTTTTTGAAGAAAATTAATCACAAACCGGAAGAATTAGAAGGTTTTAAATGTTTTTGTGAGCAAGATGATTGGCGGGCGAATATTATTTTAGAGGAGTTGAAATCTAATGATATCAGACTTGAAGATATTAAGGTTGTAATTGGTCGTGGTGGTTTGCTTAAGCCTGTCAAATCTGGTGTTTATAAAGTAAATGAATCTATGGTTAATGATCTTTCCGATTGCGAATTTGGAAACGATGTTGTTAATCTTGGAGGCTTATTGGCAAATAAAATTGCCGCTCAAATTGAAAGTGCAGAGGCATATATAGCAGATCCGGTTGTAGTAGATGAATTAGAAGAAATTGCTAGAATTACCGGGCGCCCAGAGTTCAGAAAGAAATCTATATTTCATGCTTTGGATCAAAAAACAAGCGCAAGAAAATATGCAAGAAGCATATATAAAAAATATGAAGAATTGAATTTGATTATAGCTCATTTGGGTGGCGGTATTAGTATTGGTGCACATCAAAAAGGGAAGGTAGTTGATTCCAATCAAGCTTATGATGGAGATGGACCGTTTTCACCAATAAGAAGTGGTAGTTTGCCAATGGGCGAAATGATTCAAATGTGTTTTTCAGGTAAGTATTCTCAGGAAGAGATGATGAAAATGCAAACAGGAGAAGGAGGCTTATATGCTTATTTTAATACCCACAGTGGATATGATGTCTGTAAAATGAGAGATGCTGGTGATCAGAAGGCAGCAGATGTGCTTTCAGCCATGGCTTATCAGGTGGCAAGGTCAATTGGTGGTATGTATCCTGTTTTTGGAAATGAAAAAGTTGATGCAATAATTATAACCGGAGGAATGGCTAAGGATGAAAAGTTTGTTAGAGAAATTCGGATCAGGGTTGAGAAAATAGCACCTGTTACGGTATATCCGGGAGCGGAAGTTTTAGGAGCACTTAGCCATTATGGTAGTATGATTGTTCGTAATGAAACAGAAATCCTTCAATATTAAATCATTTTAAATAAAAAAAGAGGACATGTTATTAATAAC
>Ga0193955_1000755_pt1 | contig 17004 bp, 18 predicted proteins | sample BB_6_MG_FD_140343 | JGI IMG/M metagenome (GOLD analysis project Ga0193955, IMG submission 140343) | Microbial mat bacterial communities from the Broadkill River, Lewes, Delaware, United States - BB_6_MG | ecosystem: Environmental > Aquatic > Freshwater > River > Microbial mats | place: USA... | reverse complement strand
AGTAGTTTGGTTTTCAATAGTGATATATTCTAAATCATCTAAAATCATTCTTGTTTTCTCAATGTTTTTTCAAATGTTGTCTAACTCACGTGTTTGTGTTATGGCTAGTGGCGTGGTTAAGTATCTAATTTAGTAAATAAAAACCAGATAGACACGAGCGAAGCGAACTGTGTGTAGCAAAAATCCGCGAGGATTTTTGTAAGCAGTTTCGTACTAGGCAATTAATTTTATACGTTGTTGTGCTTTCGTTATTTTTTAATTTCGGTTTCCAAGAGATTAATTATTTCCTTATTCAGTTCAATACATTTTTCGTGTCTATCAAGTAATAATGATTTATATACAATCAGGTTTTCAACGATATTTTCAAATTCAATGTTTTTGAGTAGATCATTATTGTTTATTTCAAATCCTGATTTAGGAAATCTTATTTTAGTAATTTCTTCGTCATTGGTTTTTTCATCAGAATTTAACCAACTGCCATTTTTAATAATGTATCTAATAAAGTCATCAGAAAAATCAATTACAGATTTTTCTCTGTCTTTTAATGTTTCAAGTGTTGGTAACCAAGAAGAAAGTTTATTCCGTAAAATATCGTTTTTTATTATACCGAGATTACCCGAGTTAATCAAATCCAATAAAAACCCATTTTGAGGATAGTATTTTGGAACGTTTCCAACCGATTGCAGTAAACTATCGATATCGAATGAAGCTTGATATTTACTACCTGTATTATCAAGAATTATGAAACTATTTTTTTTAATTTCTTTTAGTTCTGCAATAGATTTATTTAATTCTGATTGATTGTACTCAAAATCCAGTTTAAGATTAAGAAGTGCCTTTCGTTCAAAATCATTTTTATTTAAGGCATCATTATAATTATTCAATTGCAATGCAATTAAAATTCCGATAACAACAAGAATAATTTCTCCAATGGCATAAATCAGGTACTTACGGAATTTATTTTCAGAGAGTAAATTTTGTCTAATTTTTCTAAAGAATTTTATCATTGGTTAGCGGTTTGTGGTAATGAAGCACAACTAGTTATATAACAATAAATATACACTTTATCCTTCATTGTTTTCGGGGTAAGGTATATTTTGTTCCAGATGATAAGCATCTATAAACCTTATTTTTATTCTTATATACCTCAAATAAAGGCTTTAACTAGACTTATGTTTTTTTGTTATGAATAGGAATACTTTATTATAGGGTTTAACACATTTGTTACCCTATTTTGTATTAATGCCAAAACTCATTATAATTCTAAAAAGAAAGCCATTCTACAGTATTGTAAAATGGCTTTCAGATTTGGGACCGGCTTCAACTAATTCCATCCACCACCTAAGGCTTGATAAATTTTTACATTAGCCAAGAATTGGTCTCTTTTCGTTTCTATAATTTCAATTTTAGAATCTAAGGCCTCTCTTTGTGTCAATAACACTTCTGTATATTCTGCTCTAGCAGATTTGAAGAGTTGAATAGAAAGATCAATAGCTTCTGTCATTGCCTGAACTTGCTGTTCCTTTAGCTCATAATTTTCTTTTAAATTATTGATGTTAGAAAGCGTATTAGCGACTTCAATATAACCGTTTAAAATGGCTTTTTCATATTCAAAAACGGCTTGCAGTTGTCTGCTATTGGCATTATTGTATTCCGCTTTAATCGCATTTCTATTAATTAATGGACTAACCACATCTCCAACTAAAGAATATAAAAGCGATTCGGGTGTATTAGTTAAATACTTTGTTTTAAAGGCCTGTAAGCCAATTCCAGCTTTAATACCAATAGAAGGGTAGAAGTTAGCTTTGGCGATTTTAACATTTAATTTTGAAGCTTCTAATTCATATTCTGCTTGTTTAATATCAGGTCTATTGGCTAAAAGTTGCGCCGGGATACCGGCTTCAATTGCATCTATCTGACGATTAATAAAATCGTCAGAATCTCTGTCAATTTTTTGTGGATAACGGCCTAAAAGAAAATTAATCTTATTTTCAGTTTCTACAATTTGTTGACGAATTTCAAATTTATTACTTTGGTTTTTAAAGACTTCGGCTTCAAAACGTCGCACTGCTAATTGTGTAGCTCTTGCAGCTTGCTTTTGAAGTTTGACCATCTCTAAAGCATTTTTTTGAAGCTCTAAATTCTGCTCAATAATGTTTAACTGATTGTCTAAAGCTAAAAGCTCGTAATAGGAATTGGCAATTTCTGAAACAATAGAGGTGACCATAAAATTCTTCCCTTCAATAGTACTCAGGTATTCTAAAACAGCCGCTTTTTTTCCATTGCGTAGTTTTTTCCAAACATCGAGTTCCCATGATACATCTAAGCCTACTGAAAAATCGGTTAAAGGTTCTGGGAATTCTTCGTTTTCACGAACATCTAGATGCTGTTCTACAGCTCCGTTTCTAGTGTATTCACCAACTTTTTCAACTTCTGCACCTGCGTAAACATTTACAAAAGGTAAATATTCTCCTTTTCTAACTTTTACCTCATTATTAGCCATAGCAATGTGCTGTAGCATAATATTAAGCTCCTGATTATTGGCTAGCGCAGTATCAATCAATGCGACTAACTTTGGATCTGAAAAGAATGTTTTCCACTGTATGGTGGCACTATTTGCCGAATCTGTAGTTTTATCTTGGTAGTGCTTTGGTACTGCTACGTTTGCGTCTCTTACGGCCTTTTGCGTAGGTACACAAGCACATAGTAATAGTAAGGTGAGCACGCCAATAAGCTGTGATTTTCTAATCGATTTTATCTTATTCATCGTTTTTATTTTTACGAAGTTTTTTCAATAGTTTTGTGAGTTTGCTGATTTTTTCAGCATTGGTTGCACTTTGGTTTTTAGCTTCGCTAACGCGCATCATTTCTTCTGAAATAGGTTCGCTAGCTTCGTCTTTAATTAGACTTTTGCCATCGGCCATTTTTGCAAAAACGTAATAGAGACCAGGAATAATTAAAACACCACCAAGCGTACCAATAAGCATTCCGCCTAAGGCAGAACCACCAATGGTTCTATTCCCAATAGCTCCAGCTCCAGAAGCAATAACTAACGGAATTAACCCGGCAATAAAGGCAAAGGATGTCATTAATATTGGTCTAAATCGCGCTCTAGATCCTTCTATAGCAGCTTCTAAAATAGTAGCACCTTGCCTGCGTTTTTGGACGGCAAATTCTACAATTAATACGGCATTTTTACCGAGTAACCCAACCAGCATAATGACTCCAATTTGCGCATAAACATCATTAGCTAACCCCATGGCTTTAAGAAGAATAAATGAACCAAATACACCAACAGGTAGGGATAGAATTACTGCAAATGGCAATAGGAAACTTTCATATTGTGCAGCTAATACAAAGTAGACAAATATGAGTACAACTATAAAAATGTAAATAGATTCATTACCTCTTTGAGCCTCGTCAAAACTTAAGCCTTCCCAAGCAATATCATAACCCCTTGGTAATTGCGTGGCAGCCACTTCTTTAATCGCTTTAATGGCGTCATCACTAGTGAATCCTGCCGCAGGCAAGCCTCTAATGGATGCTGAATTGTAAAGGTTATAACGTGTAATTTCGTTAGGACCAAGTTTCTTTTCAATACTCATAAAAGCAGAATAGGGAACCATTTCGCCTTCTTCATTTTTTACAAATAATTTTTCGAGATCTGTAGGTAAGCGTCTGTATTCTGGTGCGGCTTGGGTGTACACTTTAAAGAAACGACCAAAACGAATGAAGCCTTGCTCATAAGTACTACCAATTAAAATGTTGAGGTTTTCCATGGCTGTGCCAATAGTCACTCCTTTTTGCATGGCAATTTTGTTGTTAATTTTTAACTCATACTGCGGATAGTTGGCAGAGAAGAAGGTGAATAAACCTGTTAGTTCAGGGCGTTTAGATAAGGCCTCCATGAAGTCATTATTCACACTCTCAAAATGATGATAATCGGTAGAGTTTGTTTTATCTAATAAACGCATCGCAAATCCACCTGAAGACCCAAAACCTGGCACTGCAGGAGGTTCAAAATATTCTATAATGGCTCCTAGATCTTTAGTTTCGGCCTCTAGTTCTTCCATAATTTCATGAACGGAGTGCTCACGTTCTGACCAAGGTTTTAGGTTAATTAAGCAAGTGCCTGCATTAGATCCTCGTCCTTCAGTCATTATTTCATAACCAGCTAAAGAGGATACGGATTCTACACCTTCAGTTTCTTCACATATTTTCTGAAGTTTTTTAGCGACTTCATTAGTCCGTTCTAATGTTGCACCTGGTGGTGTTTGAATAATGGCATAGATCATGCCTTGGTCTTCATTAGGAATAAATCCGGCTGGTAAGACTTCATTTGTAAAGAAAATTCCAGCACAGAATGCGGCTAATATTCCAAAAGTGATAAAACGTCTTGCTACGATTTTATTTAGAATCTTAACATAACGTCCTGTCAGTTTTTCAAAACCACCATTAAACCAATCAATAAATTTATCTAAAGGTGATTTGCGTTTCTTATCATGATTATTCTTTAATAACATCGCACAAAGCACAGGAGTTAAAGTCAAGGCAACAATGGCTGAAATAACGATTGAACCCGCCATGGTAATTGAAAACTGGCGGTAGAATACTCCTACAGGACCAGTCATAAACGAAATAGGAATAAATACCGAAACCATCACCAAAGTTATGGCAACAATAGCACCTCCAATTTCGCCTAAAACTTCATAAGAGGCTTTGTAGGGAGTGAGATGTTCTTCGTGCATTTTTACATGGACGGCCTCTACGACGACAATGGCATTGTCGACAACAATACCAATGGCTAGTACTAAGGCAAATAGTGTAATAAGGTTAATGGATAGCCCAAATAGTTGCATTACAAAAAAGGCACCGATTAAGGATACTGGAACCGCAATAATAGGAATTAAGGTTGAACGCCAATCTCCTAAAAACAAGAATACCACTATGGCAACTAAGATAAAGGCATCACGTAGTGTATGGATAACTTGATCTATAGAAGCATCTAAGAAATTAGAAACGTCATAGCTGATTTGGAAATCAACTCCCGGCGGTAAATCCACTTCAAGCTCTGTTAATTTTTCTTTTACAGCGTCAATAACATCACTACCGTTACTACCAAAAGTTTGTTTTAAGACAATAGAAGCAGATGGTTTTCCATCTAAATTTGAATAAATATCAAAAAATTCACTTCCAAGTTTTACGTCAGCAATATCAGCAAGGGTAACAATTTGGCCTTCTTTATTGGCTTTAACAATTATTTCTTCGTATTGTTCGGGTTCGTTGTAACGATTTTGGTAGGTGAGTGCATATTCTAAGGATTGTGAGGTTTTACCCGAACTTCGCCCCAAACGTCCGGGACGTGCCAAAATACTTTGGTCTTCCATAGCTTCTAAGACTTCTTCCGCAGAAATATTATAAGCACGCATACGATCTGGTTTTAACCAAACACGCATAGCAAATTTTCGACTTCCTAAAATTTGAGCACTTGCAATACCTTTAATACGTTGTATCTCAGGGATTATTTTGGTGTAGGCATAATTGTAGAGAAACTTTTCGTCGTTAGCTTTATTTTCACTCGATAGGTTAACGTACATTAACATACTAGGTTGTACAGGTGTAATAATAACTCCTTCACGTTGTACCAACTCTGGAAGTAACGGCATTACCTGATCGACTCTTGTTTTTACCCTAACAACGGCTTCATTGGGATCTGTACCAGGTTCAAAAATAACACGTAAGGTGCCTTCACCAGCACTTGTGGCATCAGAAGCGATATAACGCATATCTTGAACACCGTTAATTGCGGTTTCTAATGGGATTAATGTGGAATTTACCAATACATCGGCACTTGAGCCTGGATACGCAATAAAAATATTGACTGTGGTTGGTGCAATTTGCGGGAACTGAGATATAGGTAGTTGCTTTATCGCTAAGCCACCTATAAATATAATGATCACCGAAATGACAATAGCCAAGACGGGTCTTTTAATAAATTTTTTAAACATGATGTGTGTAGATTAGTTAGAATTACTCTGCGTAAAGCTCTAGATTAGATAAAACGGTAACAGGATCTACAGTCTTTGTATGAATCTCTTCCTGATCTCTTACCATTTTAATACCTTCAAGTAGTATAGTTTCGGTTTCAGATACACCTTTATCTACAATAAATAAGTGCGGTAATTCTGCACCAATAGTGATTTCTCTTTGGTGTACAACATGGTTTTTATCAACAACAAAAACATAGGTTTTGTCTAAGATTTCAAAAGTGGCTTTTTGTGGTACAATAACAGCATCCTTGTAAGGAATTGTCATTAAAATACTACCCGTTTCACCGTGTCTTAAAATCCCATCAGGATTAGGAAATGTTGCTCTAAACGCAATGTTTCCGGTCTCGCTATCAAATTCTCCTTCAATAGTTTCAACAATGCCTTTTTGATTAAAACGCTTATTGTTTGCCATTAAAAGCTCAACATTTGTGTTGTTCTTTTTAGCTTCACTGGTAATATAATCAAGGTATTCTGCTTCTGGCACATTAAAATACACCCACATTTGGCTGTTGTCTGATAGTGTTGTAAGTAGTTCTCCTTCATCTAAAAGGCTACCTTCTCTAGCTTCCAAATGGTTAATGATTCCATTAAAAGGGGCTTTGATACTTGTAAAACCTAAGTGCGTTTGTGCTAAAGAGACTTCGGCATTGGCTTTCTCTAAATTAGCTTTCGCCATGGCCAATTCATTAGGCGATACTACATTACCATCGGCTAGTAATTGCGTGTTGGCGAGTTCTATTTGCGCGACTTTAGATTCGGCTTTAGCCTTGTTGAGTTCCGCTTGATAAATGTTAGGCATAATCTGAAATAACTGTTGTCCTTTCTTTACATGTTGCCCTTCATCTATAGAGATATGTTTTAAATAGCCCTTTTCTAAAGCTCTTAATTCGATATGTCTAATCGAGTGGATTTGACTCACATAATCTTTAATAAGCGTTGTGTCTTTTTTTATGGGGTTAGTTACGAGAAATGTTGATTCTTCGTGTTTTTCTTCTTTGTGTTTTTCACAGCTAGCTAGAGAAATAAGCATAAATAGGCCTGTGAAAATGGTTATTTTCTTAATGGTGTTCACGTGTAAAATGATTTTATAAAATGATATAATTTATGGGTCAGACCCCTAGAAAAATGGGAATGACATTTTTAGAGTTTTGGTGGAAACTCTACATCCTTTAATAAGAAACAGACCTATAGCAATTGCGGGTCTGTTTTGAAGGAATCATATTATAAAAACTTGGAATTGTACATGAAGCCTAAGACTAGATTCATGGATAACGTTTTGTGGACGATATATGTTTTTTTGAAGCAGTTTAGAAGACTGTTCAAACAATAGCGCATTAATAAAGGCTGTTTCTAAATAGTCTTTGTAATACTGTTTTTTAGTTGAAGCTTCTTCGTCTTCTACTTTATTGCTTTCAATGATTTCGACATTTCTTCTGTCGTCTGTACCTTTATGATGCGGAATAAAAGTGGCATCACCTAATTGCTTTGTATAGTTTAGAGTTACACTGCAATGGTGGGTAGTAAGTGTCTTTGTTGAATTAGTAACAGCTTCACTAGCTTGTAGATTAGCGAATGTGCTTAGTAATAAAACAAATACTAAAGATAAGTATCTATAGAAAGTCTTTTTCATTTCAGGGCTCAAAACTATACCATAAGATTTACTTTACCAAAAAGTGACAGTTTAAATTTTAACATCATTATGATAAATATTTCTTAAAGAAATATAAATTCCAGTGTTCTGAGTAAGATCTTTTGTATGTCTAATTGTTTATGCTTTAAATAAGGCACTTCGATTTAGTCTCATTGATTTTATCCTTTAGGCTTTTGTTTATTCGTAATTGTAATAAGTTGTTATATCATCATCCTCTAAATCCTTTACAACTAATTCTGTTTCTGAAATGCTTATAATTTCATCTGATAAAATTAAGCCATTATTTGTGCCTTCATCTGAAGGGAAATTTCGGTATAAAATATTGTTTTCTATAGACCAATTTCCATTTTCAGTATAGTGTTGGCAAGTATTTCCACCAGCCCAATATTTATATTCAATATCTCCATTACCTTTTAAATTATAGTAATTATTCTCACAAGAAACCCCTTGTTCAATATCAAAGTATTGTGCGCCTGTGTACCATTTTTTTGCAAATCTTTGGTCAAGTGAATTATTTTCGTCATCATTTGATGAGCAAGACTGAAAAGTGAAGCTAAAAACGATTGTTAGCACTAGAATTTTGAATATTATTTTCATTTTTTATTTGAAGTTGGTTTGATTTTTATAGGGATAATGATCTTGGCTAAATATACCAAATGTAGTTTTAATTTGAAGTTGAATAAACGGATTCAAAAGTGTTGTTTTCGGTATTAAAAGTAACGGTTAATGTATTGTTGTCAATAGCACCTCCTGTTGAGGCTATTGATTCAGAATTAGTGACTTCGTAAGAAGAATTATTGTCTATGTTAGTCACTTTTACATAAGTGTCAGATAAATAATTACTTCCGCTATTTACTTTAAATGTTATACCAATTAAGTTTGAGATTTCAACTGTTTTTTCGTCTGCCAATTCAGTGTAAGATACCGGGTTAATTAGTTGTGTTGTCTCACTTTGAGGTTGTCCATTTTCATCATTCCATAAAAATGTGATGTCTAAATTTAAATCTGCATCTGAAAGTTGAGATGTGTATTCAATTTTATAAAATCCGGTATTTTCGTTGTCTTCTGAAGTTTTGTCATCATCACTACTACAACTTATTAAAATTATAGCAAAAAAAAGTAAAGTAAGTTTTTTCATAAATTTTGTTTATTCATATAACACAAATCGTACTTACATATGTACAGTTGGGCTTTAGAATCGCCTAATTTAAGAAATAAAAGTAGTATAGCTAATAGATGGAGTAGAATTTAGAAGGAGTTTAGTAGGCCAGATAAATAAGGTATTAATAATTCTTGGCTTAATGCGAAACTACTTTTAGCCCAACAATAGAGATAATTAAGGTTGTGATAAAAAATAGGCGCCAAAATGTTGCTGGTTCTTTAAAAACCAAAATACCAATCAGAACAGTTCCTACAGCGCCAATACCTGTCCAAACGGCATATGCTGTTCCAATAGGTAAATGTTGCGTCACTTTTAAAAGAAGTCCCATACTTATGCCTAAACAAATAAAAAATCCGATATACCAATAGGTGGATTCAATTCCGGTAGCCTCTTTAGCTTTTCCTAGGCATGCAGCAAAAGCGATTTCAAATAGGCCTGCAATTATTAATAGTATCCAGTTCATTTGTTGTTCAATTTTTGTATCAACAGAGAAGTTTTTATTTTGAAAATGCATTTAAAATTGCCAGGGCTTTATCGGTGTCTTTTTTATCGACAAAAATATGGTCATGATAATAGGCTGCAACCACATTGCAACTAATACCATTTTCAGATAAAGCTTTAGAGAATGCAGCTGTTAAACCAACGGCTTCTAAAGAAGAATGTACGGTAAGTGTAATCCAAGATGCCACAAAAGCATAGTCTAAATTGAGTTGGTCTGCGACTTCTTTTTTAGTGATAAGGGTAATGCTTTCCTCTTCTTTAAAAGTCATTATAATTTGGTTCAAATTGATTTGTTCCAAATGATCTGTTTTACAAAATACAAATTCGCCGACATTATGTTTTGGTTGCATTGATTTTAAAAGTGTCTCTAAATTTTTTTCTCCAGTCATTTATTTAGCACTTTTAGTTAGTCTTTGTAATTCATTTAAGGTTGCTTTTCCAACACTATGAGCTGATTGTGGGTTTTGACCTGTTACTAATCTTTGATCTGTAACAACGTGTTTTGTAAAAGGTGCAGATTTTTCAAAAATAGCACCACGTTCTTTTAATGTATCTTCAAGTAAAAAAGGAACCACATCTTCTAATTTTACTTTAATCTCTTCTTCATTGGTAAAGGCGTTTACTTTTTTGCCATCTACGAGATAGGATCCATTACTTAATTTAATGTTTACAAGACCTGCAGGGCCATGACAAACAGCACTAACAACGCCGTTGTTTTCATATATTTTAGCTGCAATCTCTGCTATTTCTGTGTTGTCTGCAAAATCCCACATAGCACCATGACCTCCAGCATAATGAATAGCTATATAATCATCGGGATTAATTTCATGAGGCTGTTTTGTGTGTTCAATTTTGTTGCGGTAGATGTCGTTATCCCAAAATTTCTTATTGATTGTATCTGTCATATCAAAGGCATCAACAGGTGCTTTTCCTCCTTTTGGACTTACAAAATCTATTTCGTAACCAGCAGTATGTAATACGTCCCAAGGGTGTGAAACTTCTCCGAGATAGTAACCTGTTTTTTCACCTGTATTACCTTTTTCATTATGACTAGTAACCACAAACAATATCTTTTTTAATGCTTTAGTTTCTGTTTTTACTGTTGATTTCTCTGTGTTGTTATTATTGTTGCAGCCCATAAAAAGAACCATAAACAAGAATAGAACAAGAGCTGTTTTAAATTTTATTGTATTTGACATATCTAAACTATTATTATAAAATTTGGTTTTAAATTATTCCGATTTATTAAAAGGTGAAAAACAATTTTATAACCTTTAATAGCGAATAATGTTAGAGGACAAAATTCTTAAACATTTTAGAGAAACTATTTAACAAATGATAAAAACGACATTTATTTTATGTTTGCCCTAATTCTACTTAAGCTCACTTGAGTAATACCCAAATAAGAAGCAATATGAGAGAGTTGCACGCGTTGTATAATGCTAGGATGATTTTTGAGAAGAGCTAAATACCTTTCAGTTGCGGTATTAAATTGCAGAGAGATAAGTCGTTCTTCGGATTTAATGAGTTCTAATTCTGAAAATTTACGCCCCCAATTTGCAATTTGAATGTCTTCTAAAAAGAGTTTTTGAAGTTGTGCTATTTTTAACTCGTAGAGTTCGCAATCTTCTAATAGTTCCACATCTTCATACCCTTTTTGGTGATTCACATAACTTTGCATAGAAACAATAGGATCTCCTTCTGTACCAAACCAAAATGTAATTTGATGATCTTCTGAATAGGCATACGCTCTTGCTATTCCTTTTTTGATAAAATAAATACTGGTTTCAATTTTATTGGCTTTAAATAAAATATGCCCTTTTGGAAACGTCGTTTCAGTTATTGACGCTTTAATTAAATTTTTGGATGGAGAGGTTAGTGGATATATAGTATCAATAATTTGGTTTATTTCCATTTATTTGTGGCTATTTCATTTTAGTTAAGAGTGGTAGAGGTTTTAGCTTTTAATAATGTCTCTATATTCCTCAAAGAAGGCTTCAAACAAATCCATGTTTTTATTAAAAAACTCCATAACAGCTCTCCATGTATTTTTGTTATGGATGGATACCTTTTGTTCTAAAGGTAAATAAATTCTAGAAATTTCTTTTCCATTTTCGAGTATGTACTCTTCTTCAAAAATAACATCAGGTAGGAAATCGCTTTTTAAAATATTTTTTAAAGATTCTAGCGCTTGCCAGCAGTTAATTCGGTTTTCTAAATCGTCCTCTAAATCTAATGCGATCAAGGCCGATTTAGTATCGAAATGAAATTTAAATGAAACGCCTTTAATTTTGGTGTCGTATAAAAGCCATTTTCTTGGAAATGATTTTCCGAAACTGGTCCAAAATTCTTGTCGTAGTAGTCTTGATTCTTCTTTTGAAAACATTAAATAAAATAAGCTATTAAAATACCTAAACAAATAGCCACTAATTTAGATAAATTAAATTTATGACCTTCACTAGATTCAAATAAAATAGTTGTAGAAATATGTAAAAAGATACCAATTACAATGGCGTTAATGACATCTACATAGGTTGCCATAAAGGTTGAGTGGTTAGAAATAAAAGTCCCCAAAGGTGTCATTGTTGCAAAAAGAATCAAGAAACTCACTATCTGTAATTTGCTATAGTTAGATTGTAATAAAAAGGTTGTGACTAAAATAGCAATCGGAATTTTGTGAATTAGTACACCATACACCATATCGTTGTGTTGGTGAATAGGGAACCCTTCTAAAAAGCTATGAATACATAAACTAATAAAGAGCAACCAAGGAAAATCGGTGTCGTCTTTATGAACATGTAAATGGCCATGCTCTGCACCTTTAGAAAAGAATTCTAAAATAATTTGTAGCAAAATACCACACATTATATACAAACCTGTAAGCTTAGCATCAATATGATGATAGACTTCTGGTAACAAATCAAAAAGGGTTAATGCTAATAAAAAAGCTCCACTAAATGATAACAGTAATTTGGTGTAAATTGACTTTTGTTTTTTAGTTAATAAAGCAATAACAACACCTATAACGACGGCAAGTAATGGTAAAAAATAACTATTCATGTAGTTTACTTAAAAATCATGATTAAGCGTTCTGAGGTTTTAGAATGGTATTTTCGTAATTTATAATCCCCAAAAACATCTAATAAATGAACTCCTGCTTTTTCAAAAAGAGTTTCAAAATCTTCTAATGTAAATGCTTTTACGCGTTCTTGAAATTGAAACGCTTCTCCATCAGCATTGAAACTAATATCTTTAATGATATAACCATCTTTAACCGATCGTTTTTGCAGAAAATCAATTCCTTCAACTGTTTTTACATTTTCTTTTACTAGGTTTTCAATGATGTAGTTGGAGTTCATAAAATCTATGACACCAAATCCAAACGCATTCAATTCTGCTTTAATAGACTTTATGGTTTCTAGGTTGCAATTTTCATCTTCAAAATAACCAAAACTAGTAAAGAGGTTAAAAACGGCATCAAACGTATCTGGATATGGTTTACTCATATCGTGTACATTAAACTTTAGCGTTTCATTTTCAAATTGATTAGCGTAATTAATGCTTTGCTCAGATAAATCTACTCCTGTAACCTTATAGCCTAAAGAGTTAAGATACACTGAATGTCTACCTTTTCCGCAGGCTAAATCTAAAATTTTACCGTGTTCAGGGATATTAAGATAGTTAGTGAGATTATCCATAAACCCTTGAGCTTCTGCATAATCTCTGTCTTTATATAAAATATGGTAGTAAGGTGTATCAAACCAAGATGCGTACCATTGTTTAGTTGATTTACTCATAACGTTAAATGTCCTACAAAAATACTGTATTTTTGCAATGAACTCATATTGACTTTTAGTTTTAAACCAAAAAGTTTGGCTTTTAGACTGTATTGAAGTTGTTTTTTCTTAACACAGCGTCACTACGTTTATAAAAAACGCAAAATTAGAATGTAAAATGGTAATTTTTGCAAGTAAAAAGAAAAAGTTAATAAGAGTTTAAGCTATATGACGTAACACATGGAAGAAAATTACAAGATGCTAGCCAAAACCCTATTTGGCTTCGAAGATATTTTAGCAAAAGAACTCACACAACTTGGAGCCATGAAAGTGGAAAAAGGGGTGAGAAATGTGAGTTTTGAAGGTGATAAAGGCTTTATGTATAAAGCTAATCTTGGGTTGAGAACAGCTATAAAAATACTAAAACCTATTCATTCTTTTAGAGTCACAAGAGAGGAAGATCTTTACAAAAATGTAAAGAATATGAAATGGGAAACGTATTTAAAATCTACAGGTTCTTTGGCTGTTGATGCAACCGTTCATAACAGTGTGTTTACACACTCGCAGTACACCGCGTTAAAAACTAAAGATGCTATTGTAGATCGTTTTAGAGATATTGATGGCACACGTCCAAATGTTGATTTACGTTTTCCAGATTTAAAAATTAATGTACATATAGACCGTCAGCGTTGTACAATTTCTTTAGATACTTCTGGAGAATCATTACACCGACGAGGTTATAAAACGGCAACGAATATTGCTCCAATAAATGAAGTTTTAGCAGCTGGCTTAATTATGATGAGTGGTTGGGATGGACAAACCGATTTTATGGATCCCATGTGTGGTAGTGGAACTATGTTGGCAGAAGCTGCGATGATTGCATGTAATATTCCTCCAAACTTAATGCGAAAGGAATTTGCTTTTGAGCGTTGGGAAGATTGGGATGTAGAATTGTTTGAAAAAATTGAAGAATCTCTTTTAAAGAAAACACGCGATTTTCATCATAAAATAATGGGATACGACAAATCTCCTTCGGCAGTTGCAAAAGCGAAAGAGAATATAAAGAATGCACATTTAGATGAATTTGTGCATATTCAGCATGAAGATTTCTTTAAAACCCAAAAATCTGGACATGAGAAATTACATATGGTGTTTAATCCTCCGTATGGTGAACGTTTAGAGAATTTGAATGTTGAAGAATTCTACGGAAATATTGGTTCAACATTAAAACATGGTTATCCAAATACCAATGCGTGGCTAATTACTTCTAATTTAGAAGCTTTAAAGTCGGTTGGATTACGACCATCTCGAAAAATAAAAGTTTTTAATGCTAAACTTGAAGCAAGGTTAGTGAAGTATGAAATGTATGAAGGTAGTAAGAAGGCTAAGAAACAAGATAACTAGTGTTCTAAGGCTTCTAATTGCAAATTATAATCATACTGCAAATCTTCGTGTAATACTTTAATCTTTTTCTTAATAGAAAGCACTTGGCGCTCATAAATATTACTTAATGTGGTATTTCTATGGATAGATGGTTGTAGTTCGTTCATTTGTTCGCAGAAATAGAGTAGAAGTTCTACCTCAGTAGTTTTCTTTAGAGAATAGCGACTATACACGCGAATTTCTCTTAGGATTTTTCTAATCGTTTTCTTCATATAGAAGTAACTATCGGTATTAATGCCTTTAAAAAGTTCGTCTAAACTTGCTTTTACACTAGCGATATAACCATCTTCATCGTGAGATTCAAACAATAAATAGGTGAGTAGGGCTTTATTCTCTTTTTTAAATTTACCTAAGCGTAAACAAAGCTCTAAAAGCTCTTCTTGAGTAAGGTGTTTTAATTCCTTTTTTATGGTAACTATAGATTCAATTTTCATGATGTAAATTTAGAACTTTTAAAACAGAATCCTTGTAGGTCTGGCCAATAGGAATTGTATGTGTGTCTATTGTAATTTGATTGCCAGAAAGACGATTCATTTTATTCAAGTTAATGCAAAAGGATTTATGAATACGCAGAAAATTATCAGGTAAGGAGCTCATAAATTTTGAGAATGTACTATGCGTAACAATTGTTTTTTCTGTAGTATGTACTTTAACGTAATCTCCAAAAGCTTCAATATATTGGATATCGGTATAAAAAACCTTGTGTAATACTTTGTTTTCTTTTAAGATCAGGAAATCATTGTCGGTAGTCATTTTATTTTTAATAACCTTATTTATGGCCATTAAAAACCTTTCGTAAGCTATTGGTTTTAATAAGTAATCAATAGCATTAACTTCAAAACCATCTACAGCATATTGAGAGTAGGCTGTGGTAAAGATAACTTCAGGCGGATTCTTTAAAGATTTATAAAAGTCTAAACCCGTTTGCTTGGGCATATTAATATCCAAAAAGAGCAGATCTATAGTGTTATTTAATTGCAAAAACTTAAAAGCTTCAGCGGTATTACTGCAGGTGGCTTTTAGGTCTAATACGGTAGTGTCATCTATAAAATATTTTAGAACACGTTGCGAAGAAGGTTCGTCGTCTACTATTATACAGCTTATACGTGTTTTATTTTTCATTACTAATAGTTAATAGAACTTTAAAAACTTCGTTTTGTAATTTAGTTTGAAACTGATGCTTGTTTGGGTAGACTAAATTTAAGTTATTTTTTAAATTTTCTAAACCAACACCAGAATGTTTGTCTTCTAATTGATTGCTTGTGTCTAAATTAGTGTTTTCTATCGTAAATCTAAATTGGTGACCTTTTTGAGATAGTGCTATTTTTATAGGTGAGTTAATTTCTCCTGCTATAATTCCGTGTTTATAGCTGTTTTCTAGTAAAGGCAAAAGTAACATTGGGTATATTTTGAAATTTTCATCTTCAATATCAATATTTAATTGTGTAGAAACTGGTAATTCTATACGATGATTTTGAAATGAAATGTAGTTTTTCAATAAAGTGATTTCGTCTTTTAAACTAACACGCTTGGTATCTGAATCGTAGATAACATAACGTAAAATATCTGAAAGCTGAACAATGGCCTCTGTTATACCATCTTTTTTTTCTAAAGCTAAAGCATAAATAACATTTAATGAATTAAATAGAAAATGTGGATTTAATTGGGCTCTTAAAGTTGAAAGTTGTGTTTCAATATGTTGATTTTTAATTTTAAGCAGTTGATTTTGGTTTTTGTTAAAGTAAAACCAATCTTCAGTAAGTTTAAGTAAGCTTGTGGCTACTAAAAAGATTATGAATACTAAATATATATTCTTGTGAGATAGATAGGATATGAAAAAATAACTCGGAAATAGGATATCTAAAATAGGCTGTAAAAGCCATGAACTGAGAGTGGCAAAGACAACTAGATTTATAATAAATGTAACACTGTAAATAAGGTATTTTTCTTGCTTGAGGTAATTGGGTATTAAAACGTAAAAATTAATTAAAACAGGTATTGCTAATGCTGTTAAGAAAGTTAAAGTATAGGCAAAATCTACACGTATTGGTAGTTGGCCTTTTGAAAAAATAAACAGTAAGATTACAAATGCAAACAACCACAGTACACTATTAAAACGTAGTGGCCTGTGGTAATTAGATTTTAATATGGTATTAAAGTTAAGGTTTTGCATTTGCTCTTGTTAGTGCTATTTGATCCGATTCTGTCCACTTATTTTCAATATCAGCGTTTAGATATTTTTTTAAAAAACGATACAGTTCTTCAGAGGTCGCTGTAAGCAATAGTGTTTGTTCTGGACCAATACTTTCGTGCTTTAAACGTATTTTGTTTTCCTCGAAGATATCTTTTATACGTTTCTCACTAAGCCATGAAAACATAACGTTTTTGTCCGTAGTAAAATCTAGTTTTGCTACAGAGTGT
>Ga0193955_1000750_pt1 | contig 17055 bp, 10 predicted proteins | sample BB_6_MG_FD_140343 | JGI IMG/M metagenome (GOLD analysis project Ga0193955, IMG submission 140343) | Microbial mat bacterial communities from the Broadkill River, Lewes, Delaware, United States - BB_6_MG | ecosystem: Environmental > Aquatic > Freshwater > River > Microbial mats | place: USA... | reverse complement strand
TTGAGCGACGAAGATGTATTTTGGGGATATAAAGGCCAGTCTAAGGTCGAGAATGGCTTCCGATTTATCAAAGACCCTTTATTCTTTGCATCTTCGCTGTTTGTCAAAAAAGCATCTCGTGTCGAAGGAATGTTGATGGTGATGACCTTATCATTATTAGTTTACTCCATTGCCCAGCGGCGCATGCGGAATGAATTGAAGCGCCTTGAAACAACACTGCCCAATCAGATTGGGAAACCTGTTCAAAACCCCACTCTTCGCTGGATTTTTCAACAAATGGAAGGTGTCGACTGTGTGAATATTTTTCATAAAGAAGGCGAAGTCCGATGTCTTATCAATGGGTTAAATGACATGCGGAGAAAAATATTAACTCTTTTTGGACAGACCGTATCAGAAATATATCAAATTTCTTTTGAATAGGTCTGCCCAATGTCGATTAAAAGAAAAATTATGCATAATTATAAAAATTTATCTTGACATTTATGGTCATATTTTGGCTAAATCCAGCCCGTTGTCTTTTGAATGGACGTACCAAAAAAGTGTGGTGCTTTCATAAAGTTACTGCGGACCGGGATTAACCTGCGGCTGTTATTTAAAATACCGTTTTCGGTCCGGGGCCAGAAAATACCAGTTATGTTAGGAGCAGTTATGCAGGTTTTAAATTCATTGGTCGGCACCATCGGCGGTTTTGCCTGGGGACCGATCATGATTGTTTTCCTGGTGGGCACAGGGGTGATTTTAACCCTGGGCACCCGGGTTGTTCAGTTCAGAAAGCTTTTTTTTGCTTTTAAACTTTTATTTTCCTCAAATCACCACGGTGAAGGTGACATCACGCCGTTCCAGGCGTTGATGACCTCGCTGTCCGCCACCATCGGTACCGGGAATATCGCGGGTGTGGCAACGGCCATTGCTTCGGGGGGACCTGGCGCGATTTTCTGGATGTGGGTGACCGGGGCATTTGGCGGGGCCGTGAAATTTGCCGAAGCCGTACTGGCGGTCAGATACCGGATTACCAATGAAAACGGGGAGCAGTCCGGCGGCCCCATGTACTATATCAAACACGGTATGCAGGAAAAATTCGGCGGGAACTGGGCATGGCTTGGCTGGCTGTTTGCTCTGTTCGGATTTGTCGCCTCCTTTGGCATCGGCAGTATGGTTCAGTCCAATTCCGTGGCCTCTGCCCTGAACTCCAGCCTCAATGTCCCTGAGTGGATTACTGGCGTCGTACTTGCCCTTGCGGTGGGCATGGTGGTGATCGGCGGCATCAAAAGCATTGCCAGGGTCACCTCAAAAATTGTTCCGCTCATGGCCGTCACCTATACCATCGGCTGCCTGATTGTTCTGTTTGTCAACGGATCTATGGTTCCCCAGGCACTGCAGCTGATCTTTGATAATGCCTTTTCCGGTACAGCCGTGGGCGGCGGTCTTTTAGGCTCCGTGGTCCGGTACGGTGTGGCCCGGGGGGTATTCTCCAATGAGGCGGGTCTGGGTTCCGCCCCCATTGCCCATGCGGCATCCAAGATCAAGGACCCTGTTACCCAGGGTATTATCGCATCCCTTGGCTCTTTTATTGACACCCTGATCATCTGCACCATGACCGCACTTGTGATTCTTGTGTCCGGCCTGGTCAGCATTAATGCTGACGGTTTGATGGTGATCACCGAAAAGCTTTCCGGAGCAGCGCTTACATCCAGGGCTTTTGCGGCCTGTCTTCCGGGTTTCGGCCAGTTCATCGTTACCTTCGGCCTGATCTTTTTTGCCTTTTCCACCATCCTTGGCTGGTTCTATTATGGCTCCAAATGCCTGGAGTACATTGCAGGCGTAAAAGCGGTGGAAGTCTATAAATGGGTATGGGCGATTCTGGCATTTCTGGGCGCAACGGTCTCCATGGATTTTGTGTGGAATCTGTCCGATGCGTTCAACGGGCTGATGGCCATTCCCAACCTGATCGCCCTGCTGGGTCTGAGTCCCGTGATCATCGGGCTTTTAAGGGAGTATGAAACCCGCGCCAAACGTTGATGGCGTTAAAAAAGTCTTTCATCTACCGCGGCATGGTGTCCGGCCGGGCACCATGCCGCGAAGATGAAAGACTTTTACTTAGCTATGCTTTGGGTCCGTCGTATTTGACATATTACGAAAGACCGCAGCCTCCTCGCATATATCTGAAAGCACATCTACAACAATTTTTTTGCGTTTATTTGCATCACCATTGGCATCCCTTGCCGCAAGCCGGTCTTCAGCGGAGGAATTGGGATTTTTCAATCCCTTGCGAATCATTGAAATCCGTTTGGCGACATCAAACCAGAATGGTGCCCCTAATCCGATGAGCACACCGGTGATGATGACTTTAAACAGCCAGATAAGAAAGCCTATCTTATCATTTTTTATTGTTGTTATTAAACCGAACAGGGCATCATCAGATGATTTATCTCTTAATTCTTTTGGAAGGTCTTTGCACGCCTTACAGACCCTTTCCCATTGGGCCTCTTCTTTACTTTTACCAAAAGGGCAGTTTGGATAGAACTTCCACCCAATGGGGATGCCAAGTGCCACCAGATAGGAAACTTGATCATGTGCGTTTTGGACTGCTTGTTGAGAGGCGGCAATGTCAGATTCTTTTGGCAATTGTTGTTTGATGTTTTTCAAGTCTTTTTGAAGGCCTTTTATTTTACGCTCGTCTTTTGGGTCTTCCTGGTTGGCAACGCTGATCTGGACAGTTATTTCTTTTTCTTTGAGCAGTAGATCATTTAAATGATTTATTTCTGCCTGAACCTTTTTGTTTTTTTCAATCAAGTTTTCATGCTTTTCGATGACAGCTGCGCACAGTTTGGGGTCTGCCCGATAGGCTTCGAAAATGCGAACCCCGTCGACATTGGCTGCAATTGCCAGTAATATGCCTATTGCAATGGACCATGCCTGTGCATATTGTTTGAAATTGGCAGAGACGGCAGATCCGAACTCTTCATATTTTCTGGCAATGCGGTTCAATTCCGTCTGAAGCATCTCTTTTGCTTCAAGAGCGGTCCGGTGAACTGTATCTATTTCAGAAAAACATCGAAGCATATACTCAAGCGTCACTTTATTAAAGATTCCTTTACGATTCTTTCTTTTCATAAAGGATTCTATAGAATGGCTTAAAACATCTTCATTGTTTTTATCATTATCTTCCCAGGTGATTCGTTTGGCCCGTTTATTGGGCACCGCTGGATTCCTCACGACTTTGGAAAAAAAGTCCCAACGTTCCTGGGCTGTCATCTTTAACGGACCTTTGCCGATTTCATCGTTTAATAGTTTCATCACCGTGATCAGATTTTTTTTACGCATTTTCGCAAGTCGTAAACACGCTTCCATGATGGTGGTGACGACGGTGGCCAGGGCAGCCAGGGTTAAAACAAAAGCCAAAGAAGCATCGAGAAGTTGCATGGAATCTCCTCATGTTTTATAAAATCAAGGGATTTAGCATTCAGCTGAAGCCGTCCTGTTCGGAGATGTTTTCAAGACAGTCTATAATATTTTTGCATGCCACTTGTAACTGCTCAATCAACGTGGGTGTATCTTTTATGTTTGACGCTTCGCCCATTTGTTCAAGCGTATATGCGGTTTGCGCCGCAGATTTTGCGGCCAGATATTTAAACATACCCTTTAGCTGGTGTGCGCTTTTTTGCAGCTGCGGGCCATCGTTTGCGGCAATACTGTCCATAATCTGGGTTAAAACAGGGCCGTGATTTTTTTTAAATGTCTCGGTGCATTTCTCCAGCAGGGATTTATCTGCATTCATAATCTCTTTGAGTTCAGTTATATCCACAACCGCCTCGTCTTCCTGAATTGGTGCAGGTGGATCCGTTGAATCCGTACCGCAGTTGCTGTACCCTTGGGGCAGCGTGCGTTTAATGACATCTGCCAAAGCGCTCACGGTCAGAGGTTTTGTGATGTAATCATCCATGCCTTTGGCTAAAAATTGCTCCCGATCGTCCTTCATTGCGTGGGCGGTCAGGGCAACGATGGGTATGGGCTCAAGATTGTGCGCCTTTTCATAGGCCCGAATGTTTACGGTGGCATCCAGACCGCTCATCACCGGCATCTGGCCATCCATAAGAATCAGATCAAACTGGCCCGCCTTGAACAGATCCACGGCTTCCTGACCGTTTTCAGCGAACTGGATATCGGTCAGGTTCATCCGTTTCAATATGTTTTTAGCGACAATGCGGTTCATTTCATCATCTTCGGCCAAAAGCACCCGGCACGGACCGGTCACCCGGACAGTGTCAGACGTCGATTGCATTGTTGGGTATTCAATGTCAGTTAAGCATTCCGGTGATGATGACATACAGGTTATAAAATCGGCATACTTTATCGGCCTGTTCAGGTTTATAACGCAGGGATGGGTCTCGTCGTTTGGTTCCGGAGTCTGCCGTCCAAGAAAAGAGAGACGCACAAATGTTGTATCTGAAATGTCGCATGTTCCGGCAGCAGCGTCCACCAGATCCATTGACGGCATGCCGGGAAGATCCCGGTCAAAAAAGACTCTGCTGAACGGCGTGCCCGACTGCCAGGCCGAAAGGATTTTGCTGCAGGCATCAATGATATCGAAGGCTTCCTGGTACGCACATCCCAAAGGTTTGATATATTCGATCATCACCCGTCTGGCGGCCGGGTTGGCATCGGCGATTAATACCATCGTATCCGGTGCCACAGTGACATCGGGTACGGGGGCGGGTTTACTTTGTCGTTTAAATTCTATTTTGGCCCAGAAGGTGGACCCCTTGTTCTCCTGTGACGTTACGCCGATCTGTCCGCCCATCATTTCGGTCAACTGCTTGGAAATCGCCAACCCAAGTCCAGTACCGCCGTATTGGCGGGTCATGGAAGAATCCATCTGGGAAAAGGACTGGAACAATCCGCTGATTTTATTTTTGGGAATACCAATGCCCGTGTCCTTTACCGAAAATTTCAGCTGGGCCGTGGACGATGACTTTGACACCACACTGATCTGAAGCACAATGCCCCCCTGCCGGGTAAACTTAACGGCATTTCCGCAGAAATTCATGAGAATCTGGCTTAAGCGCACCGGATCACCCTTTAACATTACCGGCACATCCGCGTCGAAAATTGTGGTAAAAAAGAGATCTTGTTCAAATGCGGAGATGGCGACGATATCCGACAGATCTTCCATCACCTGTCGCAGGTTAAAATCAATCTGCTCAATATCCAGTTTGCCGGCTTCAATTTTTGAATAGTCCAGGATATCGTTAATGACGCTGAGAAGTGCGTTGGAAGAATTTTTCATGAGCATGGCAAAGTGGCGCTGCTCCTGAGTCAGGGACGTGCCAAGAAGAATTTCAACCATGCCGATCACCCCGTTCATGGGGGTTCGGATTTCATGGCTCATATTTGCTAAAAATTGATCTTTGGCAATATTTGCAGCCTCTGCCCGTTCCTTGGCCCGGCCCAGTTCTTTGTTGGACTGTTCCAGTTCCGACGTCCGTTTTTGGATTTCAGACTGAAGCAGTTTGGAGTACTCGGCGCTCTGGGTCTGGTTGCGGGCCAGAATATCCTGGTACTTTTTCCATAATACTTTGATTTTTCGGTCACGCTGCTCTTTATGTGCGACAAGCAGTGCTTTTTCTTCTGACAGGAGGCGCTCTTTTTTATGAAGTATTGTGGATAAATTGATCAGGTCCCGGAGCATGGTAAAGGCCGTGGTTGGATCGGCCAGGGAAGGCAGTTCACAGACAAGAACGGAATTCATATCTTCCAGGGACATGGAGAGTAAAGGCCCGCTGGGGCCGGGTAACGCCTGCCCGGTGTCAGCGGTTTGCCGCAGCTGTTTTTCAAGGCGGCCGTCCAGGGGGGCGTCTGGTAAGGTCCCCACAACTCCGCCGGCGTTCAGTAAAACCATAAACCTGTACGCAGGAAGCTGTTTTTTCAGCAGCCCGAGAAAGTCTGCGTTAATCTGGTCGTCTGATTCCTGGAGGATTTCGTCAAGAAAGTTCATCTTCATCATCCTCCCCAAGAGAATAGATCTCCCGGACTCTCAGGATTTCCTGGGGCAGATCATCCAATATGGCACGATAGCCCATAACATTTTCTTTGATATGGGAAAGCAGTCCCGGGGAATTTATTTTTTTTTGTGTTTCCGGGTATGTTGTATACCCCAGCATAGAGGCAAGATATTCCGCGATTTGCAGGATACCGGCATGGCTGTCCGGTTCCACAGTCGCCATGGCATCATGATGATATCTAATTGCCCGGCACAGTTCCGGCGCTAATCCCCATTGCTCGGTCATCAGAGAACCGATGACGGCATGATCGGTTCCCATGATCATTTGTTCGTGATCAATCAAGGTCTGACCCGACGATTCAAATGTGAGGCAGAACTCCTTGAATTTTTTGGGCGCCACCTGGTCCTCAACGATCAGGCCCACATCATGGAGAATGCCGCACAGGAAATCATCTTCCCCTTTTTGAACGAAAATTCGTTCGGCAACCATCTGGCAGCAAATGCTTGTAACCGCACAATGGACCCACAGTTTTTTCCTGGAAAATTCCGTGTTGGTTGAATCCTTTAAAAAAAGATTTTTCACTGCATCAAGGACAATCATGTTTCTCAGGTTGTCCATGCCGATGTAGGCAACCGCTTCGGATATGTTTTTGATTTTTGTTCTCAGGGAAAAGTAGGAAGAGTTGATCAGCTTTAAAATTCGTAAAACCAGGGTCGGATCGACCCGGATGACCGTTTCGAATTCCTCAAGGGATGAGGTATCTTCGTCAATCATCTTCATCAGGCGGGCGGCAACAGGCGGCACCGTTTTCAGGGCGGTGAATTTATCCAGGTACAGCATTGCCTTATGGTGGTCTCCTGATGGTTTCACGGTATTTTCCTGAAGACAATATTTGGTATTTATTTAGCGGGGGAAATTCCCAGTTCAGCCATTTTCGAATCCACGGCATCCTGCTTCAGCGGTTTTATGAAATAGGCTTTGCACCCTGATTTGATACAGCCGATAACGATGCTTTTTTCACTGTGGGAGGTCACCATAATGATCATGGATTTATGCTCTTTGAGTCCGCTGTCAATCTGTTTTATTTTTTTCAGGACATCCACCCCGTTTATATCCGGAAGGGAAATATCCAGCAAAACCAGATTAAAGGGTTTTCCATTTTCAATCCCTTTTTGATAGACTTTGAGTGCCTCGGCACCGGACGCGACCGAGACATACGGACCGTACTTATTGAAAATACCCTCCATTAAGGTTCTGCCGATTTCTTCATCATCAACAATGAGAATTCTATTCATAGTGAGTCATAACCCCGTAGAAATTTTATATTTGTATTGACGAATTATCTAATAATAGTCTGATTTATTAATGTATAGCAAGATAATTTTTACGATAAAGCTGGGTGGCTGTTAATTACGATGCAGGTTTTAAAAGACGGATGCGAATCTTTTTTAAAATGCGATTTAACAGCATCTCATTGGGGGGCCCTGATGTTTTTCAGTCCGGCATAAGCCTGGTCAAGCCCGTCACCGATTTGACGGATCTGGAGGATAAAAGAGGATGAATTGTTCCGGGCGTCCAGGGGAAATCGGTCAAATTCACCGTTCATGCGCATGGAGCCCAGCCGGGCCATGAATCGGCTGAAACAGTCGTTAAAGGTTTGGGGGGACATGGATGCCTCCCCGGTACGGGCATAGGTTTCCAATTGTGAAAATTGATTCTCTATTGTATCCATGAGCCTTTCAAAATCAGGCAGGATCTCTCCTTTAAATACCCCGGTGGAATTGGCGACAATGGAGGAGAGAGCGATCAGGGTTTTATGGAGTTTGGCAAAAATATCCACCAGGTTGAGCAGTTCCTGGCGCTGGCCTGAAATCAGCCCTGGTTCTATGGCGGCGTCCGTGCATTTCTGGGTGCAGTTATCCAGACTTTCCCGGGCCTGGAGTCGTCCGGACAGAAGATGGACCGAATCCGGGGTGTCACTGAGATAGGCCTTTCGAAGCTGACCGAAATGACTATGCTGTGCTGCGATCAGATTGCCAATTGCCTGGCGCAGGTTCTTTCTGGCAAAGTTCGGCCATACCAGAAAGGAAACCCCAAGTCCGATGCCGATGCCCAAAGCCGTGTCCAGCATACGTTCGGCCCCGCTTTGCCAGGGGTGGGGAAAGGCGGCTGCCAGAACAATCACTAAATCAGCGGTCAGGAATGCAATGAACGCAAGATAATTTCGCCCTTTAAAGTAAAAGATTAAAAAAAGCATGGCAAAGGCAAGACTGCCTACAGCTGCCATGGGCAGCTCAAGAAAGGCAATGAGTATTCCCCCAGCTGCCCCTGCAACCGTGCCGGCCAGCCGTTTCCAGCTGATGTGGAGGGTGCCGCCCAAGGAGGGGCGCATGATCACCAGTACGGTAATCGGCACCCACAGGGCATGGTAAAGGGATGTCTGCTTGACCACGGCAACGGCCAGGGTGATGGCAATGGCAGCTCTCAGCGCATGGCGGAAGATCTGGGAGGAAAACGTCAACTCCTTGGATAGCCTGGCCCAATGATTATTCTGCATGGGATCTTGCCTCCAGTCTGAAACGCCGGTCAGCTGTTTTCATCATGTTTTCAAGTTCGAGGACCACATTTTTCAGCTCATAAAGGGTCGCCCATGCCTCCAGGAATCTGTTTTGTCCATCGTCACCTTGCCGGTACCCTTTCATCTCCACAAGGGTCGTCTGAATTGCTTCCAGGTCTGCAAGAATGGGGGAGAAATCGGGTTTGATATAACTGGCCGATTTCATTTCGATGAAAATATCAAAGATCTCGCCGATGCCCCATGAGGCGTTGTAAAAACGCTCTTTGAGTTCGTCAAATTCAGGTGTCTCGTCACTGAAATGTATGTGGTGAAACAACCCCATCAGGGATTCAAACAGCCGGACCAGGGAAAAATAGTAAAGCCCCGGTCCGCCCTGGGTTTTGTTGCCCTTTAAGGGATCCACGTTGAAACTTTCCATAAAAACCCGGTACCGGCGTATGGAGGCTGAGGATTCCGAACTCAGGTAGTCCAGATTTGCATTGGTAACCCTGGGGTTTTTGATCCTTGCGCAAAGTCCGTCAAAAAAAAGTCCCATGTCTTCAACCGCTAACTTGGCTGCCGATAAGAGGACCTTTTCCGGATCAAAGGGCCACAGGTAAAAGTTGATTAAAAATGAGATCAGGCCGCCGCCCATCAGATAGGCAGACCGGACGAGCCCGGGAATGGGGGCTGCCGGGGAAAAAACGGAAATCATGGTGACCACAAGGCACCCGATGCCGATGGTGGACGCTGAGACGCCCAGGGATGAAACAAAAAAACAGGCAAAAGATAAAAGAAAAATAAACCCCAGGCTTGCCGCGGTATGACCGCCGGCAACCGCAGCAACGGGCACCGTCAGTGATACGGTGCCCAAGAGGATCAATCCGTACATTTTCCGGCGATTGAAGGTACTGCCGGTACGGAACAGGATTGTGCACAGCGCGCCGATCAGCCACCACAAAAGATCATGGCCGCGCAGCCCAAGGAGCAGGGCCGCCCCAAGAGAGATCAGGCAGCACACCGTTGCTTTGGCCGCATATTTGGTAATGAATAACCCGGGATCTGTGGGGCGTATGAATTTAATATAAAACCGATTGAAAAAACGGGGCATGCTTAAGTCTCTTATTATCTGCATTCAGGTCTTTAAATATCATAAACGCTGGGGGATTGCATCTGCTGATCCCCTATTTTCTAAACTTGCAATTCAACGCCTTTAAATGTATCCTAATTCTATAGTTCCCTATTACGATATGCTTTGTTTTTTCCTTAAATAGATCAAAGCAAATTTAATCCGTTACGAATTTAGTGGCAGACGATTTCTTTATGGATTCGATATATGGTATCCGCTAAGACCCAATTTAAATTACTGTTTTGCATAAAAGATTGCATGCAATTTTCGTTGGCTCATTTGTTTTGCGGCGTTTTAATTGCCTGTAGTATTTTTTTCTCACACGTTTTTATCGGAGGTGCAGCAGCTTCTGACATGGGGGATGTACTGCCAGGTACTTCAAAACGCATATTAATATTGCATTCTTACCACAAAGGTTTCTCATGGACAGACAATATCGAAACAGGTATCAGAACGGCGCTGAGAGATGCACCCGTTGAGATTTTCAGTGAGTATCTGGACAGTAAGCGACAGACGCTGAAAACGGCAAAACCTCATATGTCTGAATATCTGAAATGGAAATACAAAACCATTCCCATTGATCTGCTGATTCTTTCGGATAATAATGCGTTCTCCTTTCTTCAAGATTACAAGGATACGCTTTTCCCCGGAATCCCCATTGTTTTTTGCGGCATTAACAATTTTGAAGCAACGCTCCTTGACGGATTTGGGAACCGCATTACCGGTGTCGTGGAAAAGACCGATCCTGTCCGTACCCTCCAACTGATTCGCCGGCTGCAGCCAAAGGCAAAAAAGCTTTACATTATTACCGGAACAACCCCCACCGGGACGGCTGTCGAAAAAGAGGTTAAAGCCGCTTTCACCTCCGACAGCTTGGGATTTACGCTGATCTGGCTTCACGGATTGTCTACGGCTGAACTTCAGCAAAATTTGGCAGCGGTTTCTCCGGACGATGCCGTTCTTTTGATACTTTTTAACCGGGATAAAGATGGCGTGTACCATAGCAATGAGGCGGCTGCAGAGTTGGTTGACCGCGTTTCTTTGGCTCCGGTATACGGCATGTGGGATTTCTACCTGGGCCACGGCATTGTCGGCGGCATGCTGGCAAGCTCCCGGGACCAGGGACAAACAGCCGGTGGCCTGGCCTTGGAGATACTGCATCAAAAAAGCATTCCCTCGGTGATAACAGAAAGCCCCAATGTGCCGATTTTCTTGTGGGACAAGCTTCGTTCCCATGGTTTAGATCCGGATCTGCTACCGGATAATATCCAAATTCGCAACCGGCCGGATTTAATAACATGGCCGGTTGCCATTGCCACCGGATTGGGCTTACTGCTTTTTGTACTGGCCGGGAACAGTCTTATCAGGCTTTTTTCAAAGAGAAAACTTTCATCCTCCATGTCTATGCATGACGTCTTTCGCAATAATTTACGCCATGCACTCATTTTGTTTAGCGCTGTTCTGGTGACAGGCCTGGCGGTTCAATCCTGGTTTGCCGCTAAAAGTGAGGTGGCCCAGATACGAAACAGCATTTTTGATGAAAGAAAAAATCTGATCCGAACCATGGTCAACCGGGCCGTGGACCATATCAACTATGAGCGGCACCGCCTGGCCCAAAAAGGCACCCCAATCGAAGAGATCAAAAAACAAATTGCTAAGAGTATAGAAACATACAGTTATGCCCAGGGAGAGGGGTATGTGTTTGGTTTTACCGATAAAGGGTTTGTGCTGTTTAATGGTTATCAACCAGAACTGGTGGGCAAAGATCTTTGGGAAATCACTGATCCCAACGGTATAAAAGTCGTACAGAGTTTAATCGGCGCTGCCGGTAAATCTAGCGGTGGATTCGTTCAATACAAATGGAACAAGCCTAGCCTTGGCACCGCGGTATCGAAAATTTCATTTTCACGGAAAATTGATGACTGGAATTGGGTGATCGGCAGTGGCTTGTATCTGGATGATATTGAAAATAAAGTGGAATCATTTGGAAGACAGCTGCGCAATAAATTTATTGTAGAACTATTAATCATTTTCGGTCTGACATTAGGCGTGCTTCTTTTTTTAAGAATGGCCGCCCGTCGTTTGACCGCAAGTATTGATAAAGAACTTACCCGGCTTCAAAAAGCCATTTCAGACCATAATGTAAATCCTGCAGATTACACCTTTCATGAATTTCAAGCGATTGCGGCCATGGCGGATGACAGTTTTAAAGAGCTGGTCCGATTCCAGACCCGTCTGCTGGAGGCCGAATCCAGGCAGCGTGAAATCCTTGAACACCTGGATGCCGGGGTGATTATCATCAACCGGGCGGATCATATGATTCATTACGTCAACCCAACCGCCGCAAAACTTATCGGGATGAGTCGGGATCTAATGATCGGAAATAAATGCACCCAATATATCTGCCCCACAGAAAAAGGCTTTTGCCCGGTTACGGACCTTGGACAGACCATGGAAAATAGTCGGCGCAAGCTTTTAAATACAGAGGGCAATGAAATTCCCATTATCAAAACCGTCCGGCCTTTTACCTACAACGGACAACCGGCCCTGCTGGAAACCTTTGTGGATATCACAGAACAGCAAAAAGCTGAAGATGCCCTGCGCGCAGAGCGGGACCTTTTTGCCGCAGGACCGGTCATCACTATTTCCTGGTTGCCTGAAAATCACTGGCCTGTAACCTTTGTGTCTAAAAATGTCGCCCAGATTCTGGGATTCACACCAGAGCAGATGATGGCCGAATCATTTAGATATTCAGAACTGATACACCCGGATGATCTGAACCAGGTATACACAGAAGTGGCCGGATATATTGAAGACGGCACCTTGCATTTTGAACAGACCTACAGGCTTTGTACCCAGGGGGGTGACTATCGCTGGTTTTATGATTTTACCCGCCTGCTGCGTAACGACACCGGAAATGTTATTCAAATTCACGGCTATATGTTCGATCAGACCGATTATGTCAATGCTCAGATGCAGATTTCCAAAGAGCGAGAACGTCTGGCCAATGTGATCAGAAGTACCGATGTCGGAATCTGGGAATGGAATGTTCAGACCGGGGAAACCGTATTTAACGAACGGTGGGCCCGGATATGCGGTTATAGTCTTGGGGAGCTGTCGCCTGTTTCCATAGACACCTGGTCCCGTCTGGCACACCCGGATGACTTAAAAAAGTCAGGAATTCTTTTAGAAAAGCATTTCGATGGTGAACTGGAGATTTACGATGCGGAATGCAGGATGAGGCATAAGAGCGGACACTGGGTCTGGGTACAGGATAAAGGAAAGGTAATTTCCAGAACCCAAGATGGCAGGCCATTGATGATGTTCGGTACCCATACGGATATCACCGAGCGTAAAGAGGCCCAGGAGAAACTGCAGCAGTCCCTGATGGAAACCGAGCAGGCCAATCAGGCGCTCAAAAAGGCCCAAAATAAACTGATGACCGTTAATGAAGATCTGAAAAATCAGACAAGCCTGGCAAACCAGATGGCGGCCAGGGCTGAAAAGGCAACCCGGGCAAAAAGTGAGTTTTTGGCCAATATGAGCCATGAAATCCGGACGCCCATGAACGGTATCATCGGTATGACAGGCCTGCTGATGGATACGAATCTGTCTGAAGAACAACACCTTTTTACCCGCAATGTTAAAGCCAGTGCCGATGCGCTTTTGACCCTGATCAACGATATCCTGGATTTTTCAAAAATTGAGGCCGGCAAACTGGACATGGAAATTCTGGATTTTGAATTGCGGACCTTTCTGGATGATTTTGCCCAGATGATGGCCCTGAAGGCCCATGAAAAAGATTTGGAATTGATTTGCGGGGCGTCGCCTGATGTCCCTGGGCTGCTTCAGGGAGATCCGGGGCGCCTTCGCCAGATTTTGACCAATTTGACCGGTAATGCCATTAAGTTTACTACGGCAGGAGAGGTGGTGATCCAGGCCCACCTCAAACATGAAACCCAAGAAGATGTTCTGATCTATTTTTCAGTAGAGGATACCGGTGTGGGTGTTCCTCCGGACAAACAGGATTACCTGTTTGAACAGTTTACCCAGGTGGACGCATCCATTACGCGCAAATACGGCGGCACAGGTCTGGGACTTGCCATATCTAAAAAACTGGCCCAATTGATGGGCGGAGATATCGGTGTCATCTCACCGGTTTCAGAAGAGAGCCGATTGGAAAGCTCCCATCCAGGCGCGCTGTTCTGGTTTACGGCCCAATTTAATAAACAGCCTGAATCTGAAACCGATCATGATCGGAAAATCATGGCGGATCGGCTGAAAAATGTCCGTATTTTAATCGTTGATGATAATCAAAGTAACCGGGAAATATTAATGGCGCAATTGGTCAACATGGGGGCCGACGTGTCTGCAGCGGCAGATGCTGAAAACGCCATGGAAAAAATAAAGCGCAAAGCCCAGGAAAATATTTTTTATGACCTGGCCATACTGGACATGCATATGCCCGGAATGACCGGGGACGCGCTTGGTATGGCCATCAAGAATGATCCGTTTGGGGCCGACATTAAATTGGTGTTGATGCTCTCTTTAGGGCAACGTGGGGATGCGCTTCAGTTCCACTCTATCATTTTTTCAGCATGTATTACCAAACCGCTGCGCCACTCGGAGCTTGGAGATATTCTGACGGCCGTTATTTCAGGTGAATCGGTCGACAAGCGAGAAAGTGGCCGGATCCGGCATTTAGATGGTGAAATTAAAGCGTCCAACGTAAGAATTCTGCTGGCAGAAGACAATATCACAAACCAGATCGTTGCCAAGGGTATTCTGGAAAAGTTCGGTTATTATGTGGATGCCGTGGCAAACGGTATCGAGGCAATCAGATCCCTTGAGAAGATTCCATACGACCTGGTGTTAATGGATCTGCAGATGCCCGAACTGGACGGACTCGAGGCCACCCGGATGATCCGGAATACGGAATCCAACGTTATAAACCCGGATATTCCGGTGATTGCCATGACGGCCAATGCCATGGCCGGAGACAGGGAAAAGTGTCTGAATGCAGGAATGAATGATTATATCAGCAAACCGGTTGATCCGATTATCCTGGCTGAAAAAATCGAAAAGTGGCTCAATTTCATCCAGCCCAGGAACCCGGAAAGACACACCGTGGATGCAAAAAAAGAGAACGAGAAAAGCAACGAGGAACATAATCCCGAGACGTTTAATCCCGAGACGTTGATGGCCAACCTTATGGGAGACGAATCGCTCATCGCTTCGGTTATCAGCTCCTTTCTTGAGGATATGCCGGGTCAGGTTGATATTCTTACAGAATTGATCAAACAGGGTGAGGCGCAAAAAGCTGGTGCCCAGGCCCATAAGATAAAGGGCTCATCCGGCTATGTGGCGGCGGAAATTTTTCAGAACATCGCTTTGAAAATAGAAGAGGCCGGCAAGGCTGGGGATGTCGAACTCCTTGAGCAGCTTTTGCCGGAAATCGAAACGCATTTTTCCAGGCTTAAACGTGATTTAGAAGATCTTTTGACAGGTTTAACGGCAGCGGATCATTGAAATAAATTAAAACCGTATAGGAATCTTTTAACTGCAAACAGCTCGTCCAAAGGGCGTTAATTTAAACTTCAGGTGGAACTATGAATGATAAAGGGGTGTTTCCCGAGGGATATTGCATTTTACTGGCTGAAGATGACAAAATGAATCAACTGGCTGTTACAGGGTTGATTAAAATTTTGAAATTAGGCCGGGTTGAAATTGCAAAAACCGGTAAAGAAGCGGTAAATATGTTTTGCTCTCATCGTTTTGATCTTATTCTAATGGATGGGGAGATGCCGGAAATGAACGGCATTGATGCCACCCTTGCCATCAGAGCCATTGAAAAGGATAAGAATCTGCCGCGAACACCGATCATTGCCCTGACAGCACATGGCACACAGGAGGCCAGGGATCTTTTTTTAAACAGCGGTATGGATGAATTTTTAAAAAAACCTCTGGAGCCGGCAGCGTTAAAGAAAGCAGTTCAAACAGTTCTCCAACAGAACAGTTCTGATACAAAGTCCGACGATATCCAGGATTTAAAAAGCACCATAGACGTGCAGGAACTAAAACGGATCATGGCTGGCAAAAAATCGCTTTTAGATAAGTGCCTGCAGGCCTTTGAAGCCGATTATTCAGCGCTCATTTCCAAGATGACTGCTTGCATTGAAAAAAAAATGTATGATGAATTAAAAGAAAATATTCATAGTCTTAAGGGGATGCTGAAATATTTGGCCGCTCACAAGGCCGTCACACTGGCAGAGGACCTTGAATATGTAAGTGATACCGGGAAAGCGTCAAGCGCTGATCTCACTGTTCAGGTTCAGGCATTAAATGATGAGTGTCTCAACGTCATCGACAAAATCAAGCAGATATTGGCAACGGATGTTTTTTGATGGCCCGGTGTCTGGATACAAACATAAAAAAGGCCGATCTCACACATGACTTAGTGGATCGGCCTTTTCTTTATTGACGTCGGCTTAACTTAAAATTCAATCTATTGATCGGGTTTTAAGCAGCTTCTTTTCCAAGCTTAATACCAATTTCCAGAGCCTGCTTGTTCAGGTCAAAGAACGCCGGCGGCATGGCAGTTTCGATAACGCTTATCGCTGATTCGGGCTTGCAGATGCCTGCTGCACCGATCAGGGCGCCAACAACGCACACACTGTAAACAATCGGTTTGCCGAGCTCTTTAACAACCGTGTCATACATGGGCAACGCCAGGATCTTGGCATTGACATTACCGGTTGTGACGTATTTTGGGTCAACGATCATCAAACCACCGGGTTTAATCACGTTGACATATTTATTATAGCCTTCCTGCATCAAAGCGACAAAAATATCAGCTTCTTCAACTTTGGGGTAATAAAGATTGCCGTCTGAAATTAAAATGTCGGCACGGGTAGCGCCACCACGGGCGGCAGCTCCGTAGCTCTGAGACTGAATCGCGTTTTTGCCCTCAAAGATTGTAGCAGCTCTGGCAAGGATAATGGCTGTGGTGATGACACCTTGTCCGCCAGAAGCTGTAAAAACCATTCCTGTTGATTCCATTATGCCTATCCTTTCTTCATTACCTTGTCAATGACGTTTGTTTGGTAAGCTTCGCAATATTCGAGAGCTTCTTCATCAACAAAAACGCCGCGTTGAATAAGATCGGGATTCTCTGCCAGTTTTTTGGAACCCATGGGTACAGTGGCTTCCTTGTACCATTCCATCATCTGGGGCGCCTCACCGGCCTTGTTCTTTCTACCGAACTGGGTTGGGCACATGGACAGAATTTCAACCACTGAAAAGCCTTTGTGTTCAATGGCTTTTCTGATTGTATTCTGGGCTTCTTTGGCATGGTAAACGGTAGTTCT
>Ga0193955_1000744_pt1 | contig 17151 bp, 16 predicted proteins | sample BB_6_MG_FD_140343 | JGI IMG/M metagenome (GOLD analysis project Ga0193955, IMG submission 140343) | Microbial mat bacterial communities from the Broadkill River, Lewes, Delaware, United States - BB_6_MG | ecosystem: Environmental > Aquatic > Freshwater > River > Microbial mats | place: USA... | reverse complement strand
CTCAGGGAGACCACGTCGATCTTCTTTTCCAGGATGTTCTTGCCTTCAAACAGTACCTCCCCTTCGCTGCGGGTTCCTGCCGTGAGGTCATTCATCCGGTTCAGGCAGCGAAGAAAGGAGCTCTTTCCACAGCCGGACGGACCGATGAGGGCCGTCACCTGGCGCTCTGCAAAGGGAAGAGATATTTCGTGAAGGGCCTGAAAGTCTCCGTAGAAGAGGCTCAGGTCCCGGGTTTGGAGAATGGAAGCGCAGGTATTTTCGTTTTTTTGGGTCATGTGGGCCCTCTTGTAAATTGGGTAATACTTCGTAACTATACAGCTATGCCTCCGGCGGGTTGCTTTTTGAAAATGGCTCCCGCAAACGTTCCGGTTGCCGCTTCCTTTTCTCTCAGCCCGCAGGGGCTGAGAGAAAAGGAAGCGGCATACGTGTTAAACCAGAAGCATATGGTTTGAAAATCGGTCGATCAGAAGACCTGTTTGTCAAACTTTTCAAAAGTTTGGCCCCCGGCAGGGCCGCCGGAGGCACGCTTTTTGTTATTTACACGCGACTCCGGTTGCGAAGGCGCGAACGGATGATGATGGCGAACAGGTTCATGCCAAGCACCAGGGCGATGAGCACCAGGGCTGTGCCGTACTGCAGGTGCCGGGTCTCTCCGATGTGGGTGCCTGCCGTTGCCAGGACATAGATGTGGTAGGGCAGGGCCATCACCTCATCAAACACCGAAGAGGGGAGATCCGGGGTGAAAAAGACGGCACCGGTGAACATGATGGGGGCGGTCTCCCCGGCGGCTCGTCCCAGGGCGAGGATCGACCCGGTGAGGATACCGGGCAGGGCCGAGGGCACCACCACGCGGCAGATGGTTTGCCATTTGGAAGCCCCCAGCCCGAGGGACGCCTCGCGGTAGGTGTTCGGGACGGCTTTTAAGGCCTCTTCTGAGGCACCGATGATGACGGGCAGGCTCATGATCCCAAGGGTCAAGGCTCCAGAGACGAGGCTCACCCCAAGGTTCAGGACCGTGCAGAAGAAGGCGAGGCCGAACAGCCCGAAGACCACCGAAGGGACGCCGGCAAGGTTTGCGATGGCAAAGCGGATGACCCCCACGACCTTTCCCTGCGAGGCGTATTCATTGAGATAGATGGCGGTGCCCACCCCCACGGGGAAGGCGACAGACAGGGCTCCCAGGGCCAGACAGATGGTTCCGATGATGCAGGGAAGGATCCCCCCTTCAGTCATGGAATTTCTCGGCATTTCGGAGAGGAACTCCCAACTGATGGCGGAGATCCCTCGGCTGATGATGAAAGCGATGACAGCAAACAGAGCCAGAACGTTGATGCCTGCCGCAAGCCGAAAGAGGGTGAACCAGATCTTTTGGGCCGTGCCGCGTTTTCCGGACACAATGTTTTTGGGTAAGGAGAAGGTCATGGTGGCTATCCCTTGAGCCGGAATCTGCGCGATGCGGACATCGCCAGAACGTTAAAGAGAATGGTGAAAAGAAAAAGGGTGATCCCTGTGGCAAAAAGTGCGTGGTAATGATCGCCACGGAAGGGGGCTTCACCCATCTCCGCTGCGATGCTCGCCGGCATGGGTCGGATGGGGTCAAAGATCGACTCAGGGATCATTGCCGCACCGCCGGCCACCATGAGCACCACCATGGTCTCGCCGATGGCCCGGGACATGCCGAGGATGATGGCCGTGGTGATGCCGGAAAGGGCCGCGGGCACCGTGACTTTGGAGATGGTTTCAAAGGGCGTGGCCCCCAGGGCCAGAGACGCTTCCCGATAGGTGATGGGGACGCTCCTCAACGCATCTTCTGAAATGGTGCAGATGGTGGGGATGGACATAAAAGCGAGCATGATGGAGGCGGTAAAGAGGTTGAGTCCTGTGGGGATGTTGAATACCTCGTGCATCACCGGTGCCACAGCCACCATGCCAAAGAAACCTATGACCACCGAAGGCAGGGAGGCAAGAAGCTCAATGGCTGGCTTCAGAATTTCGGCGACCCTGGGGGGCGCGATCTCCGAGAGATAAATGGCCGTCATCACCCCTGACGGCACCGCGATGAGGGAGGAGATCAGGGTGACGGAAACAGAGCCCGTGATCAGGGGAAGGATTCCAAAGTCCGGGGGCTCATCCGTTGGATACCAGAAGTGTCCCAGAACAAAATCGCGAATGGAGACAAAAGAGAAGGTGGGGGATCCTTCCATAAGAAGAAACAACATGATGAGCCCCAGAGCCAGAATGGAGATGAGGGAGATGGTGAACAGAGAAGACTCGGCCAACCACTCGCCAATGGCGGTTCGTCGTCCCGTCAGGGTGTCTTTTTTTTGGCCGGTCTTTGTGTCTGGCCAGCCAGGTAGATCCACCTTGGGCGTGATCTCTGTAGCTTCTGGGTGTGTCATGTGAGTGTATCCTGAAAATAAAAAAGGTAACTATTCAGCTCCTAAAAAGCAGCCTCCGGCGGCAAGGTGTGCCACCTTGAAAGCAGGTTGCGGATGCGCTTTGCCCCTCGTTCCTCGGGTCAAATCACATCCGCCTCTGAATCAAGAGTTTTTATGGCATATTTATAGAGACCTGTTTGTCAAACTGTTCAAAGGTTTGGCCCCCGGCAGGACCGCCGGAGGCCTGTTGATTATCATCCGTTAATAAAGGGGAATACTTCCCGCTTCCTCCACCAGGCCCTGGCCTTTTTGGGAGAGGATAAAGTTGATAAATGAGAGGGTCTCTCCCTTGGGCCATCCGTTGGTGAACATGAAGAGGGGACGGCTGATGGGGTAGCGGCCGTTGAGGGTGGTTTCAGCTGACCCTTTGACCCCGTTGACATGAATGGCTTTTACTTCGTCGTTCAGGTACCCGAGGGCAATGTAGGCGATGGCGCCTTTGGTGGTGGCAACCTGGGTAACGAGACCGCCGTTGGAGGGTTGGGTCAGGGCGCGGGGGGTGACGCGCTCTTTTTTCATCACCAGGCTTTTCCAGGCGTCAAAGGTTCCGGAGGAGCTGTCGCGGGAGATTACCACGATCTTCATGTCGCTGCCGCCCACCTCTTTCCAGTTGGTCACCTTCCCGAGGTAGATTTGCTTGAGCTGATCCAGGGTGAGGTTGGTGACGGGGTTGCCGGGGTGAGCCACAGGGACGATGCAGTCCAGGGCGATGCGGTGGGGTACGGGAAGCACGCCTTTTCCAACGGCCAGTTTCACCTCTTTGCCCTTGATGAAGCGTGAGGAGTTGCCGATATCGGAGGTCTGGTCAACGACCGATTTAATGCCGTTACCGGATCCGCCGCCGGAAAGAGAAATTTTCACCCCGGGGTTGGCTGCCATGTAGGCTTCGGAAATTTTCTGGGCGATGGGAAGAACTGTGGTGGATCCTTTGATGACGAGCCTTTCTGCCGATGCCATGGTCACGGAAGCCGCAAGAAAGAGGGCGGTGAGAAGGACGGTGAACCAGATACTCTTTTTCATGGTGTGTCTCCTGTGGAGGTTTGGATGATATCTTTTTTGTCCAGTTGCAACGGACGGATGGCTTGCTTTTCGCTTAGCCGAAAACCAAGGCTTTAAGGAGCCTCAACTCATTCAAGGAGAAAATAGGGGGTCTGTGTTAGGTTTTGGTTAGGGGGGTGTGAGAGTTTCGTGGTTTCAGCGGGATAGAGGCTGTGCAGGATTCTCACAAGATGCTGACATGCCCCACATAAAGATGGGGGATGTTTTCGGCATGGAAAAAATAGACGATCCCGTGTGGGAACACAGTGAGAAGAGGGAAGAGCCGAGACGTGCCAGCCGGGTGCTGGAGAACGTTCACCCCAGAAAGGTTTTTTTCGTCACCCAGGAGGTGATGGTCAATATCATGATTGTGTACATCATCGTGGTGCTGGCCGCAGGCCTTGGGAAAACGCTGATGGATGCCAGGCACCTGGTTCATATCCTCGATGGAGACGGCTTCACCTTCGTTGTGGCCGAGGTGCTCTCTTTTCTTGTCATGCTGGAACTGTTCAGGGGCTTTGTGGAGTTTTTCAGCACAAAGCGCATCCGACTTCACACCATGATGGACCCGGCCATCCTCTTTGTGGTCCGCGAGGTGATGATCACCCTTTATCGAGAAGAGAAGAAAGGCACGTCCTGGGAAGTGCTCATGGGGTTTGCTCTGCTCCTCCTGAGCCTCGGCATCATTCGAAGCCTGGCCGTTCGCTTTACACCAGATTACCAGAAACCGGCGGGCAGGGGATGATCCCCTGCACCCCATATGGCGAATGCTCTCGGCTCTCGTTCCTTGAGCTGATTACATTTGCTGACGGGCTTCGCCCGTGGTTTTTCAATGGCGACTTTTGTGGTGTTATCCCCGGCAGTTTGAGACGAGAGGCCTGTTGAGCTGTATTACCTTAAGTGTCCCAGAATTCCTTGTTTGGTTACACGACCGTGGATACATGCCTGAGTACTCAGGGCATAGGGATACATTCAGCGCTTGAGTTCAGGTAACGTTTGGAACAATTGGTTAACTGAGAGTCCGGTTGTATTTGGTTTAAGCCGAGGGGGAGGTTGTGGGCGTGGTAATCAAGGGTGATGCGGGGGTTGATAAAGGACGCGTTGCCTGTGGATAGTGACAACCCCGAGTGCATGGTGATAAAATGCTGACGCAAACCAAACGAGGCGCTCCTTAAGGAGCGCCTCGTTTGGTTTGCCATCTGGGGTCCAGGGGATCATCCCCTGGTTATCCCCTGGCGTGTTTGGACACGTGGCCGAGTTCGGGAAAGATAAGGCTGTTGCAGGCGAGTTTGCAGGCGGCGAGGCTTCCCGGGATGGCAAAAATCACGGTGTTGAAGACGATGCCTGCGGTGGAGCGGGAGAGGATGGCCGCCGAGTCGATCTCTTCAAAGCTCAGTTGAGCGAAGATAGGCCCGAAGGCGGCGAGTTCCTTTCGGAACATGGGCTTGACTGCTTCCACGGTGACGTCGCTGCTGTCAATGCCGGTGCCGCCGGTGATGATGATGCCGTCGGCGTTGTGGTCCCGGATGATGTCCCGAACCGCTTTTCTGACCTCTTCTTCAGAGTCTTTGATCAGAAGGCGGGCCACCAGGTCAAAGCCCTCTTTTTTTGCATGCTTTTCTATCCATGCGCCGCTTTCGTCTGTTTCAAGGGTCCGGGTGGAGGAGACGGAGACGACAGCCACACTCAGTTTATTTTTGCTCTCAATTCTGTGTTCTTTGGTTCCCATGTTCACCTCTCACTCAAGGGTTATCTGATCAGAATCATCGTATTCGCTGAGCAGAACGTTAACTTGCTGGTTGTATTCGCTTTCCACTTTTTTGCCCGTGTAGTCGGGCTGTATGGGGAATTCGCGGTGGCCGCGGTCCACAAGGACAGCCAGACCGATACGCGCGGGGCGCCCGAAGTCCATGAGGGCATCCATGGCGGCGCGGATGGTGCGGCCCGTGTAGAGGACGTCATCCACCAGAAGGATGTTTCGGTCGTTGACCTCGAAGGGGATCTCGGTGGGCTTTACCACCGGCTGGTGGCTGATGCGTGTCCAGTCGTCCCGATAGAGGTTGATGTCCATCTCGCCGCAGGGGATGCTCTCTTTGTCGATCCCTTCAATTTTCGCGATCTCGCTGCGGAGGCGTCGGGCGATAAAGACTCCCCGGGTCTGGATACCGATCAGGGCAAGCCCTTCGGCCCCGCGATAATTTTCGATGATCTCGTGGGCCATGCGGGTGATGGCGCGCTGGATGTCTTTGCCGTCAAGAAGAACTGTGGCGGTGGTCATAGCAGGGTTTCCAATGGGTTGATGCCTGTGGTGGAACGTCTTTTCGGTACCTTACCTGTGGGCCGTCCGGCTTGTGTGGGGAAAGGCTGTTCACATAAGGGCATGCAAGGGGTTGACGATACCATCGGCATGCTGTCAAAAATGCGGTGGGCTGTTTTCGACCCGCTCTTCGATGGGGGCAGGCGGCCTTTGACAACTGCACCGTTTATTATAATGTATTTGTAACTATTCAGCTCCTAAAAAGCAGCCTCCGGCGGCAAGGTGTGCCACCTTGAAAGCAGGTTGCGGATGCGCTTTGCCCCTCGTTCCTCGGCTCAAATCACATCCGCCTTTGAAGCGAGAGTTTCCAAGGCTTATATATTAAGACCTGTTTGTCAAACTTTTCAAAAGTTTGGCCCCCGGCAGGGCCGCCGGAGACACCAGCTGAATAGTTACTGTATTTTTAGCTTATTGAAGAGTGATTTATCAAGGCAAATGTGGTGAGAATCAGTTGAAACGCCATGGCGTGAGCCCCTTTGAAATGCCTTGATTTTGCGTATTATTTTTGACAGACTCCCCTCATAAACCTACGAGGGAGCTAGGATGCGGATGAGGATTTCTGATTGCACCGGTGTGATTCTGGCGGGTGGATTAAACTCCCGGATGAATGGAACAAATAAGGCCCTTCTCGATGTGGGAGGCGTCAGCGTCATCGAGCGCACCATGGCGCTTTTTGACGATATGTTCGGAAAGGTGCTGGTGGTTTCAAACACCCCCCAGGACCTTCTGGACCTTGATGTGAAAATCGTGTCGGACATCTTCCCGGAACGGTGCTCACTGGCCGGTATCCATTCAGCCCTGTTCCACGCCGACACCCCCTGGATTTTTGTGGCCCCTTGTGACAACCCTTTTCTCTCCCGTGAGATGGTGGCGCTGGTTCTCTCTCACCGTACCGAAGGCGCAACCATCGTGGTGCCGGAAACGGAAAAAGGCCTGGAACCCCTGTGCGCCGCCTACTCCCGGGAAAACCTCAAGCTGGCGGAAACTCGCCTGGCCGAAGGACGTTACAAAATTCAGAGCCTGTTTCGCAACAAACGAACCCGAAAAGTCCCCGAAGCCAATATCCGCCGCATCGATCCCGACCTGCGCACCTTCTTCAACATCAACACCCCGGAAGACTACCAATGGGCCCTAACCATGCTCGCACAGGGTGGGGATGTCTAAAAAGTGCCTCCGGCGGCCAGGTGGGGGCACCTGGAAACCCGGTGGCACCAGGCTCGCTGACGCTCACCAGTTGCGTTTTAAGTTGATGTAACCTGAAGCATTGTCGTTCGTGCGTGGCGCTTACTTAGGGAACGTTCGGTGAATATCCGGGTTTGAACTGGAGTACTTGAGTTCACAGGCCCTTAAACATTGCGCGAATGCGGACGCAATCGCGTATGATGGTTGACACCCGAGTCGCATTCGCAAACCCGCTTTCAAGGTGGCCCACCTTGCCGCCGGAGGCATTATATATAAAGGACTAAAACGATGATTCGAATAGATGAGATGATACGTGAGATAAAGGCCCACCCCGAGTTCGGCAAGGCAGGGATGGTGTTGGCCCATAACGGTGTGGTTCGGGAAAGTTCCAGAGACGGGCGCCCGGTAACAGGCCTGACGGTTCATGTGAATCATGCCCGTCTGGAAGAGCTCATGGCCGAATACCGGAGCCGCGACGGCATTGTGGAGATCCTCATCGCCATCGAAGAGGAAAAGGCCCTGACCGTGGGCGATGATGTCATGGGCATTGTGGTGGCGGGCGACATTCGCGAGAACGTACTGGAAACCCTTGAGGGGCTTTTGAACGCTGTAAAGGCCGAGGTGACCTCCAAGACGGAGCATTTTGTAGCTGCGGATTGATGGTGGAACATAACCACGAAGCACCCTTCGGGGTACACGAAGACGTATGCGCTTCAATAATTGGGTTCCGTTTATAATTTCGATGATTTCTTCAGTGGCAACACAGACCACGGGCGCAGCCCGTCAGCGAATGTGATCGACTCGAGGAACGAGAGTCGGGAGCATTCGCGAATATGGGGTCCAGGGGATCATCCCCTGGCCGCCGGAGGCAAATAAATGAAAGAGTTTACGCACATAGATGAAGACGGCGCGGTCCGCATGGTGGATGTGACGGACAAGGCTCAAACGGACAGACGGGCAGTGGCCGAAGGGCGCATCGTGATGAACAGCGACACCTTTGCCCGCATTACGGACACCCGGGTGAAAAAGGGCAACGTCCTTGAGACCGCACGTATCGCAGGGGTGATGGCAGCCAAGAGGACCAGTGAGGCCATTCCCATGTGCCACCCTCTGTTTATCACCGGAGCACGGATTGATTTTTACCCTGAGCCTGAAGTATCGGCCTTTCGGATCGAAGCCGAGGTGCGGGTCAAGGGGGAGACCGGTGTGGAGATGGAAGCCCTTCATGCGGTGTCTGTGGCGGCGCTTACCATCTACGACATGTGCAAGGCCTACGACAAGGACATGACCATTGAGGGCATGCGGCTGATGGCCAAGAGTGGCGGTAAATCCGGAGAGTACCGAAGGGAAGGGGCGTAAATGGAGCCTATGGGGGTTTTGGACGCCTTAAGTCAGCCACTTCTGGGAGCAGGGCTCGTTACTGGAGCCATAGCTGCATGGGGGCTTTCGTCGCTGAGGCTTCGAAGCGTCAAGCGCTCTCTGAAGGAGGCTGTGGCGGCCCGTGAGGATCAGGAAGAGCGGGTGCTTGCCCTTGCCGATGAAGCCGCCGAAGCCAGGGGACGCCTTGCCAATCTCAACTCTCTTGAAGAGGGCATTGAGAAGAGAGATGCTGCCCTCCATCAGAAAGGGGAGGTGGAGATTGGGCTCAGGGCTCGGCTGGCTCGCCTGGAGGCAGACCTGGAGAAGGAGCGGGAATCCACTGCGGAGAAGATAGCGCTTCTTTCCGGCCAGAAAGAGGAGCTTCGAGAGATGCTGAAGGCCCTTTCTGCAGATGCTCTGTCGGAAAACTCGAAAACCTTTGCCCAGCTTTCCAAAGAGACCCTTGAGGCAGTGATCGGTGAGGCCAAGCGGGATTTTGAACGGCGTGGCGATGCGGTCAAGGAGATCGTGGCCCCGGTGACAGAGGCCATGAAGTCTTACGATGAAAAGGTCCGCCAGATGGAGATGCAGCGGGAAAAGGCGTACGGAACCCTCACCGAGCAGGTGGAGACCCTGGCCCGAACCCATGCCGTGCTCCAGAAGGAGACCACCAAACTTACCGGTGCTCTTGCCGTGCCCAACGTACGGGGTCGATGGGGAGAGATTACCCTGAAGCGGGTCGCCGAGCTCTCCGGTATGGTGGATCGTTGCGATTTTTATGAGCAGGTGAACATGAAGGGCGAGGGCAGTCGCCTGCGTCCCGATATGGTCGTCCAGCTTCCCGGGGGCAGGCGTATTGCCGTGGACTCCAAGGTGCCCCTGGCCGCTTATTTACGTGCCATGGAGTCTACGACGGAAGAGGAGAAGGCACGTCATCTGACGGAGCATGCTCGCCACCTTCAGCACCATGTACAGACCCTTGCCGGGAAAGCGTACTGGGCAGGGCTGAAGCCGGCACCGGAGTTCGTGGTGCTCTTTATCCCCGGAGAAAGTTTCTTTTCCGCAGCCCTTTCCAAGCGGCCCGAACTCATTGAAGAGGGCATTGAAAAAGGGGTGGTTCTGGCGACACCGACAACCCTGATCTCCCTTCTGAAAGCCGTGGCATACGGGTGGCGTCAGGAGCAGGCGGCCGAAAGCGTGCATGAGATCCGGGAGCTGGGCAAAGAACTCTACAGCCGCATGCTGACCTTTGCCTCCCATCTCAACAAGCTGGGGGGAGACATCGGCAAGGTGACCTCCACCTACAACCAGCTTGCCGGTTCCTTTGAAAGGCGTCTCTTTGTGTCTGCGCGTCGATTTGAAGAGTTGGGGGTCCGGGAGAAGGAGTCGGCCACCATTGAATCACCGGAGCCTGTGGAAACGGTTCCGAGGCGCGTGGAGGCGGGATGATGGGACGTCGGAATAGATCGGTATCAAGCGTGCAATTCATAGCCCTGATTCTTTTGGGGCTGTTGTTCTCCGTGGGGTGTGCGGGCCTTAAAAAAGGCCCAGGAGAGGCATTGCCTTCTCTGGTTCAGGTGGCTCCGGGGGAAGAAGGGTACCCTGATTTTATCGACGATATGGACTTTCAAGGCCTTGAAGAGGCCTTGATTCAGAGCCTCGCCTATTACAGCCGCATGCCGGAGTCGCGGACCTTTGCTTTTGGTGAAGACAGGTACAGCCTTCGCACCATGGTCCGTTCGGCAGTGGCCCTTCTCTATGCCATTCAGGAGGATCCGTCTCCTGAGACCCTCTCCCGGTTTATTCGCAAAAATTACCATGTCTACCGATCCTGCGGTCAGGATGGCGAAGGCTCCGTGCTCTTTACGGGTTACTACGAAGCGGAACTTTTCGGCCACACCGAACGGACGGACCGGTACCGTTACCCTGTGCTCACGAGGCCCGATGATCTTGTGACCATCGACATTTCCAAGTTTCCCGGGGTGAAGGTCCAGGGGAAAAGGCACCTCATCGGCCGTGTGACCACGTCCAGGAAAGTGGTGCCCTACTATGCACGCAATGAAGTGGGAGACGGTAGCGCCCTTCTGGATCGAACCGAGCCCCTTGCCTGGGTGGACAACGCTGTGGATCTGTTTTTTCTGGAGATTCAAGGCTCAGGCGTGATCAACATGGACGACGGCAGCGAGATGAGGGTCCACTACCAGACCAAAAACGGGCATCCTTACCGAAGTATCGGCAGGTACCTGATTCGAAAAGGGGAGCTGACAAAAGAGGAGGTTTCCATGCAGTCCATCCGGCGGTGGCTTGAGGAGAACCCGGATCGGCGGCAGGAAGTTTTCAATTACAACCCGAGCATGGTCTTTTTCAAAGAGGAGGCCAAAGGGCCCATCGGCTGCTACAACGTGCCCGTGACCTCGCAACGCTCTATTGCCACCCAGAAACGTATTTTTCCGGCCTGCGGCGTTGCCTTTATCACAACGGAAAAGCCGTCGGAGATAACGGACGGAGAAGTGACGGCCTGGAAACCGTTCGGACGCTTTGTCATGAACCAGGATACCGGTGGGGCCATTAAGGGGCCGGGGCGGGTGGATCTGTTTACCGGCCACGGAGGTGAAGCCGAAATGACGGCGGGCCATATGAAACAGCCGGGTTCCCTCTATTTTCTTGTTCTGAAACCATCGGTTCCGTAGAAGGGGGCATTGAGAGCGTGCCTCCGGCGGCCAGGGGCTGAGCCCCTGGACCCCAGGTTTGCGAATGCGACGCTGGGGTCCAGCTGCATATTCTCTCGCGTACGCATTCGCGCGGAGGGTGATGGCCTACCCTATGCGTCACAAGTGCCTGAACCCTTCAATTGAGAATATTGTTCACTGGTATGTGCAGCGGGGAACCGGCTAACACAACCTCATCACCGGTTGTCAGGGAATAAGTGCAGTATTGCGTTGCTTCATCATGAAATCATATGAAACCCAGGTATGACGTGTTGTTTTAGATTTGTGGTGGAGAGTTGGGGCAGGCAGGGGCTCTTAAGATGACGGCATGCATAAAAAAAGGGTGGCCCTGCCTTGAGGCCACCCCTGGGGAACGTTTGGACTCCCCGGCATACCACCGGAACTCCCTTTTTTAAACGTTAACCTTTCGGGCTATTTTACTGCCCAAGGTTACATAGATGGTGTTGAGGTTCGGCGGTAAATTATATTTCCCTTTCTCGTTAGACTCACTTTATCACTTCCCCGAAAATCGATTCAAGAACAGTCAAAGTTGTCCTGAAAAAACAAAGTTATAACATATGTTTATCCTTTAAGGCTGCGTCTGTGGGTGCGCGGGGGGCTCTAAGAAGACGTCGCTTCCCCTTCACTGGTTGAAACCATCCAGATGTCGCACGGCTGATTGGAATCCATGCTGTATACCTGTGGAGTCAGGGCGCGTTGAATAGCCAGGTGGCTTAAAATATTTTTTAATTAAATAAAAACATTAACCAATGATAGCGATGGTGAATTTGTTTGACATGCTCGGAGGGCGGTGATTCAATGTTCATATAATTGTTTCTGCCCTGCCGCATCGGTTTGTTTTTCAGGTGCGGTCCACCTTGCCGCTTGATGCGATGCGGATTGTTTTCCGAACGAAGGGGGGAGAGGATGGACGCCGAGATCTTTTTGACCACGGAAGAAGCCAAGGACGCCATGTACCTGGACTTGGAGCATTACGGTGTCCAGGAGGACACCCTTGAAGAGATTGCCGAGCTCGCAGGAGGTGGTTGGCCGGATCGCTTCAAGGAGGTGATCGAGGGCGGAGAACATCGGGTTTACGACGTCATCTCACTGGTCCGGGAGTTGCTTAACAGCCCCACAGTCACCGAAGAGGTATTCTGTGGGGCTCTCTCCATCATGTTCTGGTCAGGGGTTCGAAAGGTAAAGGACCATGATGGCGAAGTCGGTGTTAGCCTTACCACAGAGCTCCATGGGTTTACCTGCCTTCACTGCGGTCAGTGCTGCACTGAGCTCGATTACAGCCGGTCCCTGACATCCGATGACATCGCCATGTGGAAAAAAGCCGGCCGCCACGACATCCTCACCTGGGTCGGCAAAGACAAAGAGGATGGCGGGTACATCATCTGGGTCAACCCCGACACCGGGGAGCCCCAGGAACCCTGCCCCTTTCTTGCCAGCAACAATGGCAAACACGCCTGCACCATCCACGAACTCAAGCCTTCCATCTGCAGGGAGTACCCCGCCACCAAAAAACACGGATTCATGACCGGTTGCCCCGGTGTGGAGTTGATGTTCAAACGGGAGTGCGCGGGGTAAAAGCGTGCCTCCGGCTGCCTTGCCGGGGGCCAAACTTTCGAAAAGTTTCATAAACAGGTCTTAGGTAACCATCGAAGTCAAGATTCTACCCTTGCGATCAAAGTCGACATCACTTACCCATTCAAATACACTTTGTCCTTCGTTAGGTCTTCAAAATCACCTAAAAGCCAGTCAGAAAATCTTCCATATACAAATAGAACACTATAGTGGTGTGGTTTCGTTACTCCGCCAGCGCCAGCGTAGTAAGCGTTTTTATATTGTTCCATTGTTTATTGCGCTTGGATCAGGAGTCGCATATATTGCCAAAAAATGCAATTTATGGAGATGTTTATGATGCGTTACCTCTCTCTTACCGTGGGCCTACTGCTCATTTGTTCCAATTCCTACTCAATGTACCTTGCTCCTTTTATGGAGGGCGCCAATGTCGCTCGCTATTGCCCGGGTGAAAATGAAGAGGGTTTCTGTTTTAACCTTAAAGTTGATGTTGGAGTAGACTCATTAATGGGAGAACCTATTGTTAAGTCTGGTGGAATATGGAGTTTGACAGGAGATTTTGTCTCAGCAAGGATTAAACCCTATGGTTCAAATAACCTCGTTGATATTCAATTCCCCGCTTCACAACTTGCTTCAATGGTACAAGTCTTTGGAGTTTTAGCGACGGTCACCACGAATGATCCTGGAACACTTTTGACTGTAGATCCAGGAATTCTATTCACGGCGAACCAACCGAGCTTTAATGTCCCGACAAGTCCTAACTGGGATGAAATGTTTCACGGAACAATGTATTGGAATCAGAAAAAAGGACAAGTATCAGAGGACTCTTACTTTTTGCCTGAAGTCTCGGCAGAAAAATTTGGACAGAATCTGAAAATCGTCAGTGCTACCGTCAATAAGGTCAGTTTTAATCTGAGCAAGGTTCGCAGAGCATTTGCGAGTTATCACTACAGTGTTCGTGCCGATATTTATAAGAAGTCATTTAATGATCTTGATGCTCTATATAGTTCATATTCTGATCCTTTTATTGGACCGCTACTTTCAAATGCTAAGAAAGAGATGGAAGGGATGGCACCATCTGATGTCATTGAAAAGGTAGAGTTTGTCCTTGATATGTTTGAGTCAGAGTCTCTGCTTTCACAAACTGATCTTACACTAGCTCAACAAAAGGAACTCTTGTCTGCTGCCCGTAAAGAGCGTGCTTCGTTACATAAGCTCACTGAAAGGCTTTTTGATCTCGGTGGTGACATCGATAAGATTAATGAGATAGCAAGAAAAGATGCTGAACAAGTTGGGGAAAAAATTGGTGCTCAGCACCGCTCATTGATGAATAATGGAGCGTTTATTGCGCTAACATCTCATAAAGATGGAGAGACAGTAGATACAAATACCTTAGATCTTCAGGGAGTTTTCTTAGTTCCTGAGTTCACTCAACACAATGGTTATATTATTATTAATGACGAGAAGCAGTTTGTTGAGCATGATGAGCAGGGTCTTTTTAAATCAAAAATTGGCCTCACACAGGCCAGCAACGAGATCATTATTGGTTTTGTATCCGAAGGTAGAAAAGTTGAGAAGGTATTTACAATAAATACGACTGCCGTAACTGTAATCTCTCCGGCTGAAGAGATCGCCATGCGACTTGATGGTTACAGCTATGTTGCTAAGAATACTATAACTTACTCTGTTGAGGTCCTTTCAGAGTGTAAACTCATAATTAAAGGAGAGTCGATCTACAGTACAGGTATTGTAAAAATTGATTTAAGTAAGAACCACTATGAATTCATTACCTATAAGGGTCACCTTGATATTATTGCACCCGAGGGAAACCTTATGATCTTTGGAAGTGATGGAGCCTTACCCGTTTTAGAAATTTTGAAGCGTGAGTATCTGGATATTGGAGCGAGTTACTGCAAACCAATGCTAAGTGGAAATCGGATCGCTGTATTTAGAGATAAGAAATAGAAAAGGCCTCCTTGCGGAGGCCATTTTTTTGAATGTAGCAATTAAATTTGTGTTTTTCATGGGCGCAGCCCGCAAGCGAATGTGACGTGACCGAGGAACGAGGGCGCGGAGCATTCGCAACCCGCTTTCAAGGTGGCACACCTTGCCGCCGGAGGCACCTTCCCCTACTTCATCGCCGGCATGTTTCCTTCCCTTGTGTTTTCAAAAAAATCTTTGATATAGCGGATGTGTTCGGCCATGGCGGCGTATGCGTCCCCACTTTTTCGCTGTTCGATGGCGGAGAGGATTTGCCTGTGCTGGGAGAGGATCACTTCGGTTCGGGTGGGCATGTCAAAGAAGCGTTTGAGGCTTTCGTTGATGCCGTAGAAGATGAAGTCGTAGAAGAACTTCATCATGTGGACCTGCAGGGGGTTTCGGGTGGCGTGGGCGATGGCCATGTGGAAGTGGGCGTCTTCGTCGGTGCCCACGCGGCCCTCGCAGATGGCCTGTTCCATGGTGGCGATGCTTTTTTCCATGGTGCGGATGTCTTCAAGGGTGGCTTTTTCAGCGGCCAGGGCGGCGCCGTTGCATTCGAGCCCCATCCTCACCTCAAGGAGGTCGGTGATGGTGGCGTTGTGGGAGGACATGAGGTCCATGATGGGGTTGTCCCGCACGGATCCTAACTCCCGGACGAAGGTCCCCTGGCCCTGCCGCTGATCCACAAGGCCCATGGCCACGAGTTTGTTTAAGGCTTCCCGCACGGAATTCCGGCTTACCCCCAGCTCTTTCATGAGCTCCCTTTCGGGCATGATCTTGTCTCCCGGCTTCAGCTCCCCTCGAAAAATGAGTTCACGGATCTGCTCGAAAACCTGGTCGGCGACGCGCTTGGGCTTGATGGGTGCCAGGTGGCTGTTCATGGGGTTGGGTCCTTTTGTTGGGGTAAAAAACGTGCATTTTATAATCAAAATTGACTTCAGTGAAAGCAAGCCTCTGGCGCAAGGGTGGCAATGCCACTTAAGTAAAAAACCACCTTGAAAGCGGGTTGCCTTGCATCCGTATTCGCTGGCAGGTGGACGACACACAACCTATGTCACGCCAATGGTTGTACCATGTTCAAATGCCCACTCTCATATGCGAGACATTGGACCTTTCGTGTTGATTCACTGTAGGTTTTATCAAATTCAGGCTCAGGAATCAAAGCAAAACAGGGCGATTTTTTAAGGGTATGGAATTGTATTCTTTGAATGATCCCTATTTTTCCTTGACACAACAGAGGTGTGTGATTCATATTGGTACTACCAATTCTTGGTAGAACCAATAACGATTCGTTGGCAACGCCAGGCCACATCAGAGGGCCAGAAACGAAGTATTCGTGTCGACTCGGGGGGAGGGTGGATGCTTCAGGCGGTTGCCATGCCATCAATGAAGATGCCTTGGAAACGAACGCTGTTTTTATGACGGTCTGGTGCATCAGGCACCTAAGTCTGTTCTCAGAAAGGCCCGAGAGGCCGACGTTCTTTCCATGGCGGTTATGACGGTGGGTACGTAAACAGGGCCGAAGCGGCCTGATGCGATGCCATCGTTCAATAAAGAAGGAGGCGAAGTGAGTCAGGGCGAGATTCTCCAATCCATGAAAGAGGGCGCGGAAAAGGTGGCAGCGGTTGTGTCACAGGCTTCCACCCTTGAAGAGGCCATTGCATACGCTGTCAACCTGACAGTGGAAGAGGGCGGCACCACCATCGCAGCCCCCGGCATGGATGAGGCAGCACGGGAGGCACTGGGCAAGGCATGTGGGGAGAAGGGGATCACCCTTCTTGACTCCCCTCTGCGCAATCAGATGACAAACATTCATACGGCCTTTACCTGGGCCGACCGCGGTATTGCCGACACCGGAACCCTGGTGCTCAACTCCGACTCCGAGGAACTCCGGATCGCCACCATGCTCAGTGAGACCCACGTTGCCGTGCTTCCCACTGAGAATGTCGTTCCTTCCATGGATTCCCTTGAAGGGTATATGACCGACCATTTTAAGAAAGGCGCGGGGTATGTCGCCTTTATCACCGGGCCCAGCCGGACCGCCGACATCGAGCGCATCCTCACCATCGGGGTCCACGGCCCTGAAAGACTGCACATTTTACTGGCTGAAAATTTTGAAGGAGGTGAGAAATGATCCATACCCCTGAAACCGACAAGGCCTTTAAAAAGCAGATCAAGGAGTCCCTGGAAAAGGACTTCATGCGAAAGACCCTCACCAACTTCTCCGTGGCGTACCGTCAGTCCCGGGCCAATGCCTTTTCCGGCATGGACCTGGAAGGCATGCGCGGCGACATTGCCTGCATGAAGGACGCGGGCATTCCCAACCTCCCCGAGCTCTTTGACGAATTCAAAAAGAACGCCGAAGCCGCAGGCACCATCATCCATGTGGCCAGAGACGGTGAGGAAGCCAACCGCATCATTGCTCAGATCGCCAAAGAGAACGGCGTCAAGAGCATCGTCAAGTCCAAGTCCATGACCGCTGAAGAGACCTTTTTGAACGATCATTTGGAAAAAGACGGGTACGAAGTTGTGGAGACCG
>Ga0193955_1000743_pt1 | contig 17152 bp, 17 predicted proteins | sample BB_6_MG_FD_140343 | JGI IMG/M metagenome (GOLD analysis project Ga0193955, IMG submission 140343) | Microbial mat bacterial communities from the Broadkill River, Lewes, Delaware, United States - BB_6_MG | ecosystem: Environmental > Aquatic > Freshwater > River > Microbial mats | place: USA... | reverse complement strand
ACCTCGTTGCTCTCTTCTTTAATTGGACGCGAATTATAATAAAATTTCCTCCCTTTGTCAAGGATTTACTCTTAATTATTACTTAAATTTTTGAATTCTTTTTCGAGCTTACTTTTTTTACTTGTATTTTGAATAAAATACAGTATTATTTGATATAATACCTACTATATAAATAAGAGGAAAATTAATGAATTTAGAAGAAATTGATAAAACTTATGTATTAAATACATACGCAAGAAACTATGTTAACTTTACTAGTGGAATAAATGCAACCTTATTTGATGATAAGGAAAATAATTATATAGATTTTACATCTGGAATTGGTGTAGTTTCATGTGGGCATGGAAATAAAAGAATTGCAGATGCTATTTGTAAACAAGTAAACAATATAACTCATATCTCAAACTTATATGGAATTCAACCACAAGCTGAACTTGCAAAAAAAGTTGCTGAGCTTTCTGGTTATGATGTAGCAATGTTTTTTGCTAATAGTGGTGCTGAAGCAAATGAAGGTGCAATAAAAATAGCAAGAAAATACGGTGAAACTAAATTTAATAGTAAAAAATATAAAGTTATTACTTTAGAACACTCTTTTCACGGAAGAACAATAACAACTGTAAAAGCTACAGGACAAAGTGCTATGCATACAGAAAACTTTTCCCCTTACCCTGATGGATTTTCATATAATGCACAACTAAGTGATATATATAACTCTATAGATGAGCAAACTGTAGCTGTAATGTTAGAACTAGTACAAGGGGAAGGTGGCGTACAACCCTTTCCAAGAGAAGATATAAAAAAGCTTGCAAAATATCTTAAAGAAAATGAGATTCTACTTATTATAGATGAAGTACAAACTGGTGCTTATAGAACAGGAGAATTTTTAGCTTCAAATCTTTATGATATACAACCAGATATTATCACCATGGCAAAAGGTGTTGGCTCTGGTGTTCCAATTGGAATAGTTATGACTACTCATAAAGATATATTTGTACCAGGTGATCATGGAAGTACTTTTGGGGGGAACTATCTATGTACTACCTCAGCACTTGAAGCTTGTACAATTTTAGATGAAATTAAAAACAATGGAACTCTGGATGAAACTATTATCTATTTTGAATCTAAATTAAAAGTGTTTTATGAAAATAATAGAAATTTATTTACTGATATAGTTGGATTAGGATTAATGAGAGGATTACGAGTAAAAGATGCTTCAACTTTAGCTAGTATCATTTCAAAAGGTTTTGAATCAAAAGTGTTAGTTTTAAAAGCTGGAAAAAATACATTACGATTCTTACCTCCTCTAACTATCTCAAAAGAGGAAATTGATGAAGGATTTAAAAGATTGGAGCATGCAGTTGAAAAAATATAGTCTCATTTGTTTTTGTATTCTTTTTAATATTCATACTCTCAATGCTGAAGATAATTATTTATCCCAAACAAAACAAGATCTTTTGAACTACTCTTATGAGAAATCAATTGAAGATAGTAAAACCTTAAAAAATGATTGGATTAATCCAATCAAATATAGTTATATTTATACTGATACAGAGACATATGATACTACGAAATCATTTATTAGTATCTCTCAGCCTATTTTTAAAAGTGGTGGAATATTTTCAGCAATCAAATATGCAAATAGTGTTAAAAATCAAACAAATACAAATATAGATATCGAAAAAAAAGAGTTAATTAAACAAACTATCACTCTTTTGTTTCAAATAAAAAAAATCAATATAACTATTAATAAACAAAAACTATTAATTTCAAACTCAACTTTAGATGTGCAAAGAAAAAAAGAACAAGTGCTCAATGGTATTTTAGATACTTCATTTTTAGACAACTCTATTTTAGAGTTAAATGCTAATCAAAATACACTCATAGATTTAGAATATGAAAAAGACACACTTATTAATAATCTTTCCATCTTATCTGATAAAAAGTATGAAGAGTTAGAACTTCCTCAACTATCTATCACTACTAATGATTACTATTTAAATAATAATATATATATTAATCAAGCTAAAGATGATATAAATACTTCTTATTGGTTAAAAAATATGATGATATCAAGTTATTTACCAACAATAAATGTAACTGCAGATTATACAAAGTATCATGACACTGATAATAATCCATCTATTACTGATGAAGATATACAAAATGTAGGGTTTAATATAACTATTCCATTAGATATAAAATTTTCGTATAAAATACAAAGTACTAAAATTGCATATCTTAAAAATAAAGCTGCTTTAGCAGATAAAGAACAACAAGAGAAGTCTATTTTTCAAAACTCTATTGCAAAAATTAAAAGTCTAGAAAAAAAAATCGCTATAGCTAAAAATGATATTCAACTATATGATTCATTAGTAACTCAAATTCAAGAACAGCTTAATGTAGGAATGAAAACACAGTCTGATCTAGATACTATTCAAAATTCACAAAATATTAAAAAGCTTGAAATCAAAAGTTTAGATGTAGATAAACAACTAGAGATGTTAGAAATATATTCACGGATGAAAATATAATTAAATGCCAACTACGTTAATACCTTTTAATCAATATTTTCACAAATGGCTTTATGGAAGAGATGGTTACTATTCAAACTATAAAACTATTGGGAAAAGTGGTGATTTTTACACAGCGGTAAGCTCTAGTCGTTTTTTTGGTGGAGCTATTGGTAAACATGTTGTTGATGTAATTAGTGAAGGATTTTTAGATGAGAATTCTACTATTATAGAGATAGGTGGACATCATGGTTATCTTTTAGCAGACATGATCCAATTTATCTTTACACTTAATCCAAAACTTATCAAAACGTTACGCTTTGCTATTGTGGAACGTTATCCTCACTTAAGAGAAAAACAAAAAGAATATTTCTATCAGTGTTTTGGGGAAGATATAAAACTTATCCATTACAACGATATAGCTGAGATAGAAACACAAAGTGCATTTATAGTTGCAAATGAGATATATGATGCATTTGCTTGTGATTTAATATATACAGATGAAAATAACATAATACAAAAAGCGATGATAGATACAAAAAATCATAAAATAACCTTCGAAAACATATCATCAGATGATACTTTTTTACTGCATTATTGTAAAAAATATAAAGTAAAAAAAGGTGAAATAGCAAGAGGATATGAAGAGTTTGCTTCTACTTTAAATGAGAAGATAAACAAATTTGAATTTGTTACTTTTGACTATGGCGAAAAATATCCACGTAACGATTTTTCTTGTAGAGTTTATGAAAAACATAACGTTTTTCCAATTTTTGATGAAAAACTAAAACTTAAAAATGTTTATCAAAAATCAGATATCACTTATGATGTCAATTTCCAGCATATTATAGATAGCTTTGAAGAGTTAGGAGTTACTACAGTATCTTTTAAAACACAACTCAAAGCATTAGTAGATTTTGGGATTATTGAACTTTTAGATATTTTACATAAAAATGTTGATGAAAAAACATATTTAAGTGAATCAAATAAAGTGAAAACACTTTTAAATCCAACAGGGATGGGAGATAGATTTAAAATGGTTAACTTTAGAAAAGAACAATAATTTTAAATTAAATTAAAATACAAATAAAGGTTTAAAATGAAAATAGTTATAAACGGCGAAGACAAAATATTTGAAGAAGAAATATCATTAAAAGATATAATTATCTCTTTAAAAATTGAAGATAAGGTTATGGCTGCTGCTGTTAATATGGATATAGTTAAAAAAGAAGATTGGGCTACTTTTATCCCTAAAGATGATGATAAACTAGAATTATTACAATTTGTAGGTGGAGGTTGAGATGCTACATGATATAGGTACAGTATGTACATACTGTGGGGTTGGATGTGATATTACAGCACAAGTTCAAGATAATAAAATTTTAAAGATATATGCACAAAGTGATGGTTATGTAAGCCGTGGAAAACTCTGTATCAAAGGGAAAACAGGTTTTGATTTTGTGGCATCTGATAATCGTATTCGAAATACAAGAATCAAAAAAGCTTTTATAGAAAAAAATCTAGAATCTTTTCCTCAAGAATTAAAAGCTCGTGTGCATACATTACAATCTTTAGATGAAACATGGTACGAATCAAACTACGAATTAGCAACCTCAATTGCCGCATGGAAACTTTCTCAAATCAAAGAACAATATGGACGGCATAGCTTTTGTGCAACAGGTGGAGCTCGAACTTCATGTGAGAGTGGATTTTTGCTTCAGAAATTCACAAGAGAGATTATGGAATCTCCAAACATAGATAACTGTGCAAGAGTATGTCATGCTCCAAGTTTAAACGGGATGGCTGCTACTATTGGTGAAGGTGCTGCTACAAATCCTTATGATGATATCTTTAAAACAGAATTTATGATAGTGATTGGTTCAAATACAACAGAAGCACATCCTATTGTTGCAAATAGAATGATAGAAGCTAGTCGAGCTAAAACTAGTGAACTTGTTGTTTGCGATGTACGTCATATTCAACTTAGTAAATTTGCAACTGATACTGTTGTGATGCCTTATGAATCAAATCTTTTACTTTTAAATGCAATTGCTTATATCATATTAAAAGAAGAACTTTATAATCAAGAGTTCATCGACGCAAGAACAAAAGAGTTTGAACAATATAAAAAGTCAATTTTAAATGACCCATATGCAAATCCTGAATATTTTTTAAATATTAGAGGATATGAAGAGTTAGCTGAACAAATACCTGTAATAGCAAGAAAATATGCTACTAAAAAGTCTATGATTTTCTGGGGATTAGGTGTAACTGAAAATACTGATGGAAGTTATGCTGTTATGGCTATGGTTAATTTAGCGTTAATGACTGGAAATATTGCTAAAGAGGGTGCAGGACTTATGCCTTTAAGAGGTCAAAACAATGTGCAAGGGACTTGTGATATGGGATGTTTACCATATTATGGTCCTGATTATTCAAAACCTATAGAAGAGGGTCTTAAAACACCAGATTTAATTGATGCTATGTTAAACAACAAAGTAAAAGCAATGATTGTTATGGGGGAAGATACTGCACATATCCATCCAAATTTGAATAAAATAGATAAAGCAATAGATAATTTAGAATTACTAATTACTCAGGATCTATTTATGAATGCCATTGCAAAAAAATCTGATATTGTATTTGGTGTAAAATCTGCCTATGAAAAAACAGGTGTATATGTAAATGCAATGAGAAGACTTCACTTATCACAACCTCTTGTAGAAAATAATTTACCTGATGATTGGAATGTTATCACTGACATTGAAAATAAAATAAAAGGTGAATTTCTTTATAAAACTAGTGAAGATATTTGGGAAAACATTAGAGAAGAAGCTCCATATAGATATGGAGGAGCTAGTTATAATAAACTCATGAAACATAGAAGTAAAGGGATGCAATGGCCAATTGCAAAAAAAGACACTCCTATTTTACATCTAGATGGTTTTAACACTCCAGATGGACTCGGTACCTTTATATATAATAGTTACACTTTACGAGGTCAAATAGAAAAATTAGTAAACAAAGAAAATTTTGATACTTTTTATCTTACAACTGGACGAAGTTTAATCCATTACAATAATGCTGCACAAACTATTCAAACAGAAAAGCTTAAAGAAAAACATAGTGAAGATACTATTTTAGCCTGTATAGAAGATAGAGATAAAATTAAAAGTGACCGTGTTATTCTTAAAACAATCTATGGAGAAACACAACCATTACCTATAAAGTTTGTAAAAACTGTAAAACCTAAGACACTATTTACAACATTTCATCATGCTAAATCTCATTTAAACTCAATATTTGGTGATGAAAGTGATGTAAATACTAAAACAGCACTTTTTAAGTCACTTGAAGTAGATATTATAGAAGTAAACTAATCTACTTCTATAGTTTTTAATTACTCTAGTACTATTTAAGCCTAATATAAATTTAATACGTTGTAGTCTATAATTTATCAAAATACCAAAGGAAACGATATGAAAAAAACAATTTTAAGATTAACATCAGCTACTGTACTTGCGGTAATCTTAACAGCTTGTACTCAAGCACCAGAAAAAGAAGCTGAAGCCGATTTTAGATGTAAACAAAATGGACAACTTGCTCCAAAATGGACATGTAACCCTTACTTAGAAGGCTCAATTGTAGCTCTAGGTGTAGCACCTAAAAATGCTGGTAATGATTACGGTATGCAAAGAGCTGAAGCTACGGCAGAAGGAAGAGATGCATTGGCTACTCAAATAAGTGTAAAAGTAAGTACATTATTTAAATCATTCAAAGCAACAACAGGTTCGGGTACTGAAGCTACATTTGATAAAGCAAACTCAAAAGTTTCAAAACAACTAGCTAGTCAAACTTTACAAGGAAGTAAAGCAGTTGAATCATGGCAAGGTAATGATGGAACTTTATACCTTTTAGTTGGTTTAAATACTGAGGACGTTAAAAAAGGTATGGATAAAGCTGTTAAAACATCGTTTAAAAATGATAAAGCAATGTATCAAAAATTCTTGGCTTCAAAAGCTGAGGGTGAACTTGATGCTGAATTAGAAAAAGCTGCAGAATAATATTAAATTTAATTAGAACCTAAAAAGCAGGGAGAAGTCCTGCTTTTTTTAAAGGAAAATAATGTTCAAACTGTATACTTTTATTGTTAGTGTTATGTTATTTATAGGATGTACTTCTCAAAATAATACAACAGTAACAAAACTAAATAATGAACCAAAATGGTTAGTTAATCCTTATGTTGATCATGATAATTTTGCTGCTGTAGGCTGTGCACATAAACACTTTAAAGGTATATCTGCACAAAAGGACTTAGCTATCTCTCGAGCTATAGATAGAATTGCGGTACAAAACGGTGTATTAGTTGATAATGTTACATTGAGACAAAAAGCTATTTTAAATGGGAAAAGAACTTCATCTAGTTCTAACTCATCTTCCCTTCACACAGTAAGTAATGTGAAAATTAGTACTAAAACAAAAGCTATTTATACAAATAAAGATGGAGAGATATGTGCATGGGTTGTAAGCCAATGAAAAAATTATTATTAGCCTCAGTATTGATATTCAGTCTAAATCTTTTTGCAGATGATTTTAGTGATTTTCAAAAACAACAAGAACAAAGTTATGGTAACTATAAGAAAACACTAGAAGAGGAGTTTAAATCATATCAACAAGCATATGATGATGCATTTAAGGAATTTACAAAAGCTTTAGGTAAAAAATGGCCTACAAAAGACGGTACAGCTGAATTAACTACACAAAAAAAATTTGTACAGTATGATAAAGAATTAGATAGTAAAAAAGTAATCAATTACGACAAAAAAAATATCTCATTAGAAGTTATTGCAAAAACAGAAGATGAAGCACGAAAAAAAATAGAAATTATGTTTACGACGCTTTTAAAAGAAGATGTATCAGAAGCAACTAAAAAAGATATATTAGAAAATAAAATTGCAGAAAAACTGAATACAGCAAGAAAACCAATCAAGTCAAGTCAAAAACTTATCGAAGATATCATTACTGTGCAAGAACAAAATGAGATGAAAAAAAATTTAAAAAAACAAAGTTTAATAGTCGTAAAACATAATGGGAAATTTATTTATAAAGCTAATGTTAAAATGCCACCTGATTCAATGGTAAGAAAAGCAAAAACATTTAAAACAGATGTTGTCAAAAATGCCAATAAACAAGAGATTCCAGCAGAACTTATTTATGCTATTATGCATAGTGAAAGTTCGTTTAATCCAATGGCTAGATCACATATACCAGCATTTGGATTAATGCAAATCGTTCCCAAAAGTGCAGGGATAGATAGCTATCAATATCTTTATAATAAAAAAAGAGTATTATCTTCTAGTTATCTTTATAATTCTGAAAATAACATCACTATAGGCTCTGCATATTTGCATATTTTATACTATAGATATCTTAAAAAAATCACAAACCCTCAAAGTAGACTTTATTGTGCTATAGCTGCATATAATACAGGGGCTGGAAATGTAGCAAAAACATTTATCGGAAATAAAAATATTAATAAAGCAGCGATAACTATCAATAAAATGAGTTCAGAGCAAGTTTATCAAAAACTTATCAGTACTCTTCCTTATAATGAAACTCGAATCTATTTAAAAAAAGTTAATGATAGAGTTTCTTTATATAATAAACTTTTAAAAACAACTCTATAAAAGATGTTTATTAGAATCTCTTTCACTTTACTCTTTATCTCAAGTTTGGCAATTTCAAGCGATTATCAAGATTGGTTGAAGTCACTAAACTTAGAATACAATATCTACAAAAAAAGCATAGATGAAGAGTTTAGTGAGATGTTAAAAAAAGATTGGAAATCTTTCCAATCAATGAGTTCACCCTCTCCATATAAAAAACCTAAACCTGAAAAGATGCCTAAAATAATAGAACCACTAGTTACTCCTAAAAAAGAGATTATAAAATCTCCTATTGTTATAGAGAGTCCAATTAAAAAAATAGAGATACCTGCACCTGTGAAAGTTGTAGAAAACATGAAAAAAATTCAAGATTTTTATACTTCTGTTGTCGATTTTTATTCGATACCAATTTCAATACAATACGATAAAAATACCTCATTTGATTTAAACTCTATCAATAAAAATATAATCAGCCAATTTTGGGATATGATGAGTGCAACTAACTATAAAAAACTACTCAAACAAATTGATATAAGAACAGAGCAATTAAACCTTAACGACTGGGCAAAATATCAACTGATACATAAACTTGGATTAGATATCTTTAAAGAGAACAATAAAGCTAATCTATTTACTTGGTTTTTATTAGTTAAAATGGATTATGATACAAAAGTTGGATACAGTAATGAAAAAATCTACCTTATGTCTACAATGCAACATAATCTCTTTCAAGTTTCATTTTTTACTTTAAATAATAAAAAGTACTACATCCTTACACCAAATGGAAAAATAGATAATGTAGGGAGTATTTTTACATATGCAGGAGATTATCCTAAAGCAAAAAAAGAGTTGTCATTCGCTATGTTTGATGAAGTGAAACTTTATAATCATCTTAAAACAAAATCATTAAAATTTACTTATGCTAAAAAAAACTATACCATAAATACCCAATACAGTTCTGACTTAATAGATTTTTACAAAACTTTTCCTCAATCTGATTATGATATCTATTTTAATACTAAAAATTCTACTCCTCTAGCAAACTCTATTTTAGTTAAGCTTAGCCCTTTAATAAAAGGAAAATCAGAAATTGAAGCTGTGAATTTACTTCTTAGATTTGTGCAAACATCATTTAAATATCAAACAGATCAAAAACAATTTAATTATGAAAAAGTTATGTTTCCAGAGGAAACTGTAAATTATCCATATAGTGATTGCGAAGATAGAAGTATTTTATTTAGTTACTTAGTTAAAAATCTTTTAAAACTTGAAGTAGTTGGTCTAAAGTACAATGATCATCTTGCTACTGCTGTAGCTTTTTCATCTGATATAAGTGGTGACAATTTTAACTATAAAGGGAAAAAATACACTATTTCTGATCCTACCTATGTAAATGCAAATGCAGGTATCTCTATGCCTCAATACAAAAATAAAAACTTTAAGATTATCTCTTTACGGTAATCTTGAGTTTTATTTTAAATAACAAATACCAAACCATTTTCAATTTTTATTTTCCCACTCAATTCATACTCAAATAATTTTTGAGAATATTTCATCATCGCTTCATCATATGTAGGAGTTGTTTTACAATACTCTAAAAAATCATCACTATGTTTAATCTCTTTTTTACAACCTATAAAATCTTCTATAAATTTATCTATGTCATAGATTGGTATCGCTAGTTTTTGCTCTAAAAGTTTATTTGTAGCTACACTTTCCCCTATTCTATGAGCTAATACATAAATAGGTTTTTTCATTTTGAGTGCAAACTCTACACTTCTCATAGTACCACTATTTTCATCTGCTTGCGTTACAATAAGACATTCGCCCAATGAAACAACTAGTTCATTTCTAATTGGGAAATTATAACGTTGTGAAGGGGTTTTTATAGGAAATTGACTCAACATTAAACCATCTGTTTCTATGTTTTCTATGAGTTTTCTATTCACTGCTGGATATCGTATATCAAGTCCAGTACCTGCAACTGCAATAGTATTATGTGTACCTGCCCCATTATGAGCAATCGCATCTACTCCCATAGCAGCACCACTTACAATACAGACATCGTGTTTTGACAAAGATTTTGCTAACTCATGAGTATATTGTTTTGTATAGTTATTTGGTTTGCGGGTACCCACAATCGAGACTGCTCGTTTTTGCAATAAATCTGTATTACCTATATAATAAATATTTTTAGGATATTTCTTCATATCATCTAACTTTTTGATATGAAAATCTAACTCTTGTATCATAATTCTTGAACGTAAACTAGGTCTAAACCTTTTAACAAATGTTTTGAATCCTCAAGCGTCTTAAATGTAATACTATAAGGATGTCCAATGGCAATAGCTAATCCATTCTTTTTTGCTATTTTAATTGCTTTTTTTAATTGATTTTGAATATATTTTTTATCTTTTTTATTATCTAAAAAAATATTTCTACTAAACATTTTTACACCATATTTCTTAGAAGCTTTTGCAGCAACTGATTTTGCTGTAGTCCTACTATCAATAAAAGTATAGTTATATTTTTTTAGAACTTCAAATAGTTTATCCATTGCTATACTATTAGCAGTAAAACGACTTCCTGTGTGATTATTTAAATATGTAGTCCCAGGATAAATTTTTTTTAAATTTTTAATTCTTTCCTCAATGGTCGCGATACTATCATCTATATGAAGAGTTCTCTCCTCTTCATACTTTCCACTACTTGCTTGAAGCGGTAAATGAATCATAAATGTATCTAGTTTTTCTGTGATTTTTCCAGAATTTCTATGTCCTTTAGTAGGTGGTAAAAAAGCCATATTCACAGTATATCCTAATGCCATGACTCTATTTATCTGATGTTGTGTTGTCATATCATCTATGATTATAGCAAGTTTTGGTTTATTCGATTTTGGTTTAACTGCTTTTTTTTCTACAATTACATTATCTTCTATTTCTGGGGATTGTAGTTTTTCTACTGTAGTATCTTTAGGACCTTCTGGTACAAGTACACTGCCTTCTTCTTTTGTTTTTTCTTCTTTATCAATCTCTTCTAAATTTGGTTCTTCAAAATGAAAAGTTTGTTTTTCATCTTTTTTATGTTTCTCTATATATGTATTATTATTTGTATTATTTATGTAGTTTATCTCTAAAGCTTTTGTTTTTTCTTCATAAGTTAATTTTTGTTCATGATTTTGTTTTTGGCTTTCTATGTCAATAGTTGCGATATCTTTAATATCATGTGCAACCTCATCTATCTGATTTCCATAATAAATACCTATGGCTAATCCCAACAAAATACTTGAAGCAGCAATTATTATAAGTGTATATATTTTTTTATTGAATTTTTTTTTAGGTTTTTTAAGATTTTTAGGAGCTCTTCTGTGAGGTGTTTTTTTCATAAAGTATTGAAGTAACTTAAATATGTTGATATACTTTTTGAAAAATCAAAAAGTATATCAGTCAAATTAGTTTTTATCTAAATCAACGATTTTGCTTGAAGAGATCCAAGGCATCATTTCTCTTAGTTTATTTCCAGTTTGCTCAATTAATGAAGCTTTAGCATTTGTTCTTTCAGCATTCATTCTTGGGTATCCAGCTTGACCTTCTAAGATGAAATCTTTAGCAAATCTACCATCTTGAATCTCTTTTAAGATCTCTTTCATAGCTAGCTTAGACTCAGCATTGATAACTCTTTTTCCAGATACATAATCACCATACTCAGCTGTATTTGAAATAGAATATCTCATATCAGAAATTCCACCTTCATACATTAAGTCAACAATTAATTTTAACTCATGTAAACACTCAAAATATGCCATTTCTGGAGCATATCCAGCTTCTGTTAATGTTTCAAAACCAGCTTGAACTAAAGATACTGCACCACCACAAAGTACTGCTTGCTCTCCAAATAAATCTGTTTCTGTTTCATCTTTAAAAGTTGTTTCAATAATACCAGTTCTACCACCACCGATAGCTGAAGCATAAGCTAAAGCAACCTCTTTAGTATCACCTGATGCATCTTGAGAAACAGCAATTAAATCAGGAATTCCTCCACCTTTAGTGAACTCATTTCTTACTGTATGACCTGGAGCTTTTGGAGCAATCATCATAACATTGCCATTTGCTTCTGGAGTAATTCTTCCATAGTGAATATTAAACCCATGTCCAAATGCTAAATAAGCACCATCTTTAAGGTTTGGTTTAATCTCAGCGTAATAAATTTCTGATTGATTTTCATCTGGTAATAAAATCATAACTACATCAGCACCCTTAGTTGCATCAGCTACAGTTTTAACTTCAAAACCTTTTGCCTCAGCTTTTGCCCATGAAGAACCATTTTTTCTTAAACCAACAACAACCTCAACTCCAGAATCTCTTAAGTTTTCTGCGTGTGCGTGTCCCTGTGATCCAAAACCGATCATAGCTACTCTTTTAGATTTAATTAACTCAATGTTACAATCTTTGTCATAATAAACATTTAATGCCATTTTATTTCCTTTTTTTAAAATTAAAATAAATTTTGTGCGATTATATCGAAAATAGATTTTTATTGACTTAAGATTACAATATTGTTAGACTATTTTTACAATAATCTGCTATTATAATACTATAATTAATACACAAGGAATATTGTGAAAGAAGAATTTTTAAAGAAAATTTATGACAATCAAACTGCAAATATTGTTAAATTAGAAAATACTGTTTACTCTCTTAATAGTAAATATAAAATAGGGACTATTGCTATTTCACACAAATCAGCATCTCTGAATTTAGAAAAACAAACTAGCCAAAAAATATTTATCGATTTTGATAAATTAAATGGAGCATATAGAGACGATACTGTTGTTGTTCAGGTACTTTTCAATCCAAAAGGGAAAACAAAAGCTAAAGTGATACAAATTTTAAATAGAAATGAGAATGCTATTTTATGTTTTGTAAAAGATAAAAATCTCTATACTATCAGAGAAAGTATTTTAATAGAGTGTGAAATTGTAAACAATAAAGATGGAGACGTAGTAGTATTTCAAGATGGAAAAATTGCATCAAAACTAGGCAGTATTGCTGATGCAAAAGTTGATGAAAAAATCTCTTTATTTTTATACAATGAATATTATAGACTTGATGATACGCCAAAACTTAGTTATCCTCCACTTACTTTAGAAAATAGAGTTGATTTAACACATTTAGAGTTTTCTACAATTGATCCTGCAAGTGCAAAAGATCATGATGATGCTATCTACTTTGATGATACAACAAATGAAATTTATGTCGCTATTGCTGATGTGAGTGCTTATGTAAAAGAGGGAAGTGATTTAGATCAAGATGCATTAAAAAGATCTTTTTCTATCTATTTTCCACATAAAGTTTTACCGATGCTCCCTTTTGAACTCAGTACCAATCTTTGTTCCCTTGTACCAAATAAAGTAAGACCTGCTTATGTTTTTAAAATCAAACTAGATCCAAATAGTATGAAAGTTATATCAAGTGAGTTATTTGAAGCACTTATTGAATCTAAACATAAACATAGTTATGAATATATAGATGAAGTACTAGAAGAGAATGATGAAAACAATATCCATAATAAACTCTTTAAAGTGACTCAAAAACTCAAAAAAAATCGACTGAAAAATGGATTTGATTTTAGAAATGATGAGATTAGACTTATTTTAGATGATGATGAGAAGTTAATAAACTTTAAACTTGAAACATCTTCTGCCTCACACAGTTTAGTTGAAGAGTGTATGTTACTTGCAAATCAAGAAGCTGCTAAAAAACTCAAAGCTATTGGAATTTTTAGAGTGCATGATGAGCCATCAGATTCAAAGATAAAAAAACTCATAGATGAAGTAAACTATTTAGGTATTCAAGCAAAACTCAAAGATGATGTTCATTCTACTATTATACGTATCCAAAAACAAGCGCGTGAGGCTGACTTGGAACAAGAGGTTGATGAACTTATTATCCAATCGCAACAACAAGCCTCTTATTCAAGTATAAAAAAACCTCACTTTGGTTTAGGTTTTACAGATTATTCACATTTTACTTCACCCATAAGAAGATACTCGGACTTAGTATTACATAGGATTTTAAAAACAGGAAAAGTTCCAAATGATATAGAAAACATATGTGAAGATATTAGTGTTAGAGAGAGAGAAATAGCCTCTTTAGTATGGGATTATGAAGATAGAAAATATGCACGATATTTAAGTAACCATATTGGGAGAAAATATATGGCTACTTTAGTTGATACTGATAATATGATTGCTAAACTTGATCAAGAGGTAAAAGGTGCACGAATACAGATAGAAAATTATTCAGGAGAAAAGCTTTTTTCTAAAGTTTCAGTTCAAATTATACATAGTGATATAATCTCTAAGAAAATCACTGGTAAAATTATATAGATTTATTAAAAAAGGATATTACGTGGAAATAGGAGAAAAACTAGAATTTACTTACACAGTAGAAGAGAAAGATTTAGCTAAATATGTTGCAGTAGATGCAACCGATGATTTTCCTGAAGTATTAGCAACAGCTAGAATGGTTGCACTAATGGAAATAAGTGCTGCTAGACTTATGAATCCTTTAGTCAAAGATGATGAACAATCTGTAGGGGTTGATGTAAATGTAAAACACCTAGCCCCTACCCCTGTAAATACAAAAGTAAAATTAATAGCAACTTTTATAGGTATGGCTAATAAACTTTACAAATTTGATGTGGAGATACACGATGATGGTGGATTAGCTGGAAAAGGCACTCATACAAGAGCGATTATTAATAAAGAACGTCTCATGCAGGGTATTTCTAAAAGAATAAATAAATAATAAGTTATAATAACTAATGTATAAAAACCAATTTGATAAAGAATTTAGCTCCAATATAACTTATAATGCCTATATGTTTTATGGACAATGTGATTATTTAGTAGATACTTATTCCAATAATGTAGCATTAAAACTTGCTAATGGTGAAGAGATTAGAAAAATCTATTTTGATGATTATAACTTTAAAGAGTGTGAAAACTTTTTGTCACAGTCATCCTTATTTTCTGAATCAAATATCCTTATGATTAAAACTATTAAAAAAATACCAAAAAAAGAACTCGATGAACTTGTCTCTTTATGTACAACAAATCCAGATAGTTTTTTCGTTTTATCATGTACTGGCGATGTTGACTTTAAATCTATGGCTAAAAGTTTTACAAAAAAAACAAATAGTTGTGAAGTACGATTTTTTAACCCTACTGATCAAGAAGCACTTCATATCTTAAATGGTGTGATACAAACAAAAAATATCCAATGTGGTTTTGGAGAGTTGCAATACCTTTATAATATGCATCAAAAAGATTTAAGTCTTGCTGTTAATGATTTAGATAAATTATCTATTTTACAAGAGCCAATTACAGCAAATATTATAAATGCACAGTGTTTTGGAATGGGAGCAGTTTCAATAGATGAATTTTTAAATAAATTATTTACAGGACAAAGTATAAATAAAGATATCTACATGCTTTTAGAAGAAGGGATGAATGAGATTCAGCTTATCAACCAAACAACAACTTTTTTACAACAACTTTTCAATATAAATAGTTATTTAAAACTTCATGGGCAGTTAAACATCCTAGAGATTTGGGGATATAAACTCCCTACAAATATAGCAAACACAAGAGCTAGTATCGCTATGAAATTCAATAGTGAAGAGTTTAAGAACATGCTGGATTTCTTTTTAAATTTAGAACTTGAACTCAAAACAAAAAAAGGTTTAGAGATAAATAGTTATACCCAGTCTTCTTTTAGGAACTTCTCAGCAAGTTTAAGATAAAATCGCCCTTCAAAGTGGAAATATTTCAAATCTTTTTTGATTTATTGCCCTTACCTTGCTGATAAATTCACATTTACCGGCTAAAACCAAAAGGAGAAAGAATGGCTAGAATTAGACATTACGAAACTATGTTTATAGTTAAAGCAACATTAACAGATGAGGAAACTCAAGCAGAAATTGCAACTGTTAAAGCAAATATTGAAAAAAATGGTGGAACAATTGTTTCTTGTGATGATATGGGTTCAAGAAACCTTGCTTATGAAATTGAAAAGCAAAAAAGAGGTTACTACTACGTAATTTACTTTACTGCACCTTCTGAATCAATCAATGAATTAGAAAGAAATTACAGAGTAAATGAAAGTATCATTAGATTTATCTTCATCAAATCTGAAAGTAAAACAGAAATTAAACACTGGACAGTAATGTCAGAAGAAGCTGCTAAAAAAGCTGCAAAATAATTTTAGTTATTTAGAAAGGAATTTTTTATGTACAATAAAGTAATAATGATAGGAAACCTTACAAGAGATATAGAATTAAAATATCTTCCAAGTGGTAGTGCTATAGCAAATGGAGCTATTGCAACAAGCCACAAGTATAAGATGCAAAATGGAGAACAAAAAGAAGAAGTTTGTTTTCTTGATTTTTCTATATTTGGAAAAGGTGGTGAGATCTTTAATCAATACGTACGTAAAGGTTCTAAGGTAATGCTTGAAGGTAGATTAGTTTTCCAACAATGGAAAGCACAAGATGGAACAAACAGAAGTAGACATGCGTTAAGTGTAACAGAGTTTAAATTTTTAGACGGTAAATCTGATTCACAAGATAATGGTATGGATAACTATAATGCTCCTTCTCAAAATAGTCAACCTCAACAGAATTATAATGCTCCTCAACAGCAATATAATAAACAACCACAACAAAATTATAATGCCCCACAACAGCAACACAATAGTGGTATGAATAACTCATATGAGCAAAACATACCTACAATTGATATAGATAACGACGAAATACCGTTTTAGTCTGTAGAAAATATTTAAAGGAACCATTATGGCTGAAAGAAGAAAATTCGCAAAAAAATATTGTAAATACTCTGCAATGAAATTAGATTATATTGATTATAAAAATGGAGAATTATTAAAAATCTCTATGTCTGAAAGAGGTAAAATT
>Ga0193955_1000742_pt1 | contig 17171 bp, 12 predicted proteins | sample BB_6_MG_FD_140343 | JGI IMG/M metagenome (GOLD analysis project Ga0193955, IMG submission 140343) | Microbial mat bacterial communities from the Broadkill River, Lewes, Delaware, United States - BB_6_MG | ecosystem: Environmental > Aquatic > Freshwater > River > Microbial mats | place: USA... | reverse complement strand
CCGTGGATGGCGACTCTCCGGCTGCCATGCGTTATACGGAAATCCGGATGCGCAAGCTCTCCCACCAGATGCTGGCGGATCTTGAAAAAGAGACCGTGGAGTTCATCCCCAATTATGATGAAACCATAGAAGAACCTGCGGTGCTTCCCACTAAATTTCCGGCGTTGCTGGTCAACGGTTCTTCGGGTATTGCCGTGGGCATGACCACAAACGTTCCGCCTCACAATATCAGCGAAGTCATTGCTGGACTCAAGGCGCTCATTGATAATCCGGACATGGATACAAGGGACTTGATGGCCCATATCCCGGGGCCGGATTTTCCCACCTATGGACATATTTACGGTACCAAGGGAATTTTTGAAGCCTATGACACCGGCCGGGGGATTATTACCCTTCGGGCCAAAGTTGAGGTGGAGGAGAACAAGAAAAACGGCCAGGAAACCATTGTGGTCACGGAATTGCCCTACCAGGTGAACAAGGCCAAGGTGGTGGAAAAGATCGCCGAGCTGGTCCGGGACAAGGTGATCACCGGCGTCTCCTATGTCCGGGATGAATCCGACCGCCAGGGGATGCGTATGGCCATTGGGCTCAAGCGCGACCAAATTGCCGAGGTGGTGATCAATCAGCTTTACAAGCACACCAATATGCAGACAAGTTTTGGTATTATTTTCCTGGCTGTGGTCAAGAACCGGCCGGAGCTGCTTTCCCTGAAAGAAATCTTAAATCATTTTATTTCCCACCGGGCCAATGTCATTATCCGGCGTACCCGCTATGATCTGCGTAAAGCCGAAGAACGGGCCCATATCCTGGAAGGGTTGAAGATCGCCCTGGATAATCTGGATGAGGTCGTTGCCCTGATCCGCGCCTCCCAGTCTCCGGAAGAGGCCAGGAACGGTTTGATCACCCGGTTTGAATTGACGGAGATCCAGGCCCAGGCCATTTTGGACATGCGCCTGCAACGGCTCACCGGACTGGAACGCGAAAAGATCGAAACCGAATACCAGGCGCTGCTCAAGGATATTGCATGGTTCAAGGAGATCCTTGGCTCGGAAACCGTGGTCCGGGGGCTGATCAAAGATGAATTGACCGAACTCAACGAGGAGTTTGGTGACGGCCGCCGCACACGCATCGTGGAGAGCACCGCTGAAATTTCCATTGAAGATCTGATTGCCGAAGAAGATATGGTGGTTACGGTGACCCGCAGCGGATACATCAAGCGTAATCCCATAACCCTTTATGCCAGCCAGCACAGGGGCGGCAAAGGGAAAACCGCCATGGGCACCAAATCCGATGATTTTGTGGAACATCTGTTTGTGGCCTCCACCCACGCCACCTTCCTGTTTATCACCAACTTCGGCAAGGTGTACCAGGCCAAGGTGTATGAACTGCCCATGGCAGGCCGCTCTTCACTTGGCAAGGCCATTGTGAACCTGCTGAATTTTGATGAGGGTGAAAAACTGGCCACCGTGCTCACCGTGGATGAGTTCACAGAGAATCGCTACGTGGTCATGGCCACCAAAAACGGCCGGGTGAAAAAGACCGAATTGATGGCCTATTCACGGCCGCGGGCAGGGGGGCTGATCGGTGTGAAACTGGCCGAGGGCGACGAGCTCATTGCCGCACGCATCACCGACGGCACCCAGGAGATCTTTTTGGGCTCCGAGGGCGGCAAGGTCATCCGGTTTAATGAGGAAGATGTTCGCGATGTAGGCCGCGGCTCCATGGGCGTGCGGGGCATGCGCATAGACGAGGGTGCCCGGTTGGTGGGCATGGAAGTACTTGGGGATGAGGATACGTTGTTAACCGTTACGGAAAACGGTTACGGAAAACGTTCCAACATTGAGGAGTATAGAACCCAGGCCCGGGGCGGCAAGGGTGTTTTTTCCATTAAAACCTCCAAGCGTAATGGTAAAATGATGGCCCTTTCCCTGGTGGGAGACAGTGATGAGTTGATGATGGTGACGGATAAGGGCAAACTGATCCGCACCGATATCTGCGGCATCAATGTTATTTCCAGAAATACCCAGGGGGTCAAACTCATTAATCTGGCCCAGGGAGAAAAACTTATCGGCATCGCCCGGCTTCCTAAAGAAGAGGGTGACGCTGATGATGAGCACACCTGTTTGCCGCCGGACTGCGATGACGACGATATCTTGGATGATCCGGAAACGGACATGGCGGATTCCCAGGATTTTGATACGGATGACCTGACAGATGGCCAGATAGATGACCAGGGAGACGACGAATAAGGGGACCGGACACCGGCAGCGCCTGAGGGAACGTTTTCTTCGGGCCGGCCTGTCAGGGTTTCATGACTATGAAGTCCTGGAACTGCTGCTGGCGTTGAATACCCCGCGAAGGGATACCAAGCAGGCGGCTAAAGATCTTTTAGCGGAGTTTAAAACCCTGCCCCGGGTGCTGGAGGCAGATACCCAGGCCCTTTGCCGGGTTAAAGGGGTGGGGCCTGCCAACAGCTTTGGGATCCATTTGATCAAGGCGGTGGCAGACCGCTATCTTGAAACCCGGATCGTTAAGATGGACGTGGTCAGTGACCCTGAAAGCCTGATTGCATATTTAAACCAGACCATTGGTTACAAGAACAAAGAACTTTTTTTAGGGATATTCCTGGATGCCAAAAACAGGGTCATGGCATCGGAGGTCCTTTTTACCGGAACCCTGTCGGCCTCGGCAGTCTATCCACGGGAGGTGATTGCGCGCAGCATTGCACACAATGCCGCGTCAGTGGTGTTTGCCCATAATCATCCGTCCGGGGATATTACGCCTTCAGCCCAGGATATCCGTATTACCCGAACCCTGTTTTTTGCCCTGGCATTTGCCGGTATTCATATCCATGACCATCTTGTCACCGGCAGTCAGGGGTATTACAGTTTTGCCGCCCAGGGGGTAATGGCGCAGCTGCAAAAGGAGTTTGAGCAGATTAAATGACCAGTCAAGACGAATTTCCCGATTGCTTTGGGGATCTTGAAAAAGTGTTTCCCATGGGGCCCAAAGGATTGCGGGTCACCCCGGAAGAGTGTTTTTATCACTGTCCTGTAAAAACAAAATGCCTTCAACAGGCCATGGCCACAAAGAACGGCATCCAGGTTGAAGAAGAGGTGATTGAACGTTCCACAAAAGCCGGGGCCATGACGTTTTTTGAACGGTGGTCCAGAAAAAAACAGGCGCACAGGCGTGGCCGGAAAATGAAAGAATAGTGCTATAGTATAATCAGGAGGGGATAATGAGATCTGTTAGAGATATAGATGTAAACGGTAAAACCCTTTTTATCCGGGTGGACTACAATTTACCCATGGACGACCAGGGTAATATTACAGATGATAATCGGATCAGGGCCACGCTGGAGTTGATTACCTATTTGATTGAAAAAAAAGCCAAATTGGTTTTAGCCTCCCATTTAGGCCGGCCCAAAGGCGGCCGTGACGAAAAATTCACTCTTAAACCTGCAGCCGATAGATTATCCCAGCTTTTAGATATGCCGGTGGCATTTGCCGAAGACTGCATTGGCGATGCAGTGAAAGCCAAGGTTCAAGCCCTTGAGCCCGGGCAGATCCTGATGCTTGAAAATTTAAGGTTTCACGAAGAGGAAAAGAAAAACGATCCTGAATTTGCCAAGGCCCTGGCAGACCTTTGTGATGTTTATGTGAATAATGCCTTTGCCGTATCCCATCGGGACCAGGCCTCGGTCACCGGCATCACCAACTATGCGAAATCGTCTGCAGCCGGCTTTCTCCTTGAAAAAGAGGTCCGTTCATACTACGATTCTGTGGAACATCCTAAAAAACCTCTGGTCGTAGTAATTGGCGGCGCAAAAGTTTCCAGCAAGCTGGCCGCCCTTGAAAATATGCTCAAATTTGTGGACTGCATGATTATCGGTGGTGCCATGGCCAATACCTTCCTTGCGGCAAATGGCGTGGATACCAAGGGCTCTATGGTTGAAACGGATCTGATCCAGACCGCGGCGGATATTATGGCCCATGCAACGGCAAAGGGCATAGACTTGCTTCTACCCGTGGATCTGGTCGTGGCAGATCGTTTTGACAAAGATGCCCAGTCGCAGACCGTTTCTTTGGAAGATATCCCGGAAGGCTGGATGGCCCTGGATATCGGTCCTGAAACAGCCAAAAATTTTGCCGACGCCATTGCCAATGCCGGTACCATTGTATGGAACGGTCCCATGGGGGTGTTTGAAATGGACCGGTTTGCCGCAGGTACCCAGACTCTGGCGGATGCCATTGCCCGCTCTTCTGCCTTTTCCGTAGTGGGCGGCGGTGATACGGGGCTTGCAGCCAAGCAGTGCGGAATTACCGAAAATGTCAGCTATATCTCCACAGGGGGCGGGGCTTTTTTGCACATGATGGAAGGCAAAGTGCTGCCTGGCGTGGCTGCCCTGGAGTAACGCAAATTATGAAAGGATTAACGTGAGGTGAAATTTTGCAAATTACGGCATACGTTGAGCCGGGAGGCCCGCCTGCGCCGGTCCTATTACCAGGTACTCAGGGATGAACTGGACCAGTTTGTCCTGGATTACTGCCTTGTGGGGTCCTATAATAATTTTTTAAAGCTTCGAACCCCTTATCCCTTTGTTGAGTTAAGGGAGCTCAAACCCCGGGCGCGTATTCCTTCTGTGGAGTTTGAAGCACAAAATTCATTTCTGATTATTTTTTGTGAAGATTCCATTGATAAAGCCCACAAAAAATATATCCGGTATTTTGACGTCAATAAAACAACGAAGACCAATCTTTTGGGGCTAAAAGATTTCCCTGATCTTGAAAATTATAACCGGAACATGAAATGTTTTGAGTCTGATGGTTTTTTTTCTCTGCTTAAAAATTTGCTGCCTGTGGATTATGCGGTATTAATCCAGCCCAACCACAGAATGAAGAGCCAATATGCGTTGACCCATTTTCACGTCCGGGTGGATTGGCCCATTGCCGATGCATCGGAAAATCTTGCCAAATCTTTGCGTTATATCTCCAAGGATCTGTATGAGAAAGGGGATTGTTACGCAGAAAACATGCAAAAAAAATTGTTTGAATATTATGGGGTGCCTGTGTTGGCAGGTGGCCGTAGGACGGCCGCCATTGTCGCTGCCCAGTATTTTAGACAGCTCGACTCAATTACGACGGTGTATGTGGCGTCCAGCGAGTCAAGAAGCCTGTTGCGCATTGATGAAAAAGGGGTGTCAAAATCCGTTCTGTTAACGCTTGAGGCAGAACAGGTCAAAGCCCTGGCTCAGCAGGAGAACCTTCCCCAGAGTACCTTTACCAATAATTATGTGGTGGCCCGCCAGGGGAAATATTACATCTGTATTTTTAATGTCTGGTATGATTACACAAGCCATGCCCTGCCTTCTGAAGGTGGTCGCCTGCGGGAATTGAATCCGGATAATAACTGGTTAACCGTCTGCGAAGAACATATCCTTCCCAAACCTTCGGTAACAAAGTATGCACCCATTCCGTACAAGATTGTTTATACCTGAACCTTAAGCTATAACTCTTTGATCATTGCAATTTCATCACAATCCGGAAACTTAACACAGTCCAGGCAGCCGGCCCAGATTTTGACCATGGGCAGATTGGTTTTTTCGGTTATTTTAAATCCAAAACGGGCAAAAAAATCCGGCCGGTAGGTCAGCGCAAACAACGTTTTTAATTTAAAATAAAAGGCTTCCTGGATACAGCGTTCTGTGAGGGCTGACCCGATCCCCTGGCCGTTGTATTCCTTTTTTACTGCAACGGAGCGTATTTCGGCGATATCTTCCCAGCAAAAGGCCAGGGCGGCACAGCCTGTTATGATGCCGGTCTCTTCATCCTCATGTACCCAGAAATCTCGTAAGTGATCGTAAAGGTTACTTAAAGGGCGTGCTAATAGTTCTCCTTTGTCGGCATAAAATTGAAGCAGGGCGTGTATGGCGGCAACATCATGGATGAGGGCTTTTCTTATCATGGGTGAAAGTTTCCGTTTTCTATTGCTCCCAGGGGCGTTTTGCTGTTCATGATCCGATGATCCGTTTAGATTTTGGAATATACCATGTTTATTGGGTCGGGTATATTAAAATGTTGATATCCATACATTGGATCATGCATTTAGCAAATTGAAGACGGATTCCTTGAAATCATTGTCACTAAAGGGTTTGTGAAGAATTCTATTGATGCCGGTTTTTTTCAGGAGAGATGCGTTGACATTCATCTGTCCTTTTTTTTCTTCCACAAAATCGCTTTGGGTGGTGATCATCAAAATAGGCACTTCCGTTCTGGTATATTTGCGCCTTATCTCCATGGTAAGTTCCAGACCACTGATGTTGGGCATGTTCAAATCCGAAATGATGAGGTCGGGTTTTTCGGACAATATTCGTTTCACCGCCTCTTCGGGGCGGTGGTATATTTCGCAGTTAAGCCCTAGAACAGACAACTTATTCTGGTAGAGTTTGAGCATCATTTTTGAATCATCCACCACAACAATCTTCAGGGAAGACGACACTTTCGGCTCTTTGGGTTTGACGATTTTGGCTGCGACCTCTTTGGCAAAGTCAAGCTGACCGATGGATGCCATGTTTTTCAGGAAGGACTTGCGAGTGGCAGGAGAGGCGTTCTGGGTAATATGGTCTCCGGCAAGTTCTTTAAAGGACTCTTCTTCCATGAGAAAATTGAAAATATTGGTTGCATCGGTGTCTATGAGCGCGCTGACCGTTGAGACGGCTTCGGGAGATTTTTCCCGGACAATATTTTTCAGTCCGGCCACCAATGGTTTTGACAGGTTTTTATCAACGGCCCGGGCCGCACTCATGCGCACGGCCTCCTCAGGATCCTGGAGACCCTGGACCAGACAGATGGCAGTCCGGGGTGAGGGAATCCGTTCCATGGCTTCGTAAGCGGCCTGGCGGATATTGGCATCTTTGGGCATGGTATTGATAATGTCAATGATGGCGGGAATGGCGGACTGATCCTCTATGTAACCCAGGGTGGTGATCAGATGCACCATATAGTCTGCTTCTGCATTCTGAAATGCCTTGGTCAGAAGCGGGGTTGCCTTTTTACCCATGTTGACCAGTTCATCAATGGCCGTATCCCTGACAATGGTCACAGGGGACGATAAAAGAAGGGTTATCTGTTCAAGGTCATAAAGTTCCTGCTTGTCTGCCAGGGCCTGGACAACCAGTTTGTTTAGCACTTCGTCTTCGCATAAAAAACTTACCAGAGTGTCTGCCGCCTGGGGATTGGGCAGTGCACCAATGGCAAAAACAGCTGCTTTGATAATGTCAGGATCTGAATTGCTGGTAAACGAAGAAAAAATTTCCATATGTTCAGGTTTGCGGAATACGGCCAAGGCGTTAATGGCCGGGATAACAATGTCCGGGTCCGCCTCACTTTGGGTCACCTGGGTCAGCACCGGGATGGTTTCTTCAAGGAACAAATCGCCGGCTGCCCGGATAAATTGAATCCGGGTTTTCTTTTCGTTGTTGGTAATATATTCTATGACCAAATTGGTGTTGCCGTATGCCTTGTCCAGAATTAAATCATACAGGCTTTCCTGGATTTGGGTGTTGGATATTTCTATTTTGGTAAGGTATTCAAGCAGGGGGAAAACAACTTCTTCTGGCCCTTTTGCCAGTTCTGCCAGGGCCTTTTGCTGCACCTTGGCATCAACATTGGCGTCCGATGCAAATTGAAGCAGGGCTTTGGCTTTAACCGTATCTTTTTCGTTGAGACAGAAAATCAACTCATCTATAAATTCTTGTGCATTGATACCGCTCATATGATTTAACTCCGCTAATTTTTGAACTGGTAAAACACCGAGTTCAAATATCTGAATGATGCATAAAGGTCCGTATCATTGACCAGGGATTCTGTGGAACCGATTAAGAGGTATCCGTCCGGCTCCATGACCTTTGAAATATTTGTGTAGATTTTTCGACGATCTTCGGATGTAAAATAGATCATGACGTTCCGGCACAGAACAATGTCGTATTTTCCAATACCGATAAAGGGTTTCATCAGGTTCATTTTTTTAAACTGAACCATGGCCCGAAGTTCATCTTTCACCTTATATTTATCGTCCTTAGGTTCAAAAAATCTGTTTAGTCTGGCCGGTTCAAGTCCCCGGGCCACTTCAAATTTGTTGTAAACGCCGTAGCTTGCCTTGGCAATGGCAGCATCAGAAATGTCTGTACCAAACAGCCTGATATTGAACTTATCAATGGTGACGCCCATTTCAATCATGGTCATGGCAAGACTGTATATTTCCTGCCCCGTTGAATTGGCGGCACTCCAAATTCTGATGCTGGGCTTACCGAAACTTTTTTTTGAACGTTTATCAATCAGGTCTGGCAGTATTTTATGCTGGAGAAGCTTGAAAGGTGATTTATCCCTGAAAAAATAGGTTTCATTGGTGGAAATGGCATCGATAATTTCGCCTTCAAGCTCTTTATTCAAACCGCGTTTAGATTTATTCATTAAATCCGCGTATGAACTGCACTGGTATTTGGAAAGCAGAGGATTGAGTCTGGTTTCCAGAAGGTATTCTTTCCCCACATCCAGAGCGATCCCTGATATATCCAGGATATACTTGGCAAATGTTTTGAATTCTTCTGGCGTTACTTTGATTTTGCTCATAAGTATCGTGTCGGTATCCGTTATGTTTTTGGTTAAACGGTCTTTACGATTTCATCTGCGATTTTCTCCAATGGTGCGATGACATCGACTATCCCGGATTCAGTGGGTTCTTTGGGCATGCCGTAAACAGTGCATGTTTTTTCATCCTGGGCAATAATAAAACTGCCGTTGTTTTTCATCTGCATAAGGCCTTTTGAGCCGTCGGAGCCCATACCGGTCATGATGACGCCTGTGGCTCTGCCAACATAGTGCTGGGCAATGGAACGAAACAGATAATCTGCCGAGGGTTTGCACGAATTTTCCGGTGGATCATCCGTAATTTTTATTTTTCGGGTCAACCCGTCCGCCCCGGCAACAATTTTCATCTGTTTTCCCCCGGGTGCAATAAGTACGATGCCTGGTTTAATTGTATCCCCATCCTTGGCCTCTCTCACTTCAATGGCTGATTTTTTATCCAGGCTGTTGGCAAGGGATGCCGTAAATACCGGCGGCATATGCTGTACTATGAGAACCGGCACCTTAAAATCCTTGGGAAGCATGGGGATCATTTTCGATAATGCATTGGGACCACCCGTGGATATGCCGATACCTATAATTTCAGATTTGGACCTGATCCCGGCTGGACTGGATCGTGCGGGCCGGGCAGTCGTTTTTAATTCGGTTGCTTTTGGGGTAACCCTGGTCCTCGGTGGCCTGACCGGCTGATCAATTATGCCAAACTTATGGCGTTTAACATGCTTTAGTATTGGTTCAAGGGTCTTTTTGACTTTGAGCATGTTTTCTGCCATCTTGCCATCTTCGGGCTTTGGCAGAACGTCAAAGGCCCCAAGTTCCATCGCCCGCAGGGTCAGCTCTCCTCCCTGGCGGGTCAAGGTGGATACCATGATGACCAGGGGCGGGTTGTCTATTTTCTGAAGTTGTTGAAGAAGTTCAATGCCGTTCATTTCCGGCATCTCAATATCTAGGGTCATCAGATCCGGTTTAAGGGTTTTTATTTTTGAAAGTGCAATTTTACCGTTGTTGGCAGTTCCCACCACTTCAATGCCCGGCATCTGTTTGAGTGCGTCTCCGACAATTTTCCGATAGACAATTGTATCATCAACAACAAGCACTTTGATGGTGTTCATTATTCTTTGAGCACCTCGTCAATGTTAAGAATACCGATTAATTGGTTTTTGGTTTTTAAAACCCCCTGGAAATACTTGCCTTGGACACCGCCGATATTTGAAGGTGCCGACTCTATATTTTCTTGCTGGGTGATGACCACATCGGAGATGGAGTCCACCAAAAGACCGATGTGCTCATCTTCAGAATTGACAATGATATTTCGGTTGTCTTTGCTTGGGGCCACCGGAGACAGCCCCAGTTTTTTCCCAAGATCAATGATGGTTACAATTCTGCCCCGAAGGTTCAATATGCCTTTAACGTATTCAGATGACTGGGGCACCTGGGTAATCTCAAAATGCTTATTGATTTCCTGGATATTTAATATGTCGATGCCACAAACGGCTCCGCCAACATAGAATGTAGAGAACTCTATGTCGTTGGATGCGGTTTCTTGGGTCTCTTTTTTCATGTAAATCTCCTTAAACGGGTCTTTATGCGAGCTTTTTACAGATTCGTATATTGCCTGATCACAGCCATCAGTTTTTCCCTGTCAAGCTTGATCTCGTATTCGTCAATACCCACGGATTTGCCTTTTTCAATGTGTGCTTCACTGGCAAGCGAGGTCAAGGCAATAACCGCAAGATGTGAGTATTTGGCATCCGTCTTTATCCGTTTGGTGAATTCAAATCCATCCATGTTGGGCATTTCCAGATCCGTTACAACCAGGTCGATTTCTTCGCCACGTTCTTTTAGCAGTTCCCAGGCAATCAGGCCGTCTTCGGCTTCGATGACTTTGAAACCATCCTCTTCCATGAATTTTCTGACCTGGTTTCTGAAAAATGCTGAATCTTCGGCAAACAGGATAATTTTTTCGCCATCTTCAGCCATGGATGCTGCTGCCTGGGCCTCAGCTTCAAACCACTCGGGGTTGAGCGTTTTAACCAGTTCAAAAATATCCACCAGTAAGGTGGTATGGTTGTTGATAATCATGGAACCGCTGACGGCAGGTTGCTTCAGGGTCGAATCGTCAATATTGAGCACAACCTCCTGGGCATCCACCGGCGGGGTGACCATGAGCCCTAATTCCCGGTCTTTGACTTTAAACACGATAACTTCCTGCTGGTCTCTTTCGGGCAACTGTTCAACATGGGCTACCTGGGACAACTCATACAGGGGCAGAGAACCGCCTCGGTATTGAACAACCTTGCGATCACCGACCTGCTCAATGTCGGAGGTTTTGATGCGTTCAATTCGTTCCACAATGCTTAACGGCGCCGCAAAATGCTCTGTTTCGCTGTTTTTAAACGTCAGTAATGCAACTTTGTCAGCCCTGGCGGCTTCTTCTTCCTCTGCAGCCTTGGCAGCATTCTGGCTGGCTTCGGCAATGGCAGAGAGTTCAGCCATTTGGGCAAGGTTGGAAATATCAAGGATTAATGCAACCTTACCGTCACCCATAATGGTGGCACCGGCATAGGCCGTGCATTTTTTAAGGTGCCTGCCCACAGGCTTGACAACGATTTCCTCAGAATCATGGAGTTGGTCCACCACAAGGCCGTATTTGAATGCCCCGGCGGATACAACCGCAATGTTTATGGCTGACGCAGCATGATACCTGCGGTCATTTTCTGATCTTTTGGTTTCCTTTTCAAGTTTATGTTCAGCATGAGAACCTTCTTCTAGGATGTGGACCTTTGACCTGCGATCCGAAAGGCTCGTTCTGCGGTCTTCTTGCTCTTCGCCGGTTTCAGGATCAACGAACGTACGCTGTATGCCGAGCATATCCGCCAGGTTTAAAAGGGGAAGAAGCTCGCCTCTAAGCCTTACAACGTCTGCATCTCCGACTTTCTCTATTTTTTCTTTGATCTGGCTTGCCGGAATTCTGAGCAGTTCGTTGAGGTTGACCTGGGGAACCGCGTAGCGCTCATTGCCCACAGATGTGATCTGGCTGGGAATAATTGCCAGCGTCAACGGCAGCTTGATCTGGATATCAGTTCCCTGGCCGGGCGTTGAGTCCAACTCTATGATGCCGCCTAATGCCTCAATATTTGTGACCACGACATCCATGCCTACGCCCCGGCCGGACACATCAGTAACTTCTTTGGCAGTTGAAAATCCGGGGAGAAAAATCAATTCTGTTTTCTGTTTATCCGACATTTCGGCGACCCGTGATTCGGATATCAGGCCTTTGTCAATGGCAGATGAGGCGATTTTGGCAGGATCCAAACCCCGGCCATCGTCAGAGATAACGATGTTGACCTGACCTGCATCGTGGAATGCCTTTAAGACGATTCTTCCTGTGCCTTTTTTGCCTATTTGCTCGCGTTCCATCGGGGTTTCAATGCCATGGTCAACCGAGTTCCTGACCAAATGGGTTAACGGGTCATTGATGGACTCCAGGATGGTTTTGTCCAATTCAACATCTTTGCCTTCGATATCAAGTTCTATGGATTTACCCAGTTGGTGGGACAAATCCCTGACCACCCGGGTAAATTTATTCAAAATATTTGCGATGGGCTGCATTCTCGTCCGCATGATCGCCTCCTGAAGTTCGGATGTGATCATGTCAATTCGCTGGCTGGATAATTCTGTCGCCTTTACGTTTGACGAATTGACCCCCTGGAGAAGCTGGTTTCTGCTGAGAACGAGTTCTCCGGCAAGGTTCATTAAGGTATCGAGCAGCCCGACATTCACACGCAAAGAGCTTTGGGGCTTGCCGCCAATAGCCAAATCTTTTTCCTGGGATTTTTCCACAGGTGCCTCCTGGACTTCTGGGTTTTCTTGCTGCTTTTCCACTATGGGGGTCGGCGTAGCGACCGCAGCGGGTTGGGTTACGATCTCAGGCGGGGGCGTTGCCTTTACGGTTTCAACAGGTTCGGACAGTGGCGGCGGGGTATCGCCACTGCCTTCTGAAGGAGTGATCATATCGTCTGTAATGATGTGGATACGCCGATTTGCCACACCAAAAAGTGTCTCGGCCATATCATGTTCAATAATAGAGGCAAATAATAGCTGGAAAGGAAGTTTGCCGGGCATGTCAGGATCGCTGAGCGTACCGGCCGCGGCAATATCAAGCCTGGCGTCAATAATCGTGCCGGTTTTTGCCAGATTGCTTAGTATCTCTGTGGGCATTTTGGATTGCTGGTGAAAATCGCTGATCAGATCGTACTCAATAAGGAATAGGTTTTTGCCTTCGGCCTTGCTGATTTCAACCTCCTTGAGCGGCACCTGCTCAAAAACTCTGCCGTCCTGAAGTGCGATATCTGCAAGCACCTCCAGCCCTATTGCTTCTAAGCTCTCTTGTTCCCCGGTGTCCTCGACAGGGGCGGGGGCCGGTCCGGTTCCACTGACTATGCCTTCCAAGGCCTGGACATGGGAGGAAATATCAACCTCGTTGCTGGTTTGAATGTTGTTCAACAGGCCCTCGAGTTCGTCGAATCCTTTGAGCAATATGCTGATTTTTTCAGAATCCGGGCTCAGCTCTTTGGTTCGTATCATCCCTAATACATTTTCAAGATGGTGGGCAAGATTTTTAATGGTCGTCAGCCCCATGAATCCCGCACCGCCTTTGACGGAATGGGCGGCCCTGAAAACATTATTGACCAGGTCGAGATCAATGTTTGCGCCGCCCTCCTCAATCGTCAATAAATCACTTTCAATATCGGCTAAGTGATCCAGCGATTCTTCAATATACATTTGTAGGGTTTCGTCGTCTTCAAACATATTAAAAACTCCTGAAAGAATGTCATAGAAATGATTTAAAGCCGTGATATTAAGATAATCTACAGAACTTATAATGTAAAGTCAAATTAAAGATGCTGTCCGGTTTTTATGAGAGAAGTGGCTGTAACTTATTGAATTATTTGTTATTAAGTGGTTGGTGAGTGGTGCTTTTGGCGGGTGGGTTTTCCCATGGTTGGGATTACAATTATTTTATATTTTGCGAACAATATCGTTGGGAAAGACCTGCAAAGGGATCTCTATCAGCAGGCGGGTATTGGGCTTCGCATTGTCCACGGGTTCGCCTTTTTCGTTCGTCAGTGACACCGCCTTGGTTCGCCGCGCAGGCCCCTGGGGACTGAGAATCTCTATTTCGTCACCTGGTATCAATTTGTTTCTGATATCGATCAAATATAAATGTTTGTCACGGTTTTCAAGTATTTTGCCGATAAAACTATGAATCTTTCCTTGATGAATATTGCCTGGATTCATGGTGTTTTTTGAATCGCCATCCGGATGTCCGAAATAAAAACCGGTGCAATAGGCACGGTGATAGGTCTGGTAGAGTTCTGAATGCCATTCCGGGCGGACGCAGTAGGAATCCGGCTCTGCGATATATGCATCAATGGCATTACGATATGTTTTGACCACAGAACTCAGGTAATTTATTCCTTTCATCCTGCCTTCTATTTTAAAAGAGGAAATTCCGGCATGGATCAATTCGGGAATATGGTCGATCAAACACATATCTTTGGAATTAAATATATATGTACCCCGTTCATCTTCTTGGACGGGGAAATATTCATTGGGGCGAAGTTCTTCCATGACCGCATAGTTCCAGCGGCAGGGGTGACTGCACAAACCTCTGTTGCCGTCCCGGCCGCTCAGGAAACTGCTTAAAATGCATCTGCCTGAGTAGGACATGCACATGGCGCCGTGGACAAAGGTCTCAGTTTCGATGTTTGCGCACGATGCAATGGTTTGTATCTCTTGAATGGATAATTCCCTTGCTAGGTTTATGCGCTTAACACCCTGCTGTGCCCAGAAAATCGCGGCGTTGAAATTTGTGGTATTGGCCTGGGTGCTTAGGTGGATGTCAATATGGGGAATGATCTGCCTGGCCTTAAAAAGGATGCCCGGGTCGGAAATGATAATGGCATGGGGACCGATCTTGCCTACTCTTTCCAGAAAAGCCTCAATACCGTCCTGTTCATGGTTTCGAGAATAGATGTTGCAGGTTAGATAGATCTTGACCTGGTGCTTTTCGGCAAATTTTATCGCCGCTTCAAGCTCATCGTCCGTAAAGTTTCCTGAAAAGTTCCTAAGACTGAAATCCTTGCCGCCCAGATAGACGGCATCTGCCCCGTAATGAACTGCAATTTCTAATTTTTCAAAGTTACCCGCCGGTGCAAGCAACTCAGGTTTTTTCAAAACATCCTGCATTGTATCCCAGTTGCGGCAAAGATGCCTGCACTGCCAAGGTTCTTTAAAGTAATGGTACCCCCGGCAAGAATCGAACTTGCGCACAAGGATTAGGAATCCTATGCTCTATCCACTGAGCTACGGGGGCACATGCGTATTAATTCGGGCTATAAGTATCATAAATCGGGCTTTTAGACAATACTCAAGCACCCAAATTAATGGAAGCCAGGATATATTCTAAAATTATCATGAAAGCAAGTGATAAATTGAGGCGGATATGATTTCGTCATAATTATGAATTGGTTAGAGTCATTTTTCGCCTTTGTTCAAGTTGGATGTTGTGCAACAATGCGAATTGAGCTAAAACAATACGAAGTCGTATCTTTCACACGTGACAGGAAAAAATTGATGAACAATACTTCGCTTCTAAATCTTAGAAAATTTTTAGTCCCGGAAATTGTTTATGGACAAGGGTCGATAAACTTGTCGGGTCGTCATGCAGAAAATTTAGGCGCATCCAAAGCGTTTATTGTGACAGACCCTGGTGTGCGAAAATCAGGATGGACGACTGTTGTAGAAAAGAGTCTGAAAACTTACGGCATAAACTATACAACCTTTGATTGCGTTTCGGAAAATCCCAAAGACCATGAAGTGATGTCCGGCGTTGAAATATGCAAAAGGAAGGGTTGTGACCTGATCATTTCAGTCGGGGGCGGAAGCCCAATGGACTGTGCGAAGGGAATCGGCGTAATGATGGGAAATCCAGGTGATATCCGCGATTACGAGGGTGTAGATATGATCCCGAATCCCGGGCCGCCGTTGATTTTTATTCCGACAACGGCCGGTTCATCGGCGGATGTTTCCCAGTTTGCCATCATTACGGATACTTCAAAAGAGGTTAAAATCGCACTGATCAGTAAAATGGTCATCCCTGATATTGCGCTCATCGATCCGGAGACCACAATCACCATGCCATCCAGACTGACTGCGGCCACAGGAATGGATGCGCTTTGCCATGCCTGTGAAGCGTATGTATCAAACGCAGCCTCTGCCTTGACGGATATGGCGGCCCTTTCCTCCGCAGAAATTATTTTTGATAATTTGTACAGGGCGTTTAAAGAACCTGATAATATTATTTACCGGGACAAAATGATGACAGCAAGTTTAATGGCCGGGCTTGCGTTTTCCAATGCAAGTCTTGGATTGGTTCATGGGATGGCTCACAGCCTTGGTGGGGCCATTGGCTTGGCCCATGGTGAATGCAATGCGCTTTTGCTTGAACATGTTGTTCGGTTCAATTATCTGGCCGCTGCTGAAAAATATGATAGATTGGCCAGGGCTCTCCACATTGATTTAGCCGGTATGACTGGGCAGGAAAAAGGAGACGCAATCGCTTTAAAAATAGGGGGGCTGAGAGAACGGTTAAGCATAAACCGAAAACTTGTTGATTATGGTATTAAACGTTCTGATGTTGACATGCTGTCCGAATTTGCCCTGAATGACCCATGCCTTGCCACCAATCCCAAAGCCGCTGATTTGGAAGATATTAGAGATATATATTTTCAGGTGTATGAATAGATTATAGGTATAGTCCTGACAAAATGGATGAATTTACCCAAAATACCCATAGTTCGGCCAGAAAAAAATTTTTGGAGTTGAGTTTAAAGACTACGCGGAAAAGTTATTATCCTCAATTACAAAAACAGCTTGAAAGTGCCCAGGCCAACGAAAAAAGTTTGCAGTTATTGATCGATAGTTTACCTGCCCAAATCTGCTATGTCAGCGATGAAGAGCGGTTTTTGTTGGTGAATAGGGAATTTGAGACTGTTTCCGGCATGGAGAAAAAACAGGTCCTTGGCCGGCCAATGAAAGATGTTTTAGGACCCAAAAATTATGAAAAAATAATCCCCCATATCAAGGCTGCGCTTTCAGGACAATCCGGTCGCGCTGAGTTTTGCGTTGTACATCAAAAAGATCTGACCAAATTTTATGAAATTAATTACGTGCCGGAAATTGATACAAAAGGTCGGGTGAGTGGATTCTACCTTTTAACGATTGATTTGACCGAACGAAAAGAGGCTGAACGAGAGATTTCCAGCCTGCGAAATTATTTATCAAATATTATTGATTCCATGCCGTCGATACTCATTGGTGTTGATAAAAAAAATCGGATCACCCAATGGAATCTCAAGGCAAGTCAGGAAACCGGAATTTTCCCGGAAGCTGCCAGAGGACGGTTGCTTGAAACGGTTTTTCCCCAATTTACAATTGAACTGGGGCACGTGACGGGTG
>Ga0193955_1000740_pt1 | contig 17197 bp, 18 predicted proteins | sample BB_6_MG_FD_140343 | JGI IMG/M metagenome (GOLD analysis project Ga0193955, IMG submission 140343) | Microbial mat bacterial communities from the Broadkill River, Lewes, Delaware, United States - BB_6_MG | ecosystem: Environmental > Aquatic > Freshwater > River > Microbial mats | place: USA... | reverse complement strand
CACGCATCAAGCAGCAGAGAGTCGTTTTGGGGCTATGAGTTCGTATCTCTCTGTAGGCTCTATCAAAGGAGTTTTCCGTGAAGTTAATAGTGGGCAAGCTAAATATGGAGTAATTCCCATAGAGAATAGCTCCAATGGTATCGTAAGTGATACTATCCACAGCTTAGGCACATATGATCTCAAAATTATCGCAGAGGTTGTTATGGATATCCACCATGTGCTTGCTACTACTTGTGAGAGTGTCAAAGATATCAAAAAAATCTATTCAAAAGATATTGCTTTTGGTCAATGTCAAAAATTTCTCGAAGACTTAGGACTTGATGAGGCAGAACAGATACCTATAGAGTCTACAGCAAAAGCTGCGAAATTAGCTACAGAAAATGAAGGAAGTGCTGCTATATGCTCTAGCGTAGCTGCAACGATGTATAGTTTGCCTATACTTTTTGAAAATATAGAAGATAGTGCGAATAATAGAACTCGTTTTTTTATAGTGAGTAATTTTGATAATATGCCAAGTGGGAATGATAAAACCTCTATCTTGGTACAGTTACCAAATGAACCAGGGGCATTGGTGGCATTCCTCAATGAATTTGAGCAAGCCAATATAAATTTAACAAAAATTAAATCTCATATAGTTAAAGGTATCTCTGTATTCTTTTTGGAGTTTGCAGGTCACTGTGCGGATGAACATATAGCTAATATATTTTCAAAATATGATGAGTCTATCAAGCTATTGGGCTCGTATGTAAAAGAAGCAGATGATATCTAAGGAGTAGGAATGAAAGCAAACAAAGTACTAGATACTATTAAGAGTTACGAAGCGGGGAAACCTATAGAGTTGGTAGTTCGTGAGTTTGGTATAGCACCAGAAGCCGTAGTGAAACTAGCATCCAATGAAAATCCCAAAGGAACAAATCCAGCAGTTACAAAAGCGTTAATAAAGAGTGCAGGAACTGCACACCTCTATCCTGATGACAGTATGTATGAACTCAAAGAGGCATTGGCAAGTAGATATCAGGTATCAGATAATGAGATTATCATAGGAGCTGGTAGCGATCAAGTGCTGGAGTTCATCTCACGGGCATTTTTAGATCATGAGAGTAAAGTCTTGATGAGTCAAGTGACTTTTGCTATGTATGAGATTTATGCTAAACATATGGGTGCTACTATTGTTCGTACACCAAGTTATGAACATAAAGTAGATGAGTTTATAGCTGCGTATAAAGAGCATAAGCCAAAGATTATTTATATCTGTACCCCAAATAATCCTACAGGAGATGCGATTAAAAAAGAGGATGTCTTGAAGATTATTGATGCGGTAGACAAGCAGACTCTAATCGTAATTGATGGAGCTTATATGGAGTATGCAGCAGCCAAAGGCGAAGAATACTCTATCGAACCTAAAGAGATATTAGAGTTTTCTAATGTTATCTATTTGGGAACTTTCTCCAAGGCATTTGGTTTGGGAGGTATGCGTGTCGGTTATGGTATAGCAAATCCAGATCTTATCAAAACGATATCTAAGCTTCGCCCACCTTTCAACATCACTACACTCTCATTGCTTGCAGCGATAGAGGCACTCAAAGATGACTCTTTTGTCAATGACTCTATAGAACTCCATCAAAATGAGATCAAAAGATATGAGCTATTTGCAACAGAACACCAGATAAACTATATAGATAGCTATACAAACTTTATCACTTATATATTTGACAGAGAGATGAACTCCACTGAGATAGCAAATGCAATGTTAGAGAGAGGGATTATCATCCGTGATTTAGCATCATATGGTATGAATGCTATACGAGTCACTATAGGAACTGCTAAACAAAATGATCGCTTTTTTGAGGTTTTTACAGAGGTTGCTCTTTGAATCATACTCAAGTGATCAAAGCGGTAGAGCGTAAAGGTAGGCGAATCTCCGTTGAACCTTTTATTCCAATAACTTTTAGCAAAGATGAAGATAGTTTTAGTACTATTAATGCTTTAAAACAATTAAATAGCAAAAAAAATATTCGTAAGATAGCAAAAAAGAGTGGATATGAGTCCAGTGAAGAGTCCGTTGTTTTTGCTCAGAATATTATAAATAGTCTATTGAATGAGATCTATAATGATAAATAAAAATATAAAAGAGTGTAGCGTAGAAGAGCTAGAGAGTATCGCCCAAGATATTCGTGACAAGATACTCGCGACAGTTAGTAAAAATGGTGGGCACCTTAGCTCTACTTTGGGAGCTACGGATTTGATTGTAGCTATGCATTATGTATTTGATGCTAGTAGCGACCCCTTTATCTATGATGTCAGCCATCAAGCCTATGCTCATAAACTACTAACTGATAGATGGGATGAGTTTGATTCATTGAGACAGTTTGGTGGTATTAGCGGATATACAAAACCTTGTGAATCTCCTTATGACTATTACTGCTCTGGACATAGCTCTACTTCTATCTCACTAGCAGTAGGTGCTGCCAAAGCTATCAAACTTAAAGGTGAAGATCGTATACCAGTTGCATTTATCGGTGATGGGAGTATGAGTGCAGGCATGGTCTATGAAGCCCTTAATGAACTAGGTGATAAGAAGTATCCAGCAGTTATCATCCTCAATGACAATGAAATGAGTATAGCGAAACCTATAGGGGCTATTAGTAAATATTTATCTCAAAGTATGGCAAGTCCTTTTTTCCAAAAGATGAAAAAGGGTACAGAGCATCTCTTGGAGCATCTCCCTGAGAGTGCCACTTATATGGCAAAGAAGTTTGAAGAGTCTCTACGACTGATTACTCCTGGAATTTTGTTTGAAGAGTTGGGTATAGAGTATATCGGTCCTGTAGACGGGCATGATATCGAAGGACTTATAGAAACATTTCAGATAGCCAAAGAGATAGGTCGTCCCGTCCTTATCCATGCACAAACAACCAAAGGAAAAGGCTACGAAATAGCTGAGGGGACGAAAGAGCATTGGCATGGCGTGAGTGCCTTTGATCTCAAAACTGGAGATACAAACAAAAAGAGTGCTACCAAGGCAGCGACTGCTATCTTTGGTGATGCATTGGTAGAGTTGGCAGATAGTGATGAAAAGGTCGTAGGTGTTACGGCAGCTATGCCTAGTGGTACAGGGTTAAGTGCGGCGATGAAGAAGTATCCAGAGAGATTTTGGGATGTAGCGATAGCAGAGCAGCATGCAGTCACATCTATGGGAGCATTAGCCAAAGAAGGATTCAAACCTTTTTGTGCTATCTACTCTACTTTTTTACAGCGAGGATATGACCAAATCATCCATGATGTTGCGTTGATGGATATAGGTGTCACTTTTGCTATAGATAGGGCAGGGATTGTAGGAGAGGATGGAGAGACACACCAAGGGGTATTTGATATATCATTCCTGCGTGCTATTCCCAATATGACGCTTTTAGCACCATATAATGAAAGTTCTATGATAGAAGCGATGAGATTTTGTAAAGATTATAACCATCCTGTTGCTTTGCGTTATCCTCGTGGTGCTTTCTCTACTGATGATGCTCCATGTGAACCATATACTTTAGGTAAGTCTGTGTTGTTACAAGAGGGTCAAGATCTACTCTTTATAGGGTATGGAAATGGTGTGGGGAGAGCATTTGCCACAGCAGAATATTTTGACGAAGAGATTGGTATACTGGATTTGCGTTTTGTAAAACCTCTCGATGAAGAGAAACTGAAAGAACTTTCTCAATCATACACACAATGGTTTATCTTTAGTGATAGTGCTAAGATGGGTGGAGTGGGTTCAGCTCTTTTAGAATTTTTAAATGAAAATAAGTTACAAAATATTTCATTAACTACATTTGAGTATAATGATCATTTTATAACACATGGAAACACTACATTGGTCGAAGAGTCATTAGGACTTTTACCTGAACAGTTAGCTGAAACTATCAAAAAGATTCGTTCATAAAGATATAGAATAGTGCAGAAAGTCTGCGTTCTATATGAAAAATTTTATAACTTTAGTAATGGTAATCAAGTTGCTATTATTGAATTTATAACAATATAAGGAAAATAAAATGTCCAAAGAGTATATTTTTACAAGTGAATCAGTGACAGAGGGGCATCCAGACAAGATGGCTGATCAAATCTCTGATGCAATACTTGACTATATCATAGAGAATGACAAAAATGCTAGAGTAGCTTGTGAAACTATGTTAAGTAATGGTTTTTGTGTTATTGCAGGTGAGCTGAAGACTCATACTTATGCACCTATGCAAGATATAGCGAGAGAAGTTGTTCGTGAGATAGGATATACGGATGCTGCTTATGGCTTCGACTATCGTAGTGCAGGTATCCTCAATGGTGTAGGTGAGCAGAGTCCTGACATCAACCAAGGTGTAGATCAAAGCTCTGGTGAGATAGGTGCTGGAGACCAAGGTTTAATGTTTGGTTATGCCTGTAGAGAGACTAAAGAGTTTATGCCTCTTCCTATCTCTCTTGCACATAAAATCACAGCAAAACTTGCAGAAGTACGCAAGAATGGTACAGTACCATTCCTTCGTCCTGATGGGAAAGCTCAAGTAAGCATAAAGTATGTCGACGATAAACCTGTGTCGATAGATACTATCGTTGTCTCTACACAGCACCACGATAATGTAGCACTCGAAGTTGTCCAAGAAGCAGTTCTCAACGAAGTTATCAAAGCAGTGATACCAGCAGAGTTGATGTCTGATGATATTATTTATCATATCAATCCTACAGGTAGATTTGTGATAGGTGGGCCACAAGGTGATGCAGGGTTAACAGGTAGAAAAATTATCGTAGATACTTATGGTGGCTCTTGTCCTCATGGTGGTGGAGCTTTCTCTGGTAAAGATCCTACCAAAGTAGATAGAAGTGCGGCTTATGCAGCTCGTCATGTAGCAAAAAACCTCGTAGCGGCTGGTGCTTGTGATCGTGCTACCATACAGATAGCCTATGCTATAGGTGTAGCTGCACCTGTCTCTATCTATGTTGATACTCACGGTACAGCAACTGTAGATGAGTCGAAAATAATAGCTTGTGTTAAGTCACTTTTTGACCTGACACCAAAAGGTATTATCCAGTCTCTTGATCTCTTGCGTCCAATATACCGCAAAACAGCAGCATATGGTCACTTCGGTAGAGAAGAGGATACATTTAGTTGGGAAAAATTGGATCGTGTTGAGGATATTAAGGCATATCTTGAAATATAATTGGATTGGTTAAAGAATACTTTACATAAGTTTGGCTATAGTTTTATGAACTTTGATTTTAAGGAGAAAAAATGGCAGTAATTATTACGGATACTTGTATTAACTGTGCGGCATGTATTGACGAATGTCCAGTAGAAGCAATTGTTGATGAGGATGATAACCCAACAGGTGAAGAGATTTATTATGTGTATGCTGATAAATGTGTTGAGTGTGTAAGTTATCACGATGTTCCTGCTTGTGCTGAAGCTTGTCCTACTGAAGGATGTATCGTATGGGGTGATACTGTAGATGGTATGCCATCAATGGAAAACCGAGGCGAAAAAGATAGCCCAGTTATCGAAGAGTAAACCTCTTTCCTCTTGTCAGGCACTTAGCCTGACAAATATAAATTTTTATTTTAATACCTCTTTAATCTAATTTTAGCTAAAATTCCGCCCGAATACTTCACTGTGTAAAGTACACAACACTTATCGAAGTAGATTATTATCCCCTAGGAAACTTTTATGGAACAAACACTATCAATTATCAAACCTGATGCAGTAGCAAATAATGTAATAGGTAAAATCCTTTCAAGATTTGAAGATGCAGGTCTTCGTATCGCAGCAACTAAAAAAATCCAATTAAGTCGTGCAGATGCAGAAGCATTTTATGCAGTACACGCAGAGAGACCATTTTTTGGTGAGCTTGTAGAGTTTATGATTTCTGGTCCTGTTGTTGTGACAGTACTTGAAGGTGAAGATGCAATGAGCAAAAATAGAGATCTTATGGGTGCAACTAACCCTAAAGAAGCAGCAGCTGGTACTATCAGAGCAGATTTTGCAGAGAGTATTGATGCCAATGCTGTACATGGAAGTGACTCTGTAGAAAATGCAGCTATAGAAATCGCATTTTTCTTTGCACAAAAAGACCTTAGCTAAGCAATTTTTATATGAAAATACTATTTGACAAAGTTGGACAAACTATTAAACCTTTTCATAAAGAGGAGGATAGTGTCAGCTTTGAAGGTACACTAGAAAAGAGTGGCTATCATCGTGTAAGCTTAGACGGAACTATCAAAGGCGAGATAGAGATAATCTGTAATCGCTGTGGAAAAGCCTTTGCTTATCCTATGGATAGTAAACTCAAGCTTACTATAAGTGATCAAATAGTAGAAGATAAAGTTGATTTAGATATAATCGAATTTTTAGATGGTGAGATAGATATATCATATATCTTACAGAGTGAGATAAATACACTCAAAAGTGAATATCACTATTGCGATCAATGTGATGGTGATGATGAAGAGTTTGAGATGGAATTTTAAATTCTAACAAAATTAATTTTCTTCCTAAAAGAAGAAGAGATACAATAATAAAAAAGGAAATATCATGGCAGTACCTAAGCGACGCGTGAGTCATACAAGAGCAGCAAAAAGAAGAACACACTACAAGTTAACACTTCCAAGACCAGTAAAAGATGAAGATGGAACATGGAGAATGCCTCACCATATGAACATGACTACAGGTGAATACACTGGAAAAGACAAAAGCTAATTTAAGATGATTAAAATAGCCATAGATGCAATGGGTGGGGACTTCGGTCCTGAGCCTATCATCGAGGGATGTATTCAAGCACTCGAAGAGAAGAGCTTTTTGCCTATACTTGTAGGTGACAAAAGAGCGATTCTCTCATTTCTCCCACAATACTATATAGATAAAGTTGAAATTGTTGAAGCTAGTGATGTCATCTCTATGAGTGACCAAGCTACCAATGCCTTGCGTAGAAAAGACTCTTCTATCTATAAAGCAGTAGAGTTAGTCAAAGATAAACAAGCTGACGCTGTAGTATCTGCAGGTCACAGTGGTGCGACTATGACTCTAGCGACTCTTCGTATTGGACGACTCCCACATATATCTAAGCCAGCACTAGCAACATTGATGCCCACACTAGGTAATACAAAAACTATGGTTTTAGATGTGGGTGCAGTAGTAGATTGCAAACCACAAAACCTTTTTGAGTTTGCTGCGATGGGTGAAGCTTATGTGCAGAAGATCATGGGCGTAAAGTCACCCAAAGTTGGACTCTTAGCCAATGGTGAAGAGGATAGCAAGGGTAATGAACTTACAAAAGAGACATTCAAGCTTCTAAAAGCACTCGATGGATTTGTCGGTAATGTTGAGGGTGGAGATATATTTAATGGCTCTGTAAATGTAGTCGTTTGTGATGGATTTACAGGGAATATTCTACTCAAAACTAGTGAAGGGGTTGTCAAGACCATCTTTACTATGATGAAAGAGAATATGAGAAGATCTCTCCCCGCTAAGTTTGGTGCTTTACTTATGAAAAAGAAAGTCTTTAGCAAACTTAAAAAACAGGTTGACTATGCAGAGTATGGTGGAGCTCCACTACTCGGTATAGATGGCTGTGCTATTGTAAGCCATGGAAGTAGCAATTCAAAAGCTATAAAAAATGCTATTTTTCAAGCTATCAGTTATACACAATCAGATGTAAATGCAACTATCGAAAAAATCTTAACAGAGAAAAAAACAGAGCAATCGTAACTTCAGCTCTGTTACTCAAGCTATAGATATCTATTATTAATACTTATTATTTTTCCATTTGGCTATAATTCTCAATAAATTATGGTAAAATATACGACTATATTTTATCCAAGGATACCTATGTCAGACTCAAAATCAGTTTATGCATCATTCCGTTCCATCGGAGCATATGCACCTCCCAAGATACTTAGCAATAAAGATCTTGAAACAATGGTTGACACTACAGATGAGTGGATTGTAAAAAGAACAGGTATCAAAGAGAGACGCATCGCAGCCGATGATGAATATACTAGTGATATGGGAGCGAAAGCTGCTAGATTGGCGATAAAGAGAGCAGGTATAGATGATGGAGATATCGATCTCATCATCTGTGCCACTGTTACTCCTGACTACTTCAATATGCCATCAACAGCCTGTGTTATCTCTGATAAACTGGGCATCCGCAATGTACAAGCTTTTGATATCTCTGCAGCTTGTAGTGGTTTTGTCTATCTCCTCTCTCTTGCTAAAGCATTTATAGAATCAGGTATGAAAAAGAATGTACTGATTATCGGTGCGGAGAAGTTCTCTTCTATTGTTGATTATACCGATAGAGGGACTTGTATACTCTTTGGTGATGGTGCTGGTGCTGCTATCATATCTGCAACTACCAACAAAGAGGAGGCGATAGTGGATATACATGCGAGTGCAGATGGCTCGTATGCTGACTTTCTCGTCACTCCTGCTCCTGGTGCTATACATCCAGTAAGCCAAGAAGTAATCTCTGAGGGTCTGAACTTTGTACAGATGAAGGGGAATGAGACATTTAAGCTGGCAGTCAAAACTCTCACAAAAGATGTTATTGAGATTTTGGCGAAAAATGATATAAAAGCGGATGATATTCCCCACTTTATACCACATCAAGCCAACTATCGTATTATCAAAGCTGTGGGTGATGCTCTCAAAATGCGAGAGGATCAAGTAGTACTTACTGTAGGAAAATTCGGTAATACATCAGCAGCCTCTATCCCTATGGCAGTCAATGATATCTATGAGTCAGGTCGCCTCAAAAAAGGTGAGATGATGCTCTTTGATACCTTTGGTGGAGGGCTGACTTGGGCGAGTGCACTGCTCCCATTTGCAGGTGAGAGCTACCAAGGCTAACTTTTGAAGATAGGATTTATCGGTGATATAGTAGGTAAACCTGGCCGTTTGATGCTAGGGCAACACCTCAAAAGGTTGCAACAAGAGCATTTTATAGACTATACTATAGCCAACTATGAGAATGCCAGTCATGGTTTTGGCTTGACAGAGAAAAACTGCAAAGAGTTACTAGGGTATGGTGTCGACATGATGACTGGTGGCAACCATAGCTTCGATAAAAAAGAGATACTAACGCTCTTTGATACCTACCCCCTTATCCGTCCTCTAAACTATCCCAATTCAACTCCAGGTAATGGACTTTTCAAAACTACAATCCTTGGCACTGAGATAGCTATTATCAATCTTTTGGGTCACTACACCATGCCTATGGTTGATAATCCTTTTACAAAGATTTTAGAGGCTATAGATGCTTTAGAAACGCAAGGTATAATTCATATCATTATAGATATGCATGCGGAGGCTAGTAGTGAAAAGAGAGCTCTGCTCTATCTTTTAAAAGATAGAGTATCTGCGATACTGGGTACACATACGCATGTAGGTACTGATGATCTCCAAGTGGTTGATGGCTGTTGTTATGTGACTGATGTAGGCTTGACAGGCTGTCGTGACAATGTTATAGGGATGGAGAGCGATGTCCCTATCAGTCGATTTCTAACAGGTTTAGGAGGTCACTTCAATGTACCCAATGAGTGCAAAGCGATACTGCAGATGATAGTGTTTGAGCTAGATGAGAGTGGACGCTGCATAGAAGCCAAAAAGATAAAACTCTATGATAACAAGCAAAAGATAGTCTCCGAGGCTCTAGTGGAGGAGTAGCTATTAGTTTTAACCCGAATTATTCAATAGGATTACTGAAAATAGCGTTTATGCTTCTGCCTAGGGTGTTTGTGAAAAACTTTTTCAAGAAGAAGTAAAATTACTTCTTCTTTTCCTCTTCCTCTTCTTCTTTAAACTCAAAGAAGTCAGCCTCGCCATCTCCTCCTTTTGCTCCATCTGCATATTGAGCTATGTCTAACTTCAGTTGCATATCACTAGGGTTTGTTGCATTATTCATCAGAGCTTCATGGTCTATTCTTTTGGCAAAGTAGAGATCTAGAAGGGCTTGGTCAAAAGTTTGTGTATGGTATATCTCTTTACCCTCTTCTATAGCATCTGTGATCTCACTATCCCTACCTTCATCTATGAGTTGCTCTATACGAGCTGTTTTGAGCAAAATCTCTATCGCCGCTGCTCTTCCTCCATCGGTAGTCTTGACGAGTCTTTGAGAGAGTATCCCCTCTAGTACTGCTGCGAGTGACTTACGGATACGGTTTTGCTCCAATGGAGGGAAAGTACCAATAATCCTATCAATAGTATCTTTTGCATTGATAGAGTGTAGAGTAGAGAAGACAAGGTGACCTGTATTGGCAGCGTGTATACCTATCTCTATGGTCTCTATATCCCTCATCTCACCTACGAGTATGATATCAGGGTCTTCTCTCAATGCCCCTTTCAAAGCACTTGCAAAAGAGATGGCATCCTGTCCGACACCCCGTTGATTGATAAGACAATTTTTATCTTGGTGGATAAACTCAATAGGGTCTTCAACAGTAATAATATGCTCTTCTCTTGTAAGGTTAATCTCATTGATAATTGCTGCTAGGGTGGTTGATTTACCACTTCCTGTAACACCAGTCACGAGCACTAGTCCCCGACGCATTGTTGTAAACACATCAACAATGTGTGGTAAGTTCAAATCTCTTAGAGATGGTATCTCTACAGGAATGACCCGAAAGACTCCACTCAAACCATCTAGCTGATAGAACATATTTACACGGTATCTAGCCTCTTTCCCGATAACAAAAGTGAAGTCAAGGGTACGGTTGGTGACGAGATCTTCGTATTGTGCTTTTGTAGTGATCTCACGGGCGAGGGCATCCATATCATCTTTAGAGATTTCTGATTTTCCAAACTTTGCTAGAGAGCCTTTGACACGACCTCTTGGTATGGCTGTAGCTTTGAGGTGGAGGTCACTCCCTCCTACTTTTGCCATATGTCTTAGATATTTGATTAGTTTTGTCTCCATAGGTCCTGCGGGCATCTCTCTCTCCTTCTATTTTAAATTATCTAGCATCTGTGCAAATGCTTTCTCAAAGGCTTGTAAGCCTTCATCTATAAGTTGCTCATAAACAGCATTCATGTTAATACCCCAAGAGTCCAAAGAGTCAAAATAGTCATCAATGATTTTAGGTTCTATAGGTAGTTTTGCTGGAGTTGCGTCGTTTTGTATATAGTACTCTATTGTATTGAGTGGAGCGGTATTGACTGAGTGTGCCGCTAAGAGCTCACGGATATAGTAGTCTGCAGGCAAACTATCATCTTTAACCCCTGTACTAGCAAAGAGCGTACGAATATGTTTATTACCGTTATCTTCTACCATCGCATAGATCTTAGCTGCATTGAGTATACCTGTACGGGATGTTCGTATCCCTTTGCTTGCAAGTGTACTATCAAGCATCTTATCAAATCGACTCACAAATACAGAGATGACAGCTTCTGCTTTGGGACCTACACCTTGGCTAAGTTCATGCAGTCCTCTATTCATAGCATCAAGAGACTTCTGTGCCTGCTCTGGAGAGAAGACAAGAGTGGCATTGACAGAGATACCTATACTAAGCAGTGTATACATAGCTTCATATCCCGCTTCTGTAGCTGGTATCTTGATCATAACATTTGGTTGTCCTATAGCTGCAAAAAGTCGTTTCGCTTCTGCGATGGTAGCTTCTGTGTTACGAGATAAAAAAGGGTCAACTTCTATACTGATATACCCGTCATTTCCTGCATCATATGAGGATCGTAGCTTCTCTGCAGCAGTTGCGATATCATCTATGGCTAGTGCTTCATATTTCTTCTTGGGAGTTTTAGCTTCTAGAGTAAGAAGCTGCTCTTTATATGCTTCAGAGCTAGTAATAGCAGCAGCAAAAATAGATGGATTGCTTGTAGCACCATTCACTATGCCTCTCTCTATCAGAGGCTCAAACTCTTGCTGTAGATAATCTCTCTCTACAAAATCCAACCACAATGAAAAACCCAACTCTCTATCAACCATCACTATACTCCCATTCAAAATTTTGCCAAGACCCCAGATCACTAGACTTGCATAGAGCCTCTTCTAGCTGATCTAGAAAACTATCACGAGAGACTTCAACCGCTCCCATACGCACTAAATGTTCATTTCTAACTTGACAATCTATAAAATCATAGCCTCTCAAGCTTAAAACATCGCTGAGTGCTTTAAAAGCTATTTTGGATGTGTTACTTTTGAGAGAGAACATGGACTCACCAAAAAAGGCTTTTCCCATAGCCAAACCATAGAGACCACCTACAAGTTCATCCTCTTCATACACCTCTACACTATGAGCAAAACCCATAGAGTGAAGCTCTATATATGCCTCTTGCATCTCATCTATGAGCCAAGTACCTGACTGACCCTCACGAGGAACAGTACCACAGTAGCGAATCACATCAGCAAATTGTGTGTCAAACTTGACAGAGTAATTTCCATTTTTTAAAACGCGTTTGAAAGATTTGCTGAGTTTGAAACCATCTGGGTAGAGTAGCATCCTAGGGTTTGGTGACCACCATAAGATAGGATCAGTGGCATTGAACCATGGGAATATACCTTTGCGGTATGCACTCAAGAGACGGTTGGGAGAGAGATCTCCCCCGTAGGCTAGTAATCCTTCATCTGCTGCATGTCGAGGGTTAGGGAAAGAGTTGGAGTAACCTAAAGGCGGTATGAGACAATCCTCATCAAATATAGAGCTCAACTACTTACCCTCAAATGAAAAAGTCAATACATCCTTTTTGTAGCCTACTTTAACCGTACCTCCCTTTTGTAGAGAGCCAAACAAAATCTCATCTGTCAGTTTCTCTTTGACCTGTTTATCTATAACTCTAGCGATATGTCTCGCTCCATACTGCTCATCATAGCCCTCTTTTGCTAGATACTTCTTGGCATCTTTACTCGCTTTGATAGTGATCTTTCTCTCTGCCATCTGTTGGTTGAGTTTGGCTATCTCTTGAGATACTATAACAACAAGTGTATCCAAATCAAGAGCATTGAAATGCACAGTAGCACTCAAACGATTTCTAAACTCTGGAGTGAAAAAATCTTTGAGAGCATTTTCTGTCTTGCCACTGCTATCTTTTTCGAAGCCCATGACATTTGCCTCTTTTGTTCCGATATTTGAAGTCATAATCAAAATAACATTTTTGAAATCACTTACAACACCATTATTATCTGTGAGTTTGGCTCCATCCATCACTTGCAAAAGAATATTCATAATATCTGGATGAGCCTTCTCTATCTCATCGAGTAGAAGTACGGTATGTGGGTGTTTTTTGATCATCTCTGTGAGTAGACCACCCTGCTCATACCCTACATACCCTGGAGGTGCACCGATCAATCTACTGATAGAGTGTTTCTCCATATACTCACTCATATCCAAGCGTTCGAAATGTACATGCATAGTATCAGCCAGCTCTGTAGCCAAAGCTGTTTTTCCTACACCTGTAGGCCCTACAAAGAGGAAAGTCCCTACAGGTGCATTTGGCTGGTTGAGCCCTGCATAAGAGCGTTTTATGGCTGAGCTGAGTGCCTCTATAGCGTGATCTTGCCCTATGATTTTGGCTTGGAGATCTGCTTGAAGACTTTTGAGCTTTTGTGTATCATCTTTGCCTATGACTCTACTAGGGAGTTTGAGCATTTTGGATACTGTGATCTCTATATCTTTTGTTGAGACACTTACCCCCTCTTTGCCTTGGAGCATAAAGTGAGCACCAACTTCATCTATGATATCCATAGCCTTATCTGGCAAAAATCTATCATGGAGATACTTCACAGAGAGGTCAACAGCACGACGCAGTGTATCATCCCCAAAAGTGATAGAGTGAAATGCCTCATACTTATGTTTGACACCTTGGAGTATAAGCATAGTATCTTCTATACTTGGCTCCTCTACATCTACTTTAGCAAAACGACGAGAGAGTGCTTTATCTTTGTCAAAAAAGTTACGATACTCTGCGTAAGTAGTAGCACCTATACATTTGATATCACCACGAGCGAGTGCAGGCTTGAGGATATTGGCTGCATCCATACTCCCCCCACTTGTACTCCCTGCCCCTACCATCGTATGTATCTCATCGATAAACATTATCGCTTTATCTATCGTTTGTAACTCTTTGAGTATAGCTTTGAGTCTTTTTTCAAAATCCCCACGATATTTTGTTCCTGCTACGAGTGCACCCATATCGAGTGCAAAGATCTGCGAACCTTTGAGTATCTCAGGAACATCTCCTTCACTGATTCGTAGAGCCAAGCCCTCTGCGATGGCTGTTTTCCCTACTCCTGGTTCACCTACGAGCAGTGGGTTGTTTTTTTTGCGTCTGCAGAGTGTCTGCATGACTCGCTCTATCTCTGGTTCTCTGCCTATGACAGGATCTATCTTACCTTTTTTGGATAGAGTAACAAGCTCATGCGTAAACTGTGAAAGCACACTCTCCTCACCCTCTTTTGCATCTCTATTTTGAGAATTATTGTCGGATAGGTTTTCATGTGATATCACTTCAAGTATATCTATGCGTTCTATCCCTGCACTCTTCATCATGTAAGCAGCGTATGATTTCTCTTGTTGGAGTATAGCTGCCAACATGTCACCTATCTTCGCCTCTTTTCTCCCAGAGCTATGTATATGGGTCATCATATCATTAATGGCCTGAGAGAGCATCATAGTCTCATATGGCTCTACAGGCTTATCTAGTGAGAGTACAGTCGAGTCTATATGTGAGACTATCCCCTCTATCAAACTCTCAGGATCAGTATCTAGGCTGATAAATATCTCCCACCCTTCAGTACTTTGCAAAATAGACCAAAATACATGTTCTAGTGTCAAATATTCATGGTGTTTCTCTTTAGCATACGCTACAGAGTGTTTAAAAACATTATTGAGTGATACGCTTATCATTTAATTGTCCTCCTCTATAGTAGCAAGCAGTGGAAACTCATTTTGTTTTGCGAGTTTTTTTACCTGCTCTGCTTTAGTTTGTGCTATCTCGTAGGTATATACGCCACAAATAGCACTCCCTTTTTCATGTATAGTTATCATCAATACTTCAGCTTCTTTATGATTTTTGTGAAAAATATTTGTCAAAATCATAACTACAAAATCCATACTAGTATAGTCATCATTATGAAGTATAACTCGATACATTTGTGGTGACTCTAGCACCAACTCTATCTCAACTTCTTCTTCAATTTTTGGCAAGTTAATCCTTTTTCTATATATCTTTAGTATTACTTGGTTACTATGTTCCTATTATTATACATAAATTTCAAGGATTTTCAAGTGCAATACCTCTTTATCTCTGCAACTGGTACAGATGTTGGTAAAACTTATACGACAATACAACTTATACAAAGCTTTGCTAAATCTGGTATTCGCGTGGGTGTCTGCAAACCTATTGAGACAGGTGTCACCGATGTACCCATAGATGCGAAACTCCTTTTAGAAGTCTGTCAAGGGGTCAATGCAGACTTTGCACATTTTGTACCAAAAGATATAACAGCCTATACTTTTCCTCTCCCTGCTGCTCCATTTTGTGCTGACACAAAGGGACAGATAGAGATAGATATGATCTTTAAAAAGATAGAAGAGCTCTCACAATATTGTGATCTCTTACTCATAGAGGGTGCGGGTGGGTTGATGGTTCCTATCACCAAGAGATATACGATGATTGACCTAGCAAAAGATCTCAAAGCCAAAACTCTCTTAGTAACACCTAGTCGTTTAGGATGTATCAATGATACTCTCTTATCTATAGAGGCTCTAAAGTCACAAGAGATCGATTATGAGTGGTGTGTGAATATGTATGAAGATAGAGAGAATTTTGCAGAGGTAACACAACCCTACTATGATGCTGTTTTTGAGCAGTGGTGGAGTGTACAAAATGGGATGGAGAAATTTATTTCAAAGTTCATAAGAAATTGATTTTCCCTACACTTCTGTAGTATAATCACAAAAAGGAGAAAATATGGATTCACAAAGTATAGGAAAATTGATATTGAGAGTTATGGTTGGCGGGTTGATGCTCTTTCATGGATTTGATAAGATACTCCATGGAGTAAAGAATATAGAAGGGATGATGGCTGGTCTTGGACTGCCTCATACTATCGCTTATGGGGTCTTTGTAGGTGAGGTCATTGCTCCTATACTGCTAATCATAGGATGGAAGAGCCGCTGGTGGGGTGGGTTGATCGCTTTTAACATGGCTGTGGCTATCTATCTCGTGCATACAAAGACATTTTGGACTTTAGGTGCACATGGGGCATGGTCTGTGGAGCTTCCTATGCTCTATCTTTTAGCTGCATTAGCTATATCCTTTTTGGGTTCAGGGAAATATGCACTCACCGAAGACTAATAAGACTCAAAAAGGAAAGTTATGAGATTATTTTATATATTTGCACTACTGTTATGGTCACTAGATGCTAGTGATCTAAAACCTTGGGCAAAAACGCTAGAAGGGTTAAGTTCAGCAGAGAAGGCAGTGATAGTAGATAAAGGGACAGAAAGACCCTTTTCTGGTAAATATGTCAACCATAATGATGATGGTGTCTATAGATGCAAAGTATGCCAATCAGCACTCTACAAGTCAAGTGACAAATTTGATAGTCACTGTGGCTGGCCAAGTTTTGATGATGCAGTGCCTGGTGCAATACTACGCAAGAGAGATGCGGATGGACGACGCACAGAGATACTCTGTGCCAAGTGTAATGCACATCTAGGACATGTATTTGAAGGTGAGGGGTTGACAGCCAAAAATACGCGTCACTGTGTCAACTCTATCTCTCTGACATTTGACAAAGCGAAAAAAGATACACTTAGCTATGCTTACTTTGCTGGGGGATGTTTTTGGGGTGTGGAGTACTATCTGGAAAAACTCGATGGTGTCAAGTCAGTCACATCAGGTTTTATGGGTGGTAAAGTAGAAAATCCCAGCTATAGAGAAGTTGTCGCTGGAGACTCAGGACATCTTGAGACTGTAGAGGTACTCTATGATGCATCAAAAATCTCATATGAGAAATTGGCAAAAGTATTTTTCGAGATACATGACCCTACACAAGTAGATGGTCAAGGTCCAGATATAGGAGCACAGTATCTCTCTGCAATTTTTGTAAACAGTGAAGAAGAGCGTGAAACCATAGAGAGACTTATCAATATTTTAAAAGCAAAAAATTATAATATAGCTACTAAAATTTTGAAAAAGTCACCTTTTTAT
>Ga0193955_1000737_pt1 | contig 17208 bp, 11 predicted proteins | sample BB_6_MG_FD_140343 | JGI IMG/M metagenome (GOLD analysis project Ga0193955, IMG submission 140343) | Microbial mat bacterial communities from the Broadkill River, Lewes, Delaware, United States - BB_6_MG | ecosystem: Environmental > Aquatic > Freshwater > River > Microbial mats | place: USA... | reverse complement strand
TCAGACCCTTCCGTTACCAGAAACGCCCTTGCGATTCGGATTGATTTCCCCTCGAACGGGGCATCTCTGCTCTCTTTCAAGCAGACGGGATACCGGCTTTGCCGGGCAAACCAACCAGCTTTCGAGGTGGCTCACCTCGCCGCCGGAGGCTTGGCTCTTACCCCTCCGTCAGCCAGGATTGAATCGATGAGAACTCGGCGCGGGATGTAAGATCCAGGGTCAGGGGTGTGACGGAGATGACCTTGTCCGTGCTGAGGGCGTAGACATCTGTCTCTTCAGGTTCGCCTGGGTTGTGCACTTTAACGACCCTGACATCGCGCAGGCGGCTCTCCAGGGTGGGGGAGTCCAGCTGTGCCTGGTAGTGGAGAAATGGGGAAAGAGTGGTCAGGCGCCAGGGGGTGTCGGGCGTTGCGGTTCTGGGGACATCGATTTTTAAGATGTGGACATCCGGGGGCAGGCCTTTTTCTAAGACGACCCCTGCAAAATAGCGAAGAAAGTGAATGGCTGTGCCCCACTCCTGCTCGGTGTATTCATAGTGGGAGCTCACGGGGGTCTCAAGGGAGATGGCGATGGAGGGAATACCTCGGTACGCAGCCTCCATGGCCGCCCCCACGGTGCCGGAGCTTGTGATGTTTGCGCCGAGGTTCTCGCCGTAGTTGATCCCTGAGACCAACAGATTCGGGGTCTTTTCGGGCATCACGTTCAGCCCATGGGCCACAGTAGCCGCAGGGGAGGCATCGCAGGCATAGGCTTGAAGGTCTTCGCCCCCAACACGAAGGATCCGTGGCAGAAGGGTTGCGTCGGGGTTTCCTATCTTTGCCCGCCCCATGGCCGTCTGCTGATTAAGCGGAGCCACCACGCTCACCCTGGCCAATGAGTTCAACGCCTCGGCGGCAGCCAGAAGACCCGGTGAATCCACGCCGTCGTCATTGGTAAGAAAAATCCCTCCTGCCGTTGTCATCTCGTCACTCATGCACCACACTCCACTATAAAAAAATCAGGTAAGAAACGGCCTCCGGCAGCACGGTGAGCCACCTTGAAAGCTGGTTGCTTTGATGAGTTGTTCTACACCAACGCCTTTTTCATAAAATAAGAGGTGAAGCCTTTCGGCAAATCACGCAATTCACCAAACACGTCATACCCGTGTTTTTCATAAAACTTGCGCGCCTGAAAGCTGGTGGTTTCCAAGCGTGAATGAAAAAAACCATGCTTCATGGCAAAGTCTTCAGCCGCAAACAACAGTTGACGCCCTGCACCTGACCCTCTCGCATCCTCTTCAAGCCAAAGTAGCTCAATATGAAGCCAGTCCCAAAACGCAATGGCTCTGATTCCACCGATGATTTTGCCTGACCCATTTCGTGCAAACACGGCAAACCGAACGTCCTCTTCTGTTGCAGCGTGACCGATATGCTGTGAGTTGTAGGACCGAAGGCCATGACTGAGAAGGCGTAAATCATCCTCCGTGGGGTTTCGTGTGACATCAACGTTCAAAAGGGCCCCCTTTCCGTTTGGGTATCAGCAATAAAGCCAAGCCTTCATAGGGATAGAGGCCAGGCGCACCCCGCAACAACCGCACAGACAATGTTCACCAAGGCCGAATCCGTTCTCAGCCTTTACCTGCCCATTCGGCCCCACCGTTGTTTAAAGCGCAGGCTTGCAGAGAATCTCACGGATTTTCAGGTTGAAAAAATCCCCGGTATTGACGGCGCGCAGGACAACTGCGGTATCAGCCCCTTTACCGGTGCCTCCCACGCACAGGACCTCTTCACCGGTTTTGATGAGACCGGCATCGGCGGCCATGAGGCTCACTTCCACGGCGACCTTGACGCCCACCCCGAAGAGCTTGAGGGTTTCGGCGATGACCTCATCCACCTGGTAGGTATTAAACCGAAGGCGTACGGCCCGTCCGATGCCATAAAAGGAGTGGCCGGAGGTGAGGACCTTCACACCGGAGGCTTCAAGCTGTTCACGTGTCTCTTCCGGCAGTTCCTGGAAGTTGGGCTCTTTCAGGCCTGTAAAGTGGGTGACGGCAACAACGTTGAACCCTTCCAGGATCTCTGCCGCCCGCTCTGCCGTGAAGCCCTTTGTTGTGGCGAGGACACAGGTCTTGATGCCAAGGGCCTCCCCTTTCTCTTTGACACATGTCAGGACATCATCGGTGTTGGTTTTTCCGGGTTTTTCGAAAAGAATCATCTCGTCTCAGCTTTAAAAAACAGTTAATAAATTGCATGATTGCCCGACCGGCAATCTATTCGCCCCAAGCAAAACATGGTTTTCAGGCTGAATCAACCCTGGATGCAACTATTCAAAGCAATCGTGCATCCAGCGGCCCTGCCGGGGCCACACGTCTACCATTTTTTATGAGCTGGGTTTGACAAACGGGTCTTAAAAGGAGAACCACCGAAGGCACAGTGAACAGTTACCCTCGGATCAATAAATGAGGTGGAGGCATTACAAGTGCAGTGCATGGGGGCACCCTGCGGCGGATCGGGGGAATTACCTTTTCGTCGAAACGTGAGGGAGTTGGCTTAACAATGAATGCAGTCAGGGAATAACGGGGATATCAGGCTGTGGGCTGAATCAGGCCGCACGGGAGTGCGGCGCTCCATAACACACACACGTCATAGTCCGTGAGATGGTTTTCAGTCTTAGGGGCCTTCAGAAGAGTTTCAAACCCGAGCCTTGAACACGGGCGCAGCCCGTCAGCGAATGTGACCGGCCTGAGTTACGAAGGCCGGGAGCATTCGCAAACCTGGGGTCAAGGGGATTCATCCCCTTGCCGGTGTCGCCCCTTTTTGGTGGAGGCACCCTGGAGCCAGGCGTCGTAGATTGCTTCCTGTTCGTCCAGGATATCGCGCAGGACGTCGATGGTGGTAAGGGGGTTCATGAGGACGCTTCGAAGGACCACGACGTTTCCTTCCGGAGAGCCCGGGAAAACGGTTTCCTGTTCGAGGACGGTGCGGGATACGAAGCTGTTGCCGGCTTCACGCTGCTCCTGCTGGAGGGTTCGGTTCACCTCGTTGTAGTGTTCGTTGACCTCATTGATCCGGTCATCGGAAGCATGTTTCAGCTCTTCCTGAACAGGCTTCGGGCAGATGCGGTAGGTAAGAATATTGAGTTCCGGCCGGGTCACCAGCTGAAAGAGGTCTCGTTTTTCGATCTCTTCTGCAAAGTCCCGTGCCAGTTCGATGCCATGATCGATGAGCATGCCGTAGCCCCGGCTGCCCATGATTTTCAGGGCGCTGTCCAGGATCAGGCAGTTGGCTTCGCGTGATCCAGAGAGGGTTTTGCTGCCCAGGTCCACACTGCCTTTTCGGATAATGTAGTTGGCGTGGTAGGCCACGGCATCCAGGCTGGTGGGGTCTTTAAAGAAGATCATGCCGCAGCTCATGGGCATGTAGAACTGTTTGTGACCGTCGATGGTGACGGAGTCAACCAATTCGATCCCCTTAAGAATAGGGGCGTATGTCTCGGACATGAGGGTGGGGCCACCCCAGGCGGCGTCAGCGTGGAGAAAGATCCCTTCGTTTCTGCAGATAGCACTGATCTCGGTCAGGCGGTCCACGTTGCCGGTCTCGGTGGTTCCGGCCACGGCGACCACGGCCATCACCCTGGTTCTGCCCTCTTTTTTAAAGCCCTCGATCATCTCGGCCAGTCGATCCACCCGCATGCGGTTGGTGCTGTCCACGGGAACGGGGATGATGTTGGCGTTTCCGATGCCCAGGATGCCCCCGCATTTCCGCAGGGAGTAGTGACAGCGTTTGGAGACGAGGACCACGCACCGATCGATTCCGTGGGCGGCATAGGCTGCCGGAAGCCCTTCGGCTTCCACACCCTTAAACTCTCCGATGGGTCCCAGGGATTTGTTTCGGGCCACCCAGAGGGCGGTTAAGTTGGCGGTGGTGCCGCCTTCGGTAAAAGAACCGAGGGAGGTGTGGGTATTCTGCACATGCTCATCGTAGAAGGCGTCGTCCTTGGCGTAGATAATGCGATGGACCTTGGCCACCACCTGCTTCTCCAACACGGAGAGCATTTTGGAGGTTTCCAGCTTCACCACGTTTTGGTTCAGGGCCGCAACAATGGCCTTTAAATGCACCATAAAATAGGGAATAGCCGCCGTCATGTGCCCCACAAAATAGGGGGAAGCCACGTTCACGGCGTGGGGAGCGATCTCCTCAAAGACACCGGTAATGACATCGGCCAGTCGCTTTTCAGGGTCTCGGTTCATCACCGTATCGGTGCACCGATCTGAAATATCCTTTAAGCTGACCGCTTCGGTAATCCCCACGTTCTGAATCAGGAAATCATGGAGTTCAAAGAGAATCTGCCGCATGTGGTGGACCAGTACGGCCCGGGTTGTCTCATCTTCCGGACAGGTAAACACCCGAATCAGATTCACCCACTCCTGCTTCATCTCACCGCTTGTCTCTGCACCAACCAGTTCTTTCATGCCCCTACCCAATCCCAAATTTCAGACATAACGCGCCATCATGATGGCATATATCCCGTTTACCGGAAAATAACAACGACGACTCGCAAAAAAGGGAACATACAGCCCCTGCCAATGCAAATAAACATAGCTGCCTTCGGCGACGAGGGTGGCAAAGCCACGCCAGGCTAAAACACCTCGTAAGCCAATGGCCGATGCACGTTGCCCTCCATGGCCCGGGAACACATCACAGCCATCGCCGTTCAGGGGTATATGATGAATCAGTCCGGCCGCCTAAAATATTTGAATACCGAGGCAATCCACCCCTCTTTCTTGACAACTTTTCCATTATAGCCTAAATTTTGCTGTCTCATAACGGCCTTCCATCCTCAAGAACGGGCCCGGTGCCAGTCAACGGCCTGTAATGCATCAGGTTCATGATGATGGTTCCGTATCATCCCGACACGTGGCGTTGCCACCTGCCGGACGCAGACTCGACTCGCACAGGCACCACCACATGCCAGGCAAAGGGAACCCATCTTCATCATGACGGAAAACGGCAAAGGACAAACCGGAGTTTTTGTTGCTGCAGCCGCAGCCACGCTGCTGGTCGTGGTCCTCTTTTCCCTCTTTACGGGCCCCAAGGCCGCAACGTCGGAGACGCCCGACACGCCTCAAGCGGCGCACTCTTCCAATCGCATTGAAGAAGAGAGTTTCTTTCTCTACTTTGCAGAGCGGGAAGGCCGGTTCCTCACCTCCGAGGAGCGCACAGTCTCCACGGCAAAGGACCCCTGGCAACTGAGTCAGAAGATCATCGCCGCCCTTATCGAGGGGCCGGAAAGAGGCAGCACCCGCACGATTCCGGCGGGCACCCGCCTCCGGGCGGTGTACATCACCACCCCCAAGACGGCGGTGGTCGATTTTTCAAGGGAGATTCGAGGCGAGCCCAAGGGCGCGGCAGCCGAGCTGCTCACCGTCTACTCGGTGGTCAACTCTCTGGCCGTCAACATTCCGGAGATTGATGCCGTCCGCATTCTCATTGAGGGGAACCGGGCAGAGACCCTTTCCGGTCACATCGACATCTCCGAGCCCCTCACACCCGACATGCTGATAGTGAGATAAGAAGACAGGACACGATACGAAGAAAGTTACAGCAAGCCCCCATACACCGGGCATGCTGTGGTATTATAAAGCAAACGCAGACAGATTTTCGGGCCTGTTGCCCGTTCACAAAAATAGATCGTAATAAAGTCGACGCCCCAAAGCACCCTGCAAAGATCACCGCCAAAGACAGCGGGGATCGAGCGCATCGATGGTATATGCCAACACCGCTTGTTTGACTTTTTACAAGGCCACCAGGAAAAACACGCAGACATGAAAAAGACAAAGATCGAACAGATACGAAACATCGGCATCATGGCCCACATCGATGCGGGCAAAACCACCGTCACCGAGCGCATCCTTTATTACACCGGCCGCTCCCACAAGATCGGTGAGGTTCACGACGGTGAAGCGACCATGGACTGGATGACCGATGAGCAGGAGCGCGGCATCACCATCACCTCTGCGGTCACCACCTGCCAGTGGCACAACAAGCAGATTCAAATCATCGACACACCTGGCCACGTGGATTTCACCATCGAGGTGGAGCGATCCCTGCGCGTGCTTGACGGAGCCATCGGCGTGTTCTGCGCCGTGGGCGGCGTGCAGCCCCAGTCTGAGACCGTGTGGCGTCAGGCCGACAAATACAAGGTGCCCCGCATCGCGTTCATCAACAAGCTGGACCGTATCGGCGCAGATTTTTCCACCGCGGTTGAGGCCATTAAAGAGAAACTCGGCGCCAACCCCGTGGTGATTCAGCTTCCCGTAGGTGCCGAGGAGGCCTTCAAGGGCGTCATCGACCTCATTAAAATGGAGATGATCACCTGGACCGACGACTCCCTGGGCGCGGAATTTGAAATCAGCCCCATCCCCGCCGACATGGTGGATGATGCGGAAGCCGCCCGCGACGAAATGGTTGAGGCCCTCTCCGATGTGGACGAGGAGATCATGGAGGCTTACCTTGCCGAGGAGCCCGTCACCAATGATCAGATCACGGCCGCCCTGCGAAAGGGGACCATCGACCTTGCCATTGTCCCTGTGCTTTGCGGTACGGCACTGAGGAACAAGGGGATTCAGCCCCTCCTGGACGCCATCTGCGACTACCTCCCCAGCCCCGTGGACATCCCTTCGGCCCACGGCATCGTTCCCAAGACAGGGGAACCCATCACCTTTGAGCAGAGGGCCAAAGAGCCCCTTTCGGCATTGGTCTTCAAGGTCTCCATGATCGAAGGCAGAAAGCTCTCTTTTGCCCGTATCTACAGCGGAAAGCTCATCGCCGGCAGTGAGGTGTACAACCCCCTTTTAAAGAAAAAAGAGAAGCTCTCGCGGATCCTTCAGATGCACGCCAACCGTAAAGAGCGCGTCGACGAAGCAGGCCCCGGAAGCATCGTGGGCATCGTGGGCCTTAAGGACACCTCCACAGGCGATACCCTCTGCAATGCCGACAACCAGGTGATCCTGGAGCGAATCGACACCTACGAACCGGTTATCTCCATTGCTGTGGAGCCCAAAACCCACGCGGATCAGGACAAACTCGAAACCGTCCTGGCCAAATTCACCACCGAGGACCCGACCCTTAAGGTCAGGATCGATGAGGACACGGGCCAGACCATCCTCTCCGGCATGGGCGAACTTCACCTGGAAATCATCATCAGCCGCATGCAGCGTGAATTCAGCACCGACGTCAATGTGGGCAAACCCCAGGTTGTGTACCGGGAGAGCATTGCCTCTGAATCCAGCGCCACGGCGACCTTTGACCGTGAAATGGCTGGCCAGGCCCACTTCGGCCAGGTATCCCTCACCCTCAAACCCCTTGGCCTGGGCGAAGGCAACCGTTTTGTCAACACCCTGGACGAAGAGGCCCTGCCTCCCCAGTTCCTCGCCGCCATCGAGAAAGGCGTCATGGACGCCCTGGACAGCGGCACGCTCCTGGGCTACCCCGTAGTGGACGTGGAAGCCACGGTGACAGGAGTCGACACCCGCGAAGGACATGGCACCGAACTGGCATTTTCTGTCAGCGCTTCCATGGCCATGCGGGAAGCCCTCTCCAAGGGCACCCCCTTCCTCCTCGAGCCGGTGATGGCCGTGGAGGTGTTTGTGCCCGACGACTTCATGGGCGAGGTCATCGGTGACCTGAACTCACGTGGCGGCAAGATCGAAGCCATCAACCCCAACGCGGGCATCCAGGAGATCAACGCAGCCGTCGCCCTGTCAAAGATGTTCGGCTACTCCACCGCCCTTCGCTCCTCCACCCAGGGCCGTGGCAACTTCACCATGAAGTTCTCCCACTTCGACCGCGCTGTGGACAAATAGAAGGGGCGCGAATGCTCCTGACCTTCGTTCCCCAGGTCAATCACATTCGCTGACGGGCTACGCCCGTGATACGTGAATTCAAGAAACGACAAAGGGCCGCTTCCCCAAACGGGAAAGCGGCCCTTTTTTATTGGACTCGCCAAAGCCTGCCTCCGGCGTCAAGGTGTGCCACCTTGAAAGCAGGTTGCAAACGCGCGTTGCCCCTCGTTCCTCGGGTCAACACACATCTGCCTTCAAACACGAATGTATCGGGGCCACGCCTGAAAACCGATTTATCTGATGTTTCAAAAGTTGGCCCTCTGCGGAACCACCGGAGGCCTCATTTGAACTGAAGATTTTTTCTATCACCTATGGCCTGCCACCTATCACCTGCCTTACCCCTTCCCCTCTTCCGGCGTCGGATCCTCCGATGGCGTCTCACCCGATGGTGTCTCACCCGTTGGCGTCTCCTCCGGTGCCGGCTCCTCAGCCTTCTTCTTTTTCTTGCGATTCTTGCCCGTTATTTCATCAAGAACCCTCGCCACCTCTTTTTTAGAGGCATCGTTCGGCGCCATCTCTTTGGCCCGTTTCAGCTGAAACACAGAGTTGCGAAGATCCCCGACACCCCGATAATAGAGCCCGAGATGGTAGGAGGAGTCGTAGGTCTTGCCGATTTTGGAAAAAGCGTTGCCAAGGTCGTAGTGGGCACGGGCCCCGGGGCCGTAGTCCCTTGCCAGGGGGCTCAGGCGGCTCACCGCCTCATGGTAATATCCCTCTTCAATAAGAAGGCGCCCCATCCAGAGATTGCTTTCAAAATCATCGGGGTCCATGCTCAAGGCCCCTTCGAGCAGTTTGCGGGCCTCTTTGTATTTCCCATCATGAAAATAGATGCTGCCCAAACCTTTTAACGCGTCTTCATCAAAGGCGCGTTTTTCAAGGATCGTGCGCATGTGGACGGCTGCCTGGTCATATTTCCCCATGCGGTCCATGAGAAGCGCCAGGCCATACTCCGTATAAAGGGTGGCCTCGCCCCTCTCCTTGGCAAGGTTAAGCCGGTCCAGGGCAAGGTCAACCGGAGTATAAAGGGCCGTCAGGCGGGCCTTGACCTTCAAAAACGCCGATTGATCGATCTCTTTCCTGTGCGCATCAATCGCCTCTTTGTTCGCCTCGATCCAGTTGCTGATATAGACGATACGCTCTTCCAGGGCAGGGTGGGTGGTGAGGTAGGTGGGGATTTCAGCCGGGCCAAACCACTGTTTAGACCGTAGGGTTTTCAGGCTCGTCAGCATCTCCTCGCCACCGTAGCCGGCCTCCATCATGTAGGTCATGCCCACCTGGTCGGCCTGCATTTCATCGTCACGGCTGTACGAGAGGGCCGCGGTCTGAGATCCGGCAAGGGAACCGACGGTAAGGGCACCGCCTGCTGCGGCATTGCCCGACACCCCAACGAGAATACCGGCCGCCACACCGGCCAGGGTGCCGATACCGATTTTTTTGGAGCGGTCGATCCGGTCGGAGATATGACGGCTGTGCACATGGGAAATTTCGTGGGCCATGATGCCGGCCAGGGCTTCTTCATTGGGCAGGTCCGTTAAAAGACCGCTGTGCATGAACACATGCCCGCCGGGTCCTGCAAAGGCGTTGTAAACGTCACTCTGCACCACGTAAAAATGATAACGGAAAGGTTGCTCCGGAAACACCGCCAGGATGCGCTCACCAAGCCCGGTGATGTAATCGTTCACCACGGGATCATCGATGATCGGGTAATGGGCCCTGATCATCCGAATGAACTCTCCGGCCACTTCGTTCTCTTCACGGACGGTGATGGCCGAGGCCACCTGGCCGCTGAGAAAGACCAGCAACATCGCCATACAGACAGCCCGTGTGAGCAGTCGTCCTCTTTTTATCATGCAAACCTCACATTACAGTCATTCCACCCCGGCAAGGGGATCGGAGCCGAGTCAGGACTCCGTGACGGATTCCCTCGTAAAACAAATAACCAACACCACCCTCACTGTCTGTGATGCGGCGCACATGTACCAAACATATCCATGACATATGTGCCAACTTCATATTCTATCACACCATCCAGCCCCCCACAACCAGCGACCACGCATCTTTCCTGCGAAACAGCGTGTCGCGGCCATCGGCCGGCTAAGTACTTAACCAACCAGATATACAGCAAATTTTTGCCACACCGTTTTTTACTCATTTTCTTTGCAAAACCCCATTTTTATGCTAATCTCCTCGACCATGGCACAGATTATCTGCATAGCAAACCAGAAAGGTGGAGTGGGCAAAACCACCACGTCAATCAACCTGGCAGCGGCCTTGGCCCAAATCGGGAAAAGCACGCTGCTCGTGGACTGCGACCCCCAGGCCAATGCGACCACAGGCATCGGGATCGACAAAACAACCCTCAAACAGAACCTCTACCACGGCCTTATTGGTGACGTAGACGCAAAGGATTTGATCCACACCACGGCAGTGAAAGGTCTTTCGGTCATCCCCGCACGGGTGGAGCTGATCGGTTTTGAAGTGGAGATGATGGCCCACGAAGGACGTGAACTGGTGATGCGCGAGCTCCTGGAGGAGATCAAAGGTGATTACGATTACATCGTCATCGATTGCCCCCCCTCCTTAAGCCTCCTCACCCTGAACGCCATGGCATCTGCCGATTCCATCCTGGTTCCCCTGCAGAGCGAATTTTACGCCTTGGAAGGGCTCACCCAGCTCATTGACACGGTGAAGCGTATCAAAGCCAGCCTGAATCCACCTCTTCGAATCAGCGGGATCCTGCTCACCATGTTCGACCGCCGAACCAACCTCTCTTTTCAGGTGGCGGAAGAAGCGGAGAAACATTTCAACGACCTGGTCTTCACCACCCGCATTCCCAGGAGTGTCCGGCTTTCAGAAGCCCCAAGCTATGGTGAACCCATCTTCATGTACGACCCATCCTCCGTGGGCGCCAAGAGCTACCTGGCCCTGGCCCAAGAGGTGGTCGAACGGTGATGACGCTGTAAAGGCAACGTAACCCACGTTGCCATGGCTGGCTGCGACTCCGATGCTGCCATCTTAAGCAAGGTGGTCTTAACGGCCACCCCACAGCGCCCTTCCAGCCCCGGCCGGCCCCTTGGCCATTTAGCCGGGACACCCGGACGGCAGACACCCGTCCTCCACTCAGACACATGGCGCCCCGAATACGGCAAGGCCCTTTCCCGGACCTTGCCCCGCCTATTTTTTTTTACGGGGCCTTCATAAGGTCATCCACAGCGCACCGCTGTCGGACCGATAACCTTCACCTAAAAGATGGTGACTAAAAACCATGACCACAACCGCTAAATCACGAAAAAAAAAGGGACTGGGCCGGGGTCTTTCCGCCTTGATCCCCGAAAGCAGCCTTCAACTTGACGAGCCTGTGGGAACGTCTCCGGAATTTTTTCGATGCGAGATCCATCGCATCACCCCCAACCGATATCAGCCCAGACACACCTTCTCCGATGCCGAATTGTCGGAGCTGTCCGCCTCCATCCAGGAGCAGGGCATCATCCAGCCGCTGATGGTGCGCCCCGCAGAATCCGGTGCCTTTGAGCTGGTGGCTGGTGAGAGGCGCCTCCGGGCTGCAAAGCTGGCAGGCCTTGAGTCGGTTCCCGTGGTAATCCGCGAGATCTCCGATGCCAAGCTTCTTGAGCTGGCCATTGTGGAGAACATCCAGCGCGAAAACCTGAACCCCATTGAAGAGGCCGACGCCTACCACCGCCTCATGGAGCTCTTCGACCTCACCCAGGAGGAGATGGCGGCCAAGGTGGGCAAGAGCCGTCCTGCCGTGGCAAACTTCCTGCGCCTGAGGCAGCTTCCGCCGGAGATCAAGGCGTGTATCCAGGATGGCCGCCTCAGCATGGGCCACTCCCGGGCCCTCCTCGGAACAGACAACCCCCTTACCCAGAAAGAGGCCTTTCGCACCGTCCTGGAGAAGGGATTGTCCGTAAGACAGACAGAAGATCTGGTTCGCCGCCTCAAGTCCGAGGGCACCGCCCCCGAAAAAGAGCCCCAGGCCCCAAGCGCCTACCAGCTCCAGCTCGACACCATTGCCGAGCGCCTGACTCACCGCTTCGGCTCCAAGGTCCAAATCAACAAACGGGGCAAAAAAGGCAAGCTTGAAATCGAATTTTATGGGGATGAGGATTTCAACCGCCTCCTCACCCTCCTGGAACCTGCATAAATGAAAATAGTCATTGCCCGTACCGCCGGTTTTTGCATGGGCGTCAGAAGGGCCGTGGATACGGTCCTCGACGCCTCCAACGGCCAGAAAGGTCCCATCTGTACCTACGGCCCGCTGATCCACAACCCCCAGGTCCTGAACCTCTTAAAAGAGAAGGGCATCCCCGTCATCTCCGATATCCCGGAGAAGGGGGAGGGAACGGTGCTGATCCGCGCCCACGGCGTCCCACCAGAAGCCAAGGACTCCCTCAAGGAATCCGGGTTCTCCGTCATCGACTCCACCTGCCCCCGGGTAATCAAGGTGCAGCGCATCATCCACAGGTATGCAAAAAAGGGGCACCACGCCATCATCATCGGCGACCGGGACCACCCCGAGGTGATCGGCCTCAACGGCTACGCATACGGACTGGGACATGTGGTGGAAACCCTGGAAGAAGCAAAAGCCCTTCCAGCGTTTGATAACGCCATTATCGTGGCCCAGACCACCCAGAGCGTGCAGTTTTACGAAGAGGTGAAACAGTGGGCATCCAAGACCCACCCCCACTACCTCACCTTTGATACCATCTGCGACTCCACGGAAAAAAGGCAGGCGGATATTCTTTCCATTGCCCAAACCGTGGACGCTGTGGTGGTGGTGGGCGGTAAAAACAGCGGAAACACCCAACGCCTGGCCGAACTGGCCCGGGAATCGGGCAAACTCACCTTCCACATCGAAGACACCGACGAGCTCGACCTCTCCCAGCTCAAAAACCTGGATTCGGTGGCCATTACCGCCGGTGCATCCACCCCAAACTGGATCATCAACAAGGTCTACAGAGCCATTGAAAGCAGCACGGCAAGCGAGGAGACCCTCTTCGGCATCCCGGTGTCCGGCCTCAAGATGGGCCTTTTGCGCAGCAACGCCTACCTCGCCATGGGGGCGGCATCCCTGGCCTATGCCTGTTCGGTACTGCAGGGGATTCACAACTGGCTGATTCCTTCGGCGGTGGCCATGCTCTATGTGCTCTCCATGCACATCTTCAACCACCTCACCGCCATCTCGTCAGACCGATACAACGACCCGGAACGGGCCGATTTTTATGACCGAAACAAATGGGCCCTGGCTGCCTTTGCCTTCACCGGAGGTGGCATCGGCCTGCTCCTCGCATACAGCCAGGGGCTCTTCCCCTTTCTCGTACTCCTGGTCATGAGCCTGGCGGGACTCTCCTACAACGCCCCTGTCATCCCCAAACGCTTTTTTGACGGCAGGTACCGCTGTTTAAGGGATATACCCGGCTCGAAAACCATCCTCATCACCGCAGCCTGGGGAACGGTGACGGCCTTTCTTCCAGCCCTGACAAGCCCGCAGGGTTTTGCCCTGTCGACCCTGCCCGCCTTTGCCCTGGCCGCAGGCATGGTCTTTGCCAGAACGGTTTTCTTTGACATCCTCGACATGCAGGGCGACCGCATCGTGGGGCAGGAGACCTTTCCGATTATCCTGGGGGACAAAAAAACAGTCCGGTTCCTGAAAAACCTCCTCGTGACCCTGGCCGTGATGCTTCCCCTCTCCAGCGCCTTCGGCATCTTCACGGGCCTTGGCTTCATCCTCTGGATCTACCCGGTGATGATGTTCGTCCTGCTCCTCGCCTACCAGAAACGCTTCGTCCTGGCAGGCGTTCAGCTCGAGTTCCTCATCGAAAGCCACCTGGTCCTCTCCGGAATCATCGCCCTGACCTGGAGCCTCCTGCTCGGATAAGGCGAGCAAAACGAGGTGAGCCACCTCAAAAGCTGGTTACCGCTGCACTTTGGCCCTCGTTCCTCGGGCCAAATCACAGCGGTCTCCTATGAAACAGCGTGCGTTTACCTGCAAAGATTTCATAGTGTACGGCTTATTAAAGGTTTATCCCTAAGTGGCTTCGCCACCCTGGACCCCATAATACAAAGGGCCACATGTTATCCTGATGGATCGCATGTGGCCCTTTGCGCTTACACTAACAATATTTATACGCTGTGGAATACACAGCCATACCCACCCTTCGTTGGATCCTCTGAGTACGCCCCACCATTCAGGCACCGGCATCAGTCACCATGGTCACGCAAACCTGGGGGGCACCCCCTGGTTTCCCAGACCACGCTGAGTTGGTATCCCTCATGGAAATCGGGGGTGGCCCAGGCAATACCGTCCACCATCTCCCCGTGATGGCAGATCCCACAATTAAGGATCTCCACCTTTTTCAGGCTTTCGTGAAAGCCCTTGGCAATGTACTTGAGAAAGGCTTCTTTTAAGGTCCACCGTCGGTACCATTCGTTATCGGCCGCCCCTTGCAGCTCGGCAATCTCCCGGGGGGTGAAGGCCACCCGGGAGACGTGGGGCATCCGCCCCTCTTCCACCTGCTCAATATCGATGGCTACGCGCCGCTCTTTTCGGGTGGAGATCACTGCAACGGCATGATCCCCCGAGTGGCTGATGGAGATGGGACTCGACCTGTGGTCCGCGAGAAAGGGGGCTCCTTCGGGTTCGGTGTCCACGGCCACGCCTTTCGGGTCCACAGAAAGGAGTTCTGCCGTGGCCTGCTTCACAGCAAGGCGGCCGCAGAGCCACTCTGCCTGTTTTTTCAGAACACGAAACTCTGACGCCCGTTTCCTTTCGGCATCCATGAACAGGGCGTCCAACCCGGGAACATTCATCAAATCCACACCGGGAACGCCCCGCCTCCCTTCCGGGAACTCCGGGAGAAAGGTTCTCATAAAAACGGAAATATCCACGTCGGCCAGCATCATCCCCCCATCGAGCCGGGAGAGGCGCACCATCTGTTTAAGGGAAGGGTTCACGTCGTTCATATCCTGTCGTTTCCTGTTTAAGGCCAGCACTGATCCTCAGTGCTTGTTTTTTAGCAACCATTCAGCCCGGGAAAGCAGCCTCCGGCGGCAAGGTGTGCCACCTCGAAAGCGGGTAGCGGATGCGTTTTTCCCCTCGTCCCTCGGGGCAAATCACATCCGCCTTATAATCGAGGGTTTATAAGGGTCACTTTTTTTAAACCTGTTTATCAAACGTTTCAAAAGTTTGGTCCCCGGCAGGGCCGCCGGAGGCATAAACTGAATAGTTACGTTTTTTATTACCGAAATGCATGTTGTCATGTTTCCCCGGGGGTGTCAAAACGGCCACGCGCCCCTCGTTCTGATAAATCACCCAAAGAACGAACAGAACCGGGAACACTGGTTCTTCGCCTATTCCCGTTGACGCAACCTTATCTACTTTGTCGCTTGCGTTTCACGCTTCCGCGATGTTCCGCGCAAACACAGAAGCGCACCCCAGCGGGTTTTGTCTCCCCTCATTTTATCTGTTTCAATGGGCGGTTAAGCCTCATGTGACGAACGCACCGGCCCGTAAACGTCGCCACTGGCAAGCCGATTCTCGCAACCAATTACTCAACAAAGCAATTTACCAGTATTTGACACACAAAGAACAATATTCTATAATCGCTCGTTCGGTACTCAGGGGATTCCCAAAATCATACAGGCAGCCACAACCAGGCATGTACTTAAGGAAACACGTCATCGTTTCCATGGGGTATCTTCAATGCCGTCTGCTCCGAGGGTTCTCGACATCTCACACAATGCGCGTTTTTTAACGGCAGACATTGTGTACAGCAATGGATTTTGACAGGGAGACGACATCATGATTCGAATAAATGAAAACTACACCAAGCTGAAAGCATCCTATCTCTTTTCAGATATTGCCAAACGCGTCACTGCCTTCCAGGAAGCAAACCCCGAGAAGGATGTCATCAAACTCGGAATTGGTGACGTAACCCGTGCCCTTCCCCAGGCATGCATCGACGCCTTCCACAAAGCCGTGGATGACATGGCCGATGAGGCAAACTTTCACGGCTACGGCCCCGAACAGGGCTACGCTTTCCTCCGTGATGCCATTGCCGAAAACGATTTCCAGAGCAGGGGAGCCGACATCGCCCCCGACGAGATTTTCGTCAGCGACGGCGCCAAGTGCGACACCGGCAACATTCAGGAGATCTTTGCCGGCGATGTTCGAATTGCCATTCCCGATCCGGTCTACCCGGTTTATCTGGACACCAACGTCATGGCCGGCCGCACCGGACTCAACAAAGACGATCGCTACGAGGGCGTTGTTTACCTCGACTGCAAAGAAGAGAACGGGTTTATCCCCGCTCTTCCGGAAAAGCCCGTGGACCTGATCTACCTGTGCTTTCCCAACAACCCCACCGGCACCACCATCACCAAAGAACAGCTCAAGGCCTGGGTGGACTACGCCAGGGAAAACCGCGCCATCATCCTTTACGATGCGGCCTACGAGGCCTTTGTCACCGACGAGAACATTCCCCGCTCCATCTATGAAGTGGAAGGGGCCAAAGAGGTGGCCATCGAATTCCGCAGCTTCTCCAAAACAGCCGGTTTCACCGGCACCCGCTGCGCCTTCACCGTGGTCCCCAAAGAGCTGAAGGCCTGGGATGAAGAGGGCAATGCCCACTCTGTCCACGCTCTCTGGAACCGCCGACACTGCACCAAGTTCAACGGCGTCTCCTACCCCGTTCAGAAGGCGGCAGCAGCCGTCTACTCCGAGGAGGGCAAGGCCCAGGTCAAGGAGCTCGTGGCCTACTACCTGAACAACGCCGCCATCATCCGCAAAGAGATCTCCGCCCTTGGCTATGAGATGGTGGGTGGAGACAACTCCCCCTACATCTGGATCAACGGCAAAACCGATTCCTGGGAATTCTTCGACCTCCTTCTTAACAAGGCTGGCGTGGTCTGCACCCCCGGTGCCGGTTTCGGTTCCTGCGGCAACGGGTTTATCCGCATCAGCGCCTTCAACAGCCTGGAAAATGTTGAAAAGGCCATGGCCCGTATTCGAGAAGCATTGAAATAGCACGCCACCCCGCGCCCTGACCGGCGCGGGGTTCTTCCACAGACCGTAAAGCGCCCCACCATCCTCAAGGGGCACACTGGTCTGATACGGCTTGGCCATGAGCCCGGCACCCCATCTCAAAGATATTTCCCGGAATCACCCGGGACCACACGGCACAGCACCAAGCGCTGATTTTTCTACAGCGGGCAGACCCCACGCCGGTCTCTCCGCACGCGGGACACCGTTCGTCCCGTAATCACCCGACTTTTGCCGGTCAGGGTTGACGCTTGCGTACCAATGCGAC
>Ga0193955_1000735_pt1 | contig 17251 bp, 18 predicted proteins | sample BB_6_MG_FD_140343 | JGI IMG/M metagenome (GOLD analysis project Ga0193955, IMG submission 140343) | Microbial mat bacterial communities from the Broadkill River, Lewes, Delaware, United States - BB_6_MG | ecosystem: Environmental > Aquatic > Freshwater > River > Microbial mats | place: USA... | reverse complement strand
TGATGTTGCACCAGCAGGAGCAAGTTTAGGAGATGAGATGACGTACACCATTACAGTAACTAATACAGGAGATGTTACCTTAGATAACCTTGTTATCACCGATACGTTTGTAGATGCTAATGGATCTGTCTTAACTTTAAGTTCAGGGCCGACGTTTGATAGTTCAGACCAAAACAGTTCAGAAGGGACATTGTTAGTAGGTGAGACCGCAACTTATACAGCGACTTATATTATAGAGCAATCCGTAGTAGATGCTGGTGGCTTTAGCAACAGTGTGTTTGTAGAAGGAGATAGTCCATCGGATATCACGGTAGATGATACGAGTGATGATGGTGATGATTCAGATGGTAATACGGATGATGATGCAACAGTGATTACTATCACGTCAGATCCTAAAATCAGTTTGATTAAAACGACATTACCTTTAGAAGATACTAATGGAGATGGCATAGCTGGTGGTATAGATGATGTGATTACTTATGTGTTTACTATAGAAAACACAGGGAATCAAACATTAACCAATATTGTTGTAGAAGATAACTTGCCTGGCTTAAACTTATCAGGTGGTCCAATAGCTCAGCTTATTCCAGGTGAGATTGACGACACAACTTATACAGCAACATACCTTATTACACAAGAGGATATTGATCTAGGTAGTGTTACAAATTCAGCTTCTGTAAGAGGTGAAGGTCCAGGTGGAGATTTAAATGATCCTTTAGATGATATTACTGATATCAGTGATGATCCAAATGATGATGATAATATTGATGATAATGGTAATGGTAATCCAGATGATCCAACAATAGTTTATGTCACGTCAATTTACGATTTAGAAGTAACTAAATTAGTAGATGAACTTAATCCAGTAATTGGCGCTCAGGTTACATTTACTATTGAAGTGGCAAATATTGGTAATGTAACTGCAACAGATATCATAATTGATGAGCATATACCAAGTGGATACTCATTTATTTCAGCATTAACGACTGGTGGTACATATTCTGAACTTAATGGAGAATGGACAATTACTCAATTAGATCCAGATCAAGTTGAAATCCTTGAGATTACAGTAGAAGTACTTGGGTTTGGTGATTATTTGAATACAGCTTATATTCAAAGTTCAGTTGGAGGAATCGATGTTGACACTAGTAATAATGAAGGTGCTGCAGAAGTATTCCCAATATGTTTAACAATTTATAACGAGTTTTCACCAGATGGTGATGGTGTTAATGAAACATTTGTAATTGATTGTATAGAACAGTATCCAAATAATAAATTAGAAGTTTATAACAGATGGGGAAATATTGTTTATAGTACCAAAGGATACCTAAATAACTGGAAAGGTACATCTAATGGTAGAGCTGTTATGAATCAATCAGATGACTTACCTGTAGGTACCTATTATTATGTACTAGATTTAGGTAATGGTTCTGATCCAAAAGTTGGATGGTTATACATTAACAGAAATAACTAATTAATACTGAATTATAAAATAATTAAAATGATACATAAATCATCACTAATAAAAGGATTAATAGTTTTAGTATTTTTACTAATCAGTGCTGTTAGTTATGCACAGCAAGATCCTCAGTATACACATTATATGTATAATACGTTAAGTGTTAATCCTGCTTATGCTGGTCAAAGAGAGACATTAAGTGTTGTTGGTTTACACAGGTCTCAGTGGGTGGGTATTGATGGTGCACCACAAACACAATCTTTGGGTATTCATACTCCATTACGAAATGAGCGTATTGGTTTAGGACTAAATGTTGTAAATGATGCTTTAGGACCAGCAAGTGAAACATTTGTAGATGCGAATTTCTCTTATACAATACCTTTAAATGCCAACGATTTAAAATTGTCATTTGGAGCAAAAGGAGGATTTCATATGCTAGATACTGATTGGAGCAAAGGTCGATTTCAAAATCAATTAGATGCGAATTTTCAGGATAACATAAACTTAATATCACCAATGGTTGGAGCGGGTTTGTATATGCACACTAGAAAATGGTACTTAGGTTTAGCTGTTCCTAATTTTATTGAAACAAAACATTATGACGATTATGAAGAGTCGGTGGCCACTGAACGCATGCATTTTTATTTAATTGGTGGTTACGTTTTCAATATTAGTGAAACAACAGAGTTAAAACCAGCATTTTTACTTAAAGGAGTGTCAGGTGCACCAATGATTGCAGACGTATCAGCAAATTTTTGGTTCCAAAAGAAAGTCACTCTAGGTTTAGCTTGGAGATGGGACGACTCAGTAAGTGCATTAGCCGGTTTTCAAATAACCCCAGGTATGTTTGTTGGGTATAGTTATGATATGACAACAACTGGACTAAATAATTATAATAGTGGTACGCATGAATTTACATTAAGATTTGAAGTTAAAAGATTGGGTAGAATACTATCACCACGTTTCTTTTAAAATAAAAGGATAAAATGAGCTTGTTAAAATGGGTGATTATCAAAAGAAATTATTAATATGTGTCCGTTAAAAAAATAAATAAAAACGCATGAAAACAATATCTAAATATATATTATTAACATTTGTGCTTGCATTTTCTTCAGCTGTTTTTGCACAGAACGGAAAGATACAAAGTGTAAAAGATGACTATAGAGATTTTGCTTATGTAAAAACAAGTGAAGTTTTATTGGAAGTCGCTAATAAAGGGTATAAATCTGCCGGTCTCTTTCAAAAATTGGCAAATTCATTTTACTTTCAAAATAAAATGAAAGAAGCTGCCAAATGGTATGGTGAGTTAATGAATATGAATGAGGTTATTGATCCAGAATACTATTTTAGATATGCTCTAGCTTTAAAAGGAATAAAAGATTATGAGGCTTCAGATAAATGGATGGAAAAATTTAATGAGCTTAAACCTAATGATTTAAGAGGAAAAGCATTTTTATCTAAAGTAGATTATAAATCAGATATAGAAGAATTAAGTAGAGATGATATAGAATTACTTAATCTAGAAATTAATACTGAGTTATCAGATTTTGGAACGACAGAGTATGAAACTGGTATTGTGTTTGCTTCGGCAAGAGGAGGTGGTCGTAAATACAGATGGAATGAAGAACCTTACTTAGACTTGTATTATGTTGAAAAAACTAAAGATGATACATTTGGAGAAGTTAAAAGTATAGAAGGAGAAGTAAATACTAAGTTTCACGAATCTAGTGCTGTATTTTCACCTAATGGAAAATATATGTTCTTTACTAGAAATAATTACCACAGATTAAAGTATAAAGAAGATGACACAGGCATTAATAGATTGCAATTATACAGAGCAACTTTAAATGAAGATGGTCATTGGGATAATATTCATAAAGTTCATTTTAATAGCGTAGATTACAGTGTGGCTCATCCTACGCTTAACGTAACAGGAACTAAGTTATACTTTGCTTCAGATATGCCAGGAACTTTTGGCCAATCAGATATTTTTGTAGTAGATGTTAATGATGATGGTACATTAGGTGAACCAGAAAATTTAGGAAGTTCTATAAATACTGAAGGTCAAGAATCATTTCCATTTATGAATACTAATGGCGATTTATACTTTTCATCTACAGGATTTCCAGGTTTAGGAGGTTTAGATGTATTTAAATCTGAAGGTATAGACGAAAAAATCAAAACAGGATCTAACAGAAATTTTCCTATAGAAAATGTAGGTAAACCAGTTAACAGTGAATGGGATGATTTTGGATATTATGAAAACCTAGTTACAAAACGTGTGTACTTCAGTTCAAATAGAGAGGGTGGTAAAGGAAGTGATGATATTTATACTTTTGAAGTTCCAGAGATAAAACTATTAGTAGAAGGTGTTGTTCAAGACATGAATACAGAAGAATTAATACCTAATTCAACCGTTATTTTATATAATGAGGATGGTGTTGAAATAGCTCGTCAAACAGTAGGAGAGGATGCTTATTTTAAATTTGAGGTAGATCCTAAAAAAGAATATTTAATTAGAGTTGAAAAAGAAAAATATACTTCTGACGAAAAACGTTTTATTACGCCAAATAAGAATCAAGAATTAAAGATGGAGCTGCTTATAGAGAAAGATGAGCAACAAATAGAACCTTGCGATGATTTGGCTAAAGTATTAGATATTCCTATCATTTATTTTGACTTTGATAAATCTAATATTAGATATGATGCTGAAATTGAAATTCAAAAAGTATTAGCTGTACTCACTAAATATCCAACAATGCATATAGATATTCGTAGTCATACAGATTGTAGAGGACCAGCAGCTTATAATGAAAAACTTTCAGATCGTAGAGCACAGTCTACACGTCAGTACCTAATTAAAAAGGGAATTGCCGCAGAACGTCTAACGGCTAAAGGTTATGGTGAAGCGCGATTGGTAAACGATTGTGGATGCGAACCATCTAACAATTCACATTGTTCTGAAGAAGAACACCAACTTAATAGACGTAGTGAGTTTATCATCACAAGTATTAATGGAAAAACTTGCGATGAAGATAAAAATTAGGCCTAATAATATGATATAATCGTAAATAGCCGCTTAAATCTTTAAGCGGCTATTTTTTATGAAATCCTTTACTTTTATTTAAGTTTTAGGTGTTAATTTCGCATTATGACAGAAGAACAAGTCATCCTAGTAGATGAAAAGGACAATAAGATTGGTTTAATGCCAAAAATGGAAGCCCATGAAAAAGCGCTTTTACATCGTGCATTTTCGGTATTTATTTTTAATGATAAAAAGGAATTAATGCTTCAGCAACGTGCAGCACATAAGTACCATTCTCCAAATTTATGGACCAATACATGTTGTAGCCATCAACGCGATGGAGAAACAAATTTAAAAGCGGGTAAGCGACGTTTGCAGGAAGAGATGGGATTTGTTACCAATTTAGAAGAAACAACCTCATTTATCTATAAAGCACCATTTGAGAACGGGTTAACAGAACATGAATATGACCATATTATGATTGGTTATTATAATGAAAAACCAAATATTAACGAAGATGAAGTAGCCAATTGGAAATGGATGTCATTAGATGCCATAAAATCTGATATGCACACAAATCCGCAATTGTATACAGCTTGGTTTAAAATAATTTTTGAGAAGTTTTATGAATTTATAAACGTTAATAAGTAATATGAAAGTTACTGTACATAGAAAAGCACATTTTAATGCAGCACACCGACTTTATCGGAAAGATTGGAGTTTTGAGAAAAATGACGCCGTTTTTGGTTTATGTAACAATCCTAACTTTCATGGTCATAATTATGAATTAATAGCAAGTGTAACAGGTGAAATAGATCCAGAAACAGGCTATGTTATAGATGTTAAAAAGCTAAAAGATATTATTAAATCTGAAGTAGAAGACGCTTTTGATCATAAAAACTTAAATGTTGAAGTCCCTGAATTTAAAGATTTAAACCCTACAGCAGAAAATATTGCGGTTGTAATTTATAATAAGATTAAACCGATGTTAGATTCAAAGTTTCATCTTGAAATTACGCTTTATGAAACACCTCGTAATTTTGTAACTTATTCTGGAGATTAATTTTATGAAGTATCAGTTATATCCATTAAAGTTTCAGCCTATTTTAAAAGATAAAATTTGGGGTGGTGAAAAGCTGAATCAATATCTCAATAAAGATTCAAAATCTAAAAAATTAGGTGAAAGTTGGGAAGTAAGTGCTGTTCCTGGCGATGTTTCTATAGTATCTAATGGAGAATTAAAAGGAAAATCGCTTCAAGAACTTTTAGGTATTTATAAATCAGAACTTTTAGGTGAAAAAAATTGGAAACGTTTTGGTGAAGAATTTCCATTGCTTATAAAATTTATTGATGCCAAAGAAAATTTGAGTATTCAGTTACATCCCAATGATGAGTTAGCAAAAAAACGACATAATTCTTTTGGGAAAACAGAAATGTGGTACGTAATGCAAGCAGATAAGGACGCTAATCTTATCGTAGGCTTTAAGGATAAAATAGATAAAGAGACGTACTTAAAACATTTAGAAGCAAAAACATTAACTGATATTTTAAATTTTGATAAGGTAAAAGAAGGAGATACTTACCTTATTGAAGCAGGAAGAGTTCATGCCATTGGAGCAGGTGTTTTGCTAGCTGAAATACAGCAAACCAGTGATGTTACTTACAGAGTTTATGATTGGGAACGTGTAGATTCTGAAGGGAATGCGCGTAAACTACATAAAGATAATGCTATTGATGCATTTGATTTTGAAATGAAAAATGATTTTAGAATCGATTATAAGAAACAAAAAAATGCTTCAAACATTATAATAAATTGCCCATTTTTCACAACTAATTTTATAACAATAGATTCAGAAATTAAAAAACAAAACACCTACGATTCTTTTATAATTTATATGTGTGTAGATGGAGATGTTGAAATTTTAACAGATAATTCTCTCAATAGTATCTCTAAAGGTGAAACACTATTAATTCCTGCTCATATTAAAAATTTTAAACTAAAATCTAACTCTGGAAAGCTTCTAGAAGTGTACGTTTAAAACTTCAAATAAAAATCGATTAAATAACTAAAAGGATTTAGTATTTTTGCGGTTATTAAAAAACATAATTATCATGTCAAATAAAAGAGAATTAAAAAAAGATATTAACTACGTTTTAGGTGATATTATTGAAGCGGTTTACGTGTGGGAATTAGCGAACGCTGAAAAGCCAACTAAAGAAAGTGAAGCTATTATTGATGAAGCTATTGCAACGTTTGATGAGTTAATTGCTCGTGTTAATGATAGAAGTGCAGAAAATAAGAAAGCGCATTTCAAAGCCATTAGCAACGATCTTGAGTCTAAAGGAAGAGATCTTATTGAAAAAATCAATAAATTAAAATAAATAGACTTGCAAATTTGAAAATCTATTTTAAATTTGCAAACTGTTTTGCCGATGTAGCTCAGCTGGCTAGAGCAGCTGATTTGTAATCAGCAGGTCGTGGGTTCGAGTCCCTCCATCGGCTCTTTTTTAAAACTTCAATTACCATTATAGTAATTGAAGTTTTTTTTTGTTTAATACATATAAAATTTGAGGTTTTATAATACGTAGCAGATGTCAATTCCTTCTTTGATGCAAAAAAAAATCCAATCACATAAATGATTGGATTTTTTAGGACTCTAATGTGTGAGTTGCATTGTATACTTAGTTTATTTAGTCGCTTCTCTATCTGTAATAGCTTTCCCTAGTTTTTTTCCGTAGAACGAATTCTTAATCTCTGTAGTTAGATTGTTGTAAATAGAATCTATATAAACCGGATTCGCATTTCGTGCTTCGTATAATGCTAAATAAGGTGCAATTTCACTATCCTTATTATTCATTGCAAACTGAATGGTATAGGCATATTTACGCTTTAAAAGCTGATCTGTAATTCTGCCTAAAGAGTCTACAGCAATACTGTCATTATTCTTTTGGGCATTAAAACGAGCTTCAATAATATCTAGATTTTTATTGTTGAATTGCGATATAATTCCAAGATACTGTTCTAATAATTCGTGCTGTTTAGATCCTTTAATTTCAGAATTAAAATTGAAATTCTTTAAAGTTGTATTAATTTCTGTTATGCCTTTATCAGCAAAAAACGGAATATAATGTTCCTCACCATCATTTTTAAATAGTTTTAAATAGAGTAGTATAGGTTCTTCCAAATTGGTGTGTAAGTTAAATTCTGGTTGACCAGTAATAACCATTGAATCTAAATCTATAATAGTAGAATCTCCATCTTTTTGAAGGTAAACGACCCCTTTTTTTAATCCTTTAATATGTCCTTTTAAGGTAAAATTTGCGTCATTATTTTTGCCGCAAGAAACAGCTAATACTACTAAAATTATGAGACTTAGAGCTTTGTTCAATTTTGTCATGGTTTACTAAATAATTAGGTGCGCAAATATCTTATAATTGTTTTAAAATTGCTAGCTAACAGCTGCTAATTCCATTAAAATTGTACAACCTATAGCTGCAATTGTTCCAACAGCATAACCAAAGACAGCAAGAAGAACACCTACTGTAGCTAAGGATGGATGAAAAGCAGAAGCGACAATAGGAGCAGAGGCAGCACCACCAACGTTAGCTTGACTTCCAACAGCTAGAAAGAAATATGGTGCTTTAATGAGTTTTGCCACTAATACTAAGAGTATAGCATGGATGGTCATCCAAACGACTCCAATAGCGATAAGCCCAAGGTTATCAAAAATCATGGTTAAATCCATTTTCATTCCAATACTAGCAACTAGGATGTAAATAAAAACACTTCCAAATTTACTAGCACCTGCTCCTTCATAATTTTTGGCTTTTGTATTTGACAATAAAATAGCAATTATAGTAGCTACACTAATCATCCAGAAGAATTTAGAACCTAGAAATGTAAATATGTTTCGTGTAGTAGGAGATTCTATTCCTGCCACAATACCTTCGAAAAAAGGAGCTAAAAAATTAGCACTTAGATGTGCAACACTTACTGTTCCAAATGCAATGGCACAGATTATCATTATATCTGTAACTGATGGGTTTCGTTTGACTTTTTCAGAAAAGTTTGACATTTTTTCTTTCAACTCTTCAATAGAAGATGTGTCTGCTTTTAACCATTTATTAATGCGATTTCTTTTTCCGATACCAATTAATATAATTGCCATCCAAATATTAGCAACGACGATATCTACAAACACCATACCTCCGTATTTGGCTTGGTTATAGCCATAAATTTCTAACATGGCAGTTTGGTTGGCGCCTCCACCAATCCAACTTCCTGCTAAAGTAGATAGCCCTCTCCATACAGCATCCGGACCAATACCTCCAACTGTGTCAGGTGAAACGGTAGCAATTAATAAAATCGCAATTGGCCCTCCAATAACAATACCTAAGGTTCCTGTAAAAAACATTACCAAGGCTTTCCAACCTAAATTAAAAACAGCTTTTAAATCGATACTCAAAGTCATTAGAACTAAGGCTGCAGGTAATAAGTAACGACTAGAAACATAGTAAAGATTAGAACTGTGCTCTGTAACGACACCAGTTTCTGAAACGGTTGTCCATTCTGGCGAGATTAAACCTGTTGTGGTTAAAACAGCCGGAACCATATAAGCCATAAATAATCCTGGTACTATTTTATAGAACTTTGCCCAAAATCCTGTTTTTATAGATTCTGTAATAAATACAAATCCAAGGGCCAGCATTAAAAGGCCAAATACAATAGTGTCGTCAGTAAAAAGAGGAGTGTTATCCATAGTTTAGTTGGTTTATAAGACGCAAAATACAAAAATTAAAAACGAAAAAAGTGACCGTTTCGGATCACTTTTTTTCTATGGGTTTATCTTTTGGTTTGGGTTGCCTGTTGTGTTCCTTGAGATATTGCATTAACATCCATTCTATTTGACCGTTAGTACTGCGGAATTCGTCCGAAGCCCATTTTTCAATGGCTTTCAGCATATCTTCATTTATTCGTAGTGCAAAGGCTTTCTTTTTAGACATTATAGTTTCATTAATTAAACTTTGTTTTATAGGTAGCTAATACACTCTTGGCTTCGTTTTCTTTTTGTGTACCAATTAATAATTTTTTACCGCTTTTTAATACGAGCTGAATCCCAATATCACCAGAAACGTTTATAGCTCTTCCTTTAGATTTATTCCAAAGTATGCCTCCTTTTAGTCCCCAACCTCCATATTCACCCAGTGGATCGTAAGTTCTTACGTAAGCTTTATCAATTTCGTTCCACTTAATATTTTTTAAATTCCAATGAAAGGGAAAAAACTTATAATGAATCCCAGTTTCATCTATACGCGTTGTAAGTTTAAAGAAAAAGATAAACCCAGAAGCTAAGAGAATAAGAAAAATAACACCTATTAGTTCTAAACTAGAAAAATTTTCAGGATTTTCTGTGTATTCTTTCACATAAATACCAATAGGAACTATTGTACTTACTAACATAAGTATAATTAACCACAACTGATTAAAACGTTGTTCTTCTTTAAAAATTTTCATTATCTGTTTTTATCACGTTCAAAAACTACAGACGACCAATTAGCTCCAATATCCTTAACAACCCAACCTTCTCGTGCGTACTGATTCAGCAGATCTTCAAAATTTTGGATACGATTTCTAAACCCGAGTTTAGGTTGTACTACTTTATATTCTTTCATATTTTAATGGCTTAAAGTTCCTGTATTTAAAACAGGTGAAGCATCCTTGTCTCCACATAATACCACCATGAGGTTACTTACCATAGCAGCTTTTCGTTCTTCATCTAAATCTACAACTTGCTTTTTATTTAATTCATCAATGGCCATTTCTACCATGCTTACAGCTCCTTCTACAATTTTATGTCGTGCTGCAACAATTGCTGTAGCTTGTTGACGCTTAAGCATAGCATTAGCAATTTCTTGTGCATACGCTAAATAACCAATACGTGCTTCTAAAACTTCGATACCTGCGATAGATAAACGCTCGTCTATTTCTTTTTCTAAAGCGTTACTGACTTCATTAACACTAGAACGTAAGGTAATATCTTCGTCAACACCTTCATCTGCAAAGTTATCATAAGGATACATACTTGCTAATTTACGTACAGCAGCATCGGTCTGTACGCGTACAAAGTTTTCGTAATTATCGACATCAAACGCTGCTTTGTAAGTGTTTTGTACTCTCCAAACCAAAATGGTACTAATCATTATAGGATTCCCTAATTTGTCATTTACTTTAAGCCGCTCGCTATCAAAGTTGCTTGCTCTTAATGAAATTTTCTTTTTAGTAAAAAATGGGTTTACCCAATAAAAACCATTCTGCTTTATTGTTCCTACATACTTTCCAAATAAAAGCAATACACGAGAGCCATTAGGTTGCACCATTAAAAATCCAAAGGCTAATATTAATGCAGCTATAATGCCAAATACAGACCAGCCCGTTTCTGTAATAGGAATAAGAGCAATACTACCTAAGAATAATATTAAAAATAAAAATAACATTAAGTAGCCATTTGCAGGGACGATAATTTTTTCTTCTTTCATAATCTATAATTTTAATTGGTTAATAATTGTAATTAATCAATATGATATTAAAATGATATCATAAAGATATAACTTATTTTATAAGTATACAAATAGATATTTTTGTTACAACTTTATAAAAAGAATTAAAATATAGAGTTTGGCACGAGCTTTGTAATATACTAAGTGTAATGACTATTACTATAGTTACCACCTGGTAACACTACTACAAAGTAGTATCATTACATTTGGTTGGTTAGTTAGAAAAAGCATCTCGTGGTTGGGATGCTTTTCATTTTATAAGGGGATAGAAACGAAAAAAGCATCTCGTTTCCAAAATGCTTTCTAAATATTAAACAGTTATTTTTTGAATTAAGATTTTATAAAATCTGTAACACTTTTAATGAGTTCAGGAGAAATAGGTCTAAAGGATTCGTTATAAGATTTTGAGTTCTCTAAATCATCTCCTTCAATTTCAAAGAGTACATGATTCATGTTTTCAATAATTACCAATTTAGATTCTTCATTAGCTTCTTTTAATAATTCAGCTTCTTTTACTGAAACTTGAAGATCTTTAGTACCATTAATAATAAGAATAGGCATTGTTAACTCTTTTATAATTTCAGTAGGATTGTACGACATCCAATTCATCATAAAATCTTGTATCTCTGGACCAAATAGCGATCCTAATGCAGGAGGATAATCTGTGGTATTCTCTCCGTTTTTTAATAAGCTAACCACACGCTGGGCTTCTTCACCTAGTTTTGGCGCCATTTTAGTAACTTGTTCTACAAGTACATCTCCTATATTATTACCAGCACCTGCCAGTGAAATAAATCCGTTAGCTTTATCTTTAGCCGCTAGCATACCAACTAAACTACCTTGGCTATGGCCAATGATATAGATTTTACCATAACTTTCTTTGTCCTTAAAATAATTGATAATATCTGAAGCATCGTTTACAAAATCATCGAACTTAATGTCTTTATCTACATTATTTCTTAAAATTTGTTTTACAATACGCTTATCATACCTAAATGTTGCAATTCCATTTTCAGTGAGTCCTGTTGCTAATTTTTTTAAGGAATTGTTTTTAAGGAAATTTTGATTTCCATTTCGGTTAGTAGGACCAGAACCTGCAATTATGATTGCTAAATCGGGTTTATCAATATCGTGTGGAAGGAGTAATGTTCCATCAATCCATTTTGTTATTGTTAGTTCTTCTTCATTATAGGTTTTGTCTTGGCTAAAACCTAAAGTATTAACTAAACATAGAATGAGAATTACAAATTGTTTCATTTTAAAATTATTTTAAGGATAAAGTTAATTGATATAGAATTGATTTTTGTTTTTTTAACGAATTTTATAGCAATTTATGATTTGTAAATACAATTATTGAATTATAAAAATTGTGTTTTTCAGCGGTGAAATACGTTATTTTGTCGAAAAATGTTAAAATTAAGTGTATTTCATCGATTAAATATGTTTTTTAGCGTCGTAGTTCAAAATGAATTATATATTTGACTCGTACTAAAAATTAGTTTTTAGTTCAATGGATTAATTAATTAATATTTGCCTTGTGTTGTGTGTAATTAGAGACCCTAAATCTACCAGCATAGTAAAGCAAATAAACGAAAACCGAGATTGAGGGATCTCGGTTTTTTGTTTTTATAATAGTGAATAACTTAAGCTATTTCTCTTATTTTAATCTGTATTCATGTGTCTTTTTATAAAACAAGTCGTAATTTTATTTTTCAGTAAATTAGTATTCTGATATGAATTATAAAACGCTATTATATATAACTAGCCTGTTTCTAATAACTTTAGGTTTTCAAGAAAAACAAACCTTACCTGATGGCTTTGTTTATGCAAAATCTGTAATACCTGATTTGGATGTTGAATTGCGCTATTTTTCAGAAAATAATTTTGTTGGCGATACTATAGATGGTTATAAAGCGAATCGTTTAATAATAACCAAAAACACAGCAGAGAAGTTAAAATTGGTTCAAGAAGAGTTGCAAAAACAAAACTTGTGTTTAAAAGTTTATGATGGCTATAGACCACAGCGTGCTGTAAACCATTTTATTAGATGGGCAAAAGACTTAAATGACACTATTAAGAAACAGCAATTTTATCCTGAGGTAAATAAAAAAAACTTGTTTAAAGCAGGCTATATAGCTTCGCGATCTGGTCATAGTAGAGGGAGTACTATTGATTTAACCATTACTAATGGCGAAACTGGCGAACCTTTAGATATGGGAAGTCCTTATGATTTTTTTGGAGAAGCCTCTTGGGTTGCTCATGAGGCCTTAACAGATGAGCAAAAGAAAAACAGACAGTTACTACAAACTGTAATGCTAAAACATAATTTTAGAAACTACGCAAAAGAGTGGTGGCATTTTACACTACGTTGGGAACCTTTTCCAAAAACTTTTTTTGATTTTGAAGTTGAGTAATTTTACAAATTAGGTATAATATTCATGGTGTTTTTTATTTTAAAAGCACATTGGTTTTGCAGAAATGTAAATTCATAATATTAAACCTTAATGCTTCATTCATCTTTATAGGTTTTGTAGGTTAATCCTATACCATAATTAAATAAATCTCTTTTTAGTAAACTAGATTGTAAGCCATTCCCTTTTTCAAATTTCACCCAATTATTTCCGTTAATAAATACGCGTTTTATATACGTGTTTTTACTTTCAATCTCGTCTGTAAATGGTAACAAAGGTCTAAAATTAGTTGGTATTTTAACAATACTGCCCGTTTTAGATTTTATCTCTTTGTACTTTTTATTTGGTAATAATTTTCCGGCTTTGTTGGTGTAACCTAAAACTTGAAGTGATACAAAAAAACCATCTTTAGGAATGTAGATATCGTAGTCTTCAACATTTAAATCGTATGCATCTCCATCTTTTTCAGTTGCTCTAAAAACGATGGTTTCGTAGGTTAGTGCTTTACCAGGAACTCCGTTATCATTTTGATAAAATTTTACTTTAAAAAGCGTCGAAAATTTCTTTTTATCACTGTTTTTACGGTTGCGTTTTTCCCAATCTTTAGATTCTAAAGCAATAGGGAATTGTACATTAGTGATCTTTTGATCTTTTGAACTTGTCTTAGGAAAATATACTGCAATCTCAGATTCTATAGTAGGTAGCCAACAATTATAATAATCGTCATCAAGAGATGGTTTTAGTTTTTCTTCTTTAAATTTTCTATCAATTGTAACACCTATAAAAACTTCATCTAATTCTGAAGCTTCCGGTTGCATCAGAAGTTGATTAGGTAAATTGTTTGTAGCAACATTAAGGTCTTTAAAACCTAATGCAGAAATAAAAAGCGAATCGATATCTGGATATAATTTTTTAGTAAAAAAAAACTGCCCCTCATCATCGGCAAAAATACCGTTGCCATTGCCAAAAGAAATGGTGGCGTAACTAATAGGATACGTAGAAATGCTGTCTTTAATAGTAATTTGAGCAAAGGATAATTGCCCAATTAAGAAAAGTGAAAATAGTATTTTATGCATGGTTAAGCTTATAGTTTCTAAAGATACACTATTTATACGCATAAAAAAACGTCTCAAAATGAGACGTTTTTATGTTGTTTACTAATTGGGATAATACCAAAATGGTATAGAAGCTGCTGTTTTAGATAGGGTATCTGATGCTTTTAGTTCCTTGCGTTTTACATGTAAGATGTGTTTACCGTCATCTAAATTCTTTACACCAATATAGGTTTCAAAGCCGTTTTGTTTTTTTACGGTTTTACCAAGAACAAAATCTGTTTTATATAATATAGTATCAATTTCAACAGAATAGAGTGAATTAAATGTTGTCATATATTCACTTTTTAAGGCATCACTAATAGCACCAGAATTAATGGAACTCATTTCAGAGGTAATCCCTCTGGTGTCTTCGTCAAGTTTTAATTTAGGGTTAAACTTGTAAATTTCATCTTCTATAGATTTATCAAAAACAATAAATACTTTAATGTATGAATCGCTTATTACTTTACTATTAATAGCTATATTTTGAATAAAATCGGAATCATCAACAAGCATATCTTCATAATTTAATGAATTAGAAATGTGCTGCCCTGAAGGTTCAATAAAGTTAAAATAGTTAGACTGATTGTAGTATAAAGAGGTCATCCATATCAATGAAATATAGATGGGAACTAAAAATAAACTTAAACGTTTTCCGAATTTATGATCTAGGAAATTATAGACTAATGGTCGGTATAAAAACGAAAGTGTAATAATACTAAAACACCAATAGATTGGGAAGTACAGCTTGCTAATCCATTTTTTCTTTTTTAAAAAACCAAGAGTTATAAAATCTATAAAGGTAAGTAGCATTCCAACAGTAAGAAACACCAAAAGAATAATGCCAAAATATGTTGAGATGTCACTAAAAGTATGATTATTCAGAAAAACAGTAACTACAAAAGCAATAGCCCCAAAAGTTAGCGCAATGGCCAACATATAGAATATAAGTAAAAACGAAATAGCGAAAATAACACTACAATAGTTCTCTAAACGCCCAATATACCTATCAAAAGAGCCAACTTTACGTTTTAGATAGTTGTTAAATCGTTTGCTGTAATTTAAGGTGTCGTATTCAATGTCTCCAGAAACATAACGTAATCCTAAGGCTCCAATCCATAAGCCTCGTAAAAGTACATGTAGTAGTAAGTTAAAAATTAATATAGAACAAGCCGAAAGCGCTACAATCATAACTATCGAGAAAAAAATATTGTTTTCGTTTTGAGCGTGTTGGTAGGCAATTTCTAAGTTTGGGTAAGCGGAGAATAATCCAAAAATAGCGAAACCAGAAATTAGCAATTCTAATTGCCAGCTTTCTTCTTGTAGTTTATCTAATAGTTTTTTAAATGTTGGTTTATTATAATCTTCACTCATTGGTATTGGGTGGATTGAAATTCAGGTTAAAATTAGGCATATTCAATTAAAATCAATCTTTTTTATCCTATTTTGAAACCCTTTCCAAATTTCATCGTTTTTATAATAGAACTCTACTTGATTTTTTTGCTTTTAGGAAATAGAAAAAGTCAGTATGAGTTTTTAAAACCGCTAACCAACCCAATGCAGAAATTAGAGACGAAACTTATTAAGCTTTGCAAAAAAGGAAATGAAGTTGCTCAAATGCAAGTCTATGATAAATATAGTCAAGCTATGTATACCGTTGCTTGTCGTTATTTGAATGAAGAAGATGCAAAGGATGCGATGCAAGACGGTTTTTTAAAAGCGTTTAGACATATTGATAGCTATAAACCCGAAGCCACTTTTGGTGCTTGGTTAAAACGTATTATCATTAACCAGTGTTTAGATGTTTTAAAGAAAAATAAATTAGAATTTGAAGCTGTCGAGGTCTCAGAATTGCAAATCTCAAATGAAGACGATTGGCAATTTGATATTTCAATTACAAAGCAAGAGATTTTATGTGCCATTGAGCAGATTACTGAAAAACATAGAGTAGTAGTGAAGCTTTATTTATTAGAGGGCTACGATCATGAAGAGATTTCAGATATCTTAGAAATTCCCGTAAAAACCTCACGTACACATCTAAGACGTGGGAAATTAAAGTTACAAGACCTATTAAAACAAAAGTACAATGAAGCAAGATATTAGAACCTTATTTACCGAGGAAGACGATTTAAAACCGCTTCCTAAAAATCATAGAAGTGAATTTGCAGATAAGCTTAAAAAGCAATCCAAACCAAAGCAAAATCCTTATACTTGGTTAGGTGCTGCAGGTATTTTAATTATGGCATTAACTATAGGGTTTAATGCTCTAGAAATGGAAACAAAACCAGAACAAAATCAGGTGTCACCAATAGTAGCACAAGTAGAAGCGGTTGAAGCAAAATACCTTAAAAATATAGAAAGCGAATGGCAAAGTTTTGTAGCGCTTACTGACGATACTGTTTTAGTGGAGCGCTTTAGAAAAAAGCTAGAAGATTTAGATGCAGATTATAAAGCTATTTCTTTACAGTTTAAAGCTGATTCGAGTAATATTTTAGTCATTGAAGCATTAGTAGATAATCTTCAAACACGACTTCAGATTTTAAAAGATATTCAGAAACACATCAATATATTAAATCAAAATAACGAACATCATGAAAAATCAATTTAAAATCTTATTGCTGATGCTCATCACATCAGTAATGCTAAATGCACAACAACACAAGATTCTTAGTGAGTCTTTTACAGCCGATACAAACACCACAAC
>Ga0193955_1000727_pt1 | contig 17383 bp, 21 predicted proteins | sample BB_6_MG_FD_140343 | JGI IMG/M metagenome (GOLD analysis project Ga0193955, IMG submission 140343) | Microbial mat bacterial communities from the Broadkill River, Lewes, Delaware, United States - BB_6_MG | ecosystem: Environmental > Aquatic > Freshwater > River > Microbial mats | place: USA... | reverse complement strand
TCTTTATATCTTCCTATATATTCAATAGAAAATTTTAATACATTTTTATCTGCTATTGCATCTGTAATAACATACTTATGAAGTGGTTTACCAAAAAGAGTTTCAGTAGTTTGTAACCCAGTAGCATTTTTTTCTAATATAGGAGTACCTGTAAATCCTATCATTTGATGATTTGTAAAAAACTTTACTATAGCCTTATGAGTATCTCCAAACTGACTTCTATGACACTCATCAAAGATAAATACTACATGTTTATCTTTTATATTTTTCATTGATTCAAAGTATTTGTTTTTTGATATGGCAGTATTTAGTTTTTGTATAGTTGTAACTACTAAAGGGGTATCATTACTAAGCTGTTTTACTAATGCTGTAGTATTATTTGTACCATCAACTGAACCATCACTAAAACTATTGAACTCTTTTGTTGTTTGATAATCTAAATCTTTTCTATCTACTACAAATACTACTTTGGCTACTTTTGGAAGCTTCATAAGTATCTGAGATGCTTTAAAGGAAGTAAGTGTTTTACCACTTCCAGTTGTATGCCAAATATAACCATTATCATTTGAATTATTTACTTTATCTATGATAGATTCAACTGCATAAAACTGATAAGGTCTTAGAACCATCAATATCTTTTTTTCTGTTGCTAACACTATATACTTACATATCATTTTTGATATATGGCATCTTTCAAGAAAAACATCTGTAAACTCATCTAAATTTTCAATATTTTTATTTTCTCTATCGCTCCAAAAAAATGTTTGTTCGTAAGCTTGTCTTTCATTATTTGAGTAGTATTTTGTATTTACTCCATTTGATATGATAAAGATTTGAACATATCTAAAAAGTGCATTATTTGCATTGTATGAGTGTTTTTGGTATCTATTGATTTGATTAAAAGCTTCTTTGAGTTCTCCACCTCTTCGTTTAAGTTCAATTTGTACCAGAGGTAAACCATTTATCAGAATAGTTACATCATATCTATTTTGATATTTTCCCTCTACTGTAACTTGTGAAGTTACTTGAAAAAGATTTTGACACCAATGTTCACTATCTAAAAACTCTATATATTTGGTAGTTCCATCATCTCTTTGTAGATTAAACTTATCTCTTAATATCTTCGCTTTTTCAAATACATTACCTTTATTTAGATGATTTAGTATTCTTTTAAATTCAATATCAGATATAGTAGTTTTATTATGCTTTTCAAGTTGAGTTTTTAGGTTCTTTTCTAATGCTTTATCATCTTTTATGACAACTCTTTCATATTCCAAACCTTTATTAGTTTTACCATCTCCTGATAGTTGTTTTAAAAGGTTTTCTTCAAGTATTGCTTCTGATTGTTTGCTCATTTATTTACCTCTAGTTAAGTGCATCATTGATAAATACCCTCATTTCATTAATAGACTGTTGAAGTTCATCATTGGTAAAACGAGTATTATGTGTATTTTCTGGGTGATGTATTTGATGCCTGATATATTCACTCATAATAATTTGTACAATACTAATATTTCCATTTCTTGGATTTATTTTTTGATAGTCTACTGTTGATTTTGTAGCTTTATAATTAACTAGCTCTCCTTCACTTTCTATATATCCATATAGTTCATTATGATATTCATCATTTGATTCATTAAATGCTAAAAAATTTACTTCATTTAATGAAGGATAAGGTAAATCTGCTCTTTCTATATTAACAATCTCTTTTCCATGATCATCTTTAATTAGTTTTAAATGTTCAAAGTCAAGCATTTTCACAGTTGATGGACTATGTGTAGTTAAAATTATTTGGGTTCTATCGGCATTAGATAATTCAATAAAAGCTTCTATTAGCTTTCTTTGATAACTAGGATGTTGAGATGTTTCAGGTTCTTCAATAGTATAAATTATACTTGGTGTATTTTGTTCTCTTTGTCTTCTTTTAATTCAGTATATAATATTTCATCTTGCAATAATTCGTTATTTGCGAAGTCTTCTATTTTTTCTGATAAGTATTTGTAAAAAATGAATCCAAGAATATAATCTCTAAACTCATCTGCATCCATCTTGCCACGAAGTTCATTTGCTATATTCCAAAGTTGTTGTTCTAATCTTTTCTTCTGTTCTTCACCCATACTTATGTATTCCTTGTATTAATAGTTTTATTTTAGCTAAAAATTTATTTGATAGGTATTTTAAAGAATTTTGATAGTTATAAAAATATATTTTAGAGATAAAAAAAGCTCCACATAAAAAGTCAAAAGACTATTTATATGGAGCTTTTTATGGTACGCCTGGCAGGATTCGAACCCGCAACCACCGGGGCCGAAACCCAGTGCTATATCCAGTTAAGCCACAGACGCATTTATAATTCGGACTTTTAAGGATGAAAGAATATCTCTTTTATCCTTAAAGTTTTATATTTTAAAGATTACAGTCTTGACTCATATCTTCTTAACATATAAAGTTTTTTTAACATTTTCTTTCTAGCGTTAATCTTTTGTTTCTTTTTCTTTTCAGGATTAGATTCAAAATATCTTCTAGCTCTTGTTTCAGTAACGATTAAACTTCTATCACATTGTTTTTTAAATCTTCTATAAGCTTCGTCGAAAGATTCACTTTCTTTTACTTTAATTCCAGGCATAACTACATCACCCACTTTCTTGCATAGATTTGACTGTTTTTTACATGTCATTGCTTTTTATAAGTGGCGGATTATATATAAAAGTATCTTAATGTTACTTGAAGTATAATACTCTAAATTTAATATTGGACAAAAAAATGAACTTAACTCATTTAGATGAGAATAATAGACCTAAAATGGTAGATGTATCTGATAAAGAAAATACTACAAGAGTTGCTATTGCAAGTGGCATAATCACTATGAATCAAGATGCATACGACAATGTTATCTCAAATGAAAATAAAAAAGGACCGGTTATACAAACTGCTGTAATAGCTGCAATAATGGGCACAAAAAAAACACCTGAACTTATTCCTATGTGCCATCCTTTACTTTTAAGTGGCATTAACTGTGATGTTGAAGAGTTACCCCAACTTCCAGGATTTAAACTCAAAGTTACTACAAAACTAGCAGGGAAAACAGGAGTAGAGATGGAAGCGCTTACAGGTGTAAGTATCGGTTTATTGACTATATATGATATGGTAAAAGCTATCGATAAAGGGATGATAATTAGTGATGTTCAACTTGAACATAAAAGTGGTGGAAAAACAGGAGACTTTCAAAGATGATAGATTTAAATCAGCATAAATTAGAACTAGATTATCCATGTAGTTGGAAATATAAATTAGTAATAAGAAAAGAACATAATATGAATAAAATTATTAAAGAGATTTTAGAAGATAGAAAACATGGGATAAAACCTTCAAAAGTAAGTAAAGAAGGGAAATTCAAGAGTTATACACTTGATTTAATAGTGGAAGATGAAGAAGATAGAAAAGCACTCTATCAAATTTTGGGTGATCACGAACATATCAAAATGGTAGTATAATGAAATTTGAACATAATATAATCTATCATAATGATTTTATAAAAATAGAAATCGAAAATCACGAAATACCTTGGCTAAAAATTTTTACGATTGAAAATATCAAAGAGTTTAGCCAATGCAATAACGAAACAAAAAATGAGATATGGAGATGTTTAGATATCATTGAAAAAGAGATGCTGGAGTATTTTGAACCAGAAAAGATAAATATCGCTTCTTTTGGTAACTACTGCCCACATGTGCATTTTCATATTCAAGCACGATTTAAAAAGGATAGTTACTTTCCTGAGCCTACTTGGGGTAAAAAGCAACGAGAACCTAATCTAAACTTAAAAGATTTCAATAAATTTTATGATAATTTAGTTTTAAAGCTTAAGTAGGATAAAATCGCGATATGAATAGAAGAAATTTTTTATTAGTATCAGCACTATCTCCATTGTTAGCAAAAGATTATGTACAACGTAATCAAGATGTAAATTTAAATATTGATGATTTAAAAGTTTTATATACTCTAGATCAACGTTTTAAAAGACTTAGAAGATATATAGGTTTTGCAAACTTCAATATTGTTTCACTTGATCAAGCATTTTACTATGGAAGAAACTACTCTTCAATTGGTAAATTTACACAAAAAGAGCAACTGTTAATCGAAAAACTTTTTTATAGTGAGCCAAATAAGTTTGGCTTTTATGGAGAAAAAACAGTTGATACTATAACAAAAACAATCAACAAAAAAGATATTCATAAGATTTCCAATTCTGGTCATTTTATATTTAAAGGGAAACCTTTAAATGACTACAATAGAATTTTAAATGATGTAGGGGATAACCTTATTTTAACCTCTGGTATTAGAAATGTAGTAAAACAATTAAGTTTATATATTTCTAAAGTAAAAAGCTTAAATGGAAATTTATCTCAAGCTTCAAATGTCATAGCACCACCAGCCTATACATATCATGCCATTAGCGATTTTGATGTAGGGAAAAAAGGCTGGGGAAATAGAAACTTTACATCTGAGTTTGCAAGAACTGAAGAGTTTTATAAAATGCAGAAACTCAACTATGTGAGTATTCGATATACGATAAACAATAAAGATGGCGTACGTTTCGAGCCATGGCACGTAAAGGTTATCTAAAATATGTTCAATAAAACAAAAAAAATTTTATTTGTGATTTCACTCTCTTTTTTATTTACAGCTTGTAATGAAATAAATAAACCAAATCAAGAGATTATACAAACAAAAGAAACAGCTACAATAAAACCTATAGAAAAAAAAACTGAACAAATAAAAGAAAAAATTGTAAAAAAACCCAAAAAAGAGCAAAAAAGCATAACCCAAGTTTCATATCCTAAGCAAAAAATAGAAAGAATTAGCTCAACTGCAACGAAAAAAACCATTAAAAACTTTGATTTTAATATTATCAAAAAAGGTTTTAAGGATGATAACACCCTACTTATTGTAGGTGGGATACAAGGTGATGAACCGGGTGGTTTTATGGCAGCTTCTTTAATCGCAACACATTATGAAATAACGAAAGGTTCTGTATGGGTTGTCCCAAATTTAAATTTTTATAGTATCATCAAAAGAAGCCGTGGACCTTATGGAGATATGAACCGTAAGTTTGCAAAACTCTCTAAAAATGACCCTGAATATGAATCGATTCAAAGAATCAAAAGTTATATCAATGATAAAAATGTTAAATTGATTGTAAATCTACATGATGGAAGTGGATATTATAGACCTACGTATGAAGATAAATTACACTCACCTTATAGATGGGGACAATGTTCGATTATAGATCAAGAATCACTGAAAAATTCACCCTATTCTGACTTACTCACTATTTCAAATAATGTAGTAAAACATGTAAATAAAAACCTTATCACAAAAGAACATATTTATCATCTTCACAATACTCGAACAAGAGAAGGTGATAAAGAGATGGAAAAAACTTTGACTTATTATGCAATAAATCAAGGTAAAGCAGCTTTTGGAAATGAAGCGAGTAAAAACTTACCAACACATCAAAGAACATATTATCATCTATTAGCTCTTGAAAAGTATATGGATACAATGGGTATTGAGTATAAACGTAAATTTAATATGAATGAGCAAGTGGTAAAAAACATCATAGATAACGATATAGAGATATCTTTGTATAACAATAAAATCACTTTGCCACTCTCAAAAATACGAAATATTATCAATTATTTCCCTGTGAAAAATGATGGTACTATTGATTTTGTACCAAGTAACCCTTTGATGAGTATCGTTAAAAAGAAAAATGAATATGTTATATACTACGGGAACAGGAGACTTTCAAGACTTAAAGCTGACTACACAGATTATACAAATGAAAATAAAGATATTACTATAAAAATTGATAACAATGAAAAAAAGACATCTTTTGGTTCATTGATAACTGTAAAAGATAAATTTATTGTGTACCCTATAAAAGACTATAGAGTGAATGTAATAGGATACACAAATAAATCAAAAAAAGAGACAAACATATCTATCAATCGTAAAAAAATGTTAAAAAAGTTTTCGATTGATAAAGATGGTTCAATCTATAGAATAGAATTCTACTCAAAAGAAAAATTTGCGGGTATGATTTTAGTTAAATTTGCTGGATAAAGAAATGATAAAAAAACAAATACACAAAATATTAGAAACTCGACCATTAATTATTGATGGTGCAATGGGAACACAACTTCAAAATGCGAATATTCCAAAGGAAGCTTGGTTTGATGAGAAAGGGATAGAACAAGAGGGTTGTAATGAACTTTTAAATGCTACTGCACCTGAAATTTTAACGAGTATCCATGATGCTTATGCACAAGCTGGTGCAGACATGCTCAAAACAAATACTTTTGGAACAATGCCTTGGGTACTAGATGAATATGATATGGGAGAACGTGGATACGAACTTTCGAAACTAGGAGCCGAACTTGTAAAAGAAGTTTGTATAAAATATTCAACACCCCACAAACCACGATTTGTTTTGGGGGCTATTGGACCAGGAACGAAACTACCTAGTTTGAAACATATTGACTATGACACTATGTATGAAGGGTATTGTGTAACAGCAAAAGGTCTTTTAGATGGTGGAGTCGATGTATTTTTACTCGAAACTTGTCAAGATCCATTACAAATAAAAGTAGCTATACATGCACTACAAGATACTGCACCACAAATTCCTATTATGGTAAGTGCCACTATTGAACTATCAGGAACAATGCTTATAGGAACTGATGCACAAACTATCTCAACTATTTTAGAACCATTTGATTTATTGTCACTTGGGTTTAACTGTGGAACAGGTCCGGAGCAAGTAAAAAAACACCTTAAAGTTTTAAGTGAATATTCAGATAAACCATTATCCATCCATGCGAATGCAGGACTTCCTGAAAATAGAGGTGGTTGTAGTTTCTACCCTATGGAAGCACAAGAATTTTCTGATATTCAAACACAATTTTTAGAATTTGATGGGGTGAGTTTCTTAGGTGGTTGTTGTGGAACTACTCCAAAACATATTGAAGCTTTAGTAAAAAGTGTAAAAAATGTTGTACCTAAAGTACCTACTGGAGGTCACCCTACTTCTTTAGCATCTCTGTTTAATTCTGTAGAGTTAAAGCAAAATCCTTCCCCTTTACTGATCGGAGAAAGAAGTAATGCAACAGGTTCTAAAGCATTTCGAGAGTTGCTAAAAGCTGAAGATTTTGAAGGGACATTAACAGTTGGTCAACAACAAGTACGTTCAGGTGCTCATATTATTGATGTAAGTGTTGGTTTTGCAGGGCGTGATGAAACAAAAGATATGAATGAAGTTGTTTCACTCTATGCACAAAAAATTTCACTACCACTTATGCCAGATTCTACTCAAATACCAGCTTTAGAAGAATCACTCAAACTCATAGGTGGTAAACCTATTTTAAACTCTGTAAACCTTGAAGATGGAATAGAAAGATTTGATGAGATTTGTACTATGGCAAAAAGATTTGGGACTAGTTTAGTGTGTCTTGTAATTGATGAAGTTGCTATGGCAAAGACTACTGCAAAAAAAGTTGAGATAGCTGAGCGTATCTATCAAAGAGCAGTCAATAAACATGGTTTAAATCCTGCAGATTTAGTATTTGATATGTTAGTATTTACAGTTGGTAGTGGAGATGAAGAATATAGAACTGCAGCAATTGAAACTATTGAAGCCATAAGAGAGTTTCAAATCATGCACCCAGAAGTAGGAACTACACTAGGGCTTTCAAATATTTCATTTGGATTAGATAAAGATGCGAGAGTCTATTTAAATAGTGTATTTTTACACCACTGTATAGAAGCTGGTTTAACCTCTGCAATTGTAAATGTAAAACACCTCATCCCTATTAGTAAAATGAAAAAAGATGATTTAAAAGCGTGTGAAGATCTACTTTTTAATAATCACACAGATGGTGACCCATTATTTACTTTTATAGAACACTTCTCAAACATAGGTGCCGTAGAGCAACAAAGTGATGAAGAGTATGATAAACTCACTGATAATGAAAAAGTTATACAGCTTCTAAAAGATGGAGATAAAGAGAGACTTATCCCTTTAACTTTAAAAATAAAAGATGAAATACCAGCAGAAACTATCGTAAACGAATGGTTAATTGATGGGATGAAAGAGATCGGTGTATTATTTGGAAATGGTGATATGCAACTTCCTTTTGTACTTCAAAGTGCAGAAACGATGAAAGCAACTGTTGATGAACTTAATCCTTTTTTACCTAAAATAGAGAAAGAATCAGAAACTATTTTAGTATTAGGAACTGTAAAAGGTGATGTGCATGATGTTGGTAAAAATCTTGTTGATATTATTTTAAGTAACAATGGATTTAAAGTTATAAACATTGGTATAAAAGTTTCTATTGATGATTTTATAGAAGCCGCAAAAGAGCATAATGCAAGTGCCATAGGAATGAGTGGATTACTTGTAAAATCTACAAATGAGATGAAAGCAAACCTAGAAGAGTTACAAAAACAAAATATAGAAATACCTATTTTAATAGGTGGAGCTGCTTTAACAAAACCTTTTGTTGATGATTTTTGTAGGCCTATTTATACTGGAGATATTTTTTATTGTCGTGATGCTTTTGATGGTGTACTTGCTATGCAAAGAGTTGAAGCTGGTGGAGAACTTGAAACTGCAATGGCTGCAGATTTAATTGTAGGTGAAGATGTAGAGAAAAAAGAAAAAGTTGTTTTTAATAGTGATATTCATACTCCAATATTATTAGAAAATAATCATAACTATACTGCACCATTTTATAAACGAAGAGATATGAGTAAAGATTTTGATCCAGAGCTTGCTTTTGAATGGATAAATCACAGAGTTCTTTTTAGACAAAGATGGGGTTATAAAAAAGGAACGCAAGATAAAGAGAAGTTTTTAAAATATGAACAAGAGGTAGTTCAAGAAATTTACAATGACCTAAAAGATGAATTTTTAGAAAAGAAAATATTTGATCCAATTGTTTTATATTCATATTTTTACTGTAAATCAGAAGATACAAAACTTCATATTTATGATAATGAAAAACAAAATATTATTAAAACTTTTGATTTTCCACGTCAAGGTGTTTCTCCACATAGATGTTTAAGTGACTATTTTTCAAGTGAAGAGTTTGATACTGTTGCTTTTAGTTTTGCTAGTTCAGGACTAAAAATAACTAATTTTGAGAAAGAGATTTATGATGAAGGGAGTTTTACAAGATACTATCAAGTTCATGGATTAGGTGTAGAGTTAGCAGAAGCTTGTGCTGAGATGGTACATAAACAAGTAAGACTTGATTTAAATATCGTAGATAAAGAGAAACCTACTTTAAGTGATGTTCGAATGAAACAATACCAAGGGTGTAGATATAGTCCAGGGTATGCTGCTTGTCCTGAACTATCTATGAATAGAGATATATTTGATTTATTAAAACCTGAAGATTTTGGGATAGAACTTAGTGAAACATTTCAAATCCACCCAGAACAAAGTACAGTAGCTATTATTGTTCCAAATAAAGAAGCTAAATATTTTAATATATGATTTTAATACACACTGCTTTATTATGTGAAGCACAAAGTTTTATTGAAAAATACAAACTCAAAAAAATAAACTCTTCTCCTAAGGTATATGCAAATGATATTTTTATCATTTGCATATCAGGGATAGGAAAAGAGAATACTCTTAAATCATTGGATTATATTTTTAATAATTATACTATTACAAAAGCAATTAATGTAGGAATTGCAGGATGTAATAACTCTAAAATTCCTATCGGTAACTTGTACTCTACAAATAAAAAACTTCAAGATATAGAAACTCTTCCTTTAGTTACTTTAGATGAAATAGTAACAAATTCGGATCTTGAAGAAACGACTCTTTATGATATGGAGGCTGAGTATTTTTATCATATAACTCAAAAATATTTAGATACAAAAGAGATATTTATTTTTAAAATTGTTAGTGACCATTTGAGTTCAAAAATATTGGAAAAAGACATTATAAAAAATATGATTTCAAAACAAAGAGAACTATTTAAATTCATTAAACTTATTTAAATGATAAATAGATATTATAATAAAAAGGATTCAAATTGTTAGACACAAACTTAAAAAAATTTAGACTTGTTGCCTTATTAGAAGGTATATCATTCATAGTGTTGTTATTTATTGCAATGCCAATTAAATATATGCTAGGGGAACCATTGGTTGTAAAATTTGTAGGGATGACACATGGTGGCTTATTTTTATTATTTTTGTATTTGTTATTTGTAACTGCGAAAGAATACAAATGGAAACTATCTTTTATTAGTATGGCATTTATAGCTTCCCTCCTTCCCTTTGGTACATTTTACTTAGATAAAAAATTAAAGCTAATTAATAACTAACTTAAACTTCTAGATTAAAAATTTGATTTACATGCTAACTTAAATGTTATTAGTGTATAATTTATACAATTTAAAATAAAAAGGAATTAATATGCCAAAAATTAATAAATACGTAGATATCGACACTGTTGAAAGAGAAGCAAAAAAAGATTTAATTGACAGACATAGTCCATTTATTCACTGTAATGAAACTGCTGTTGCAGGTGAGCCATTTGAAGTAACAGTTAAAATGGGTAACGAATATACTCATCCAGATGATTTTGATCATTATATTGAATCAGTTACACTTTTTAATGGTGAAACAAAACTAGCTCAAGTTTCTTATGTTCCAGGAACACTAGGAAATGTTAAAGCTCATAATACAACAACTTTTACAATTATCCCTACAAGTAAAAAACTTAACCTTGTAGCACACGGTTACTGTACAAAACATGGTATCTGGGAATCAACACCAGTTACTGTAGAAGTTAAATAATTTTAATTAATTAGCTTCTATAAACAAAAAGGATAAGAGTTTTTCTTATCCTTTTTTTATAATTTATTTTACTTACCCGTACTTAATAAAAAACCTATTATAATGACTAATAAAATGAATATTAGGTAAAAAGATGTATTTTTTAGGAACAGATTATATTATATCGTCATTAGTATGGTTAATAGCAATATTTGCATTTGTATTCACTTTTAGAAAACATATCATGAAACTTTTCTATCCTAAGACTACTTTAGATCTTTTTATTAGTAAACTCAAAACATACTTACTTAAAACATATCCTGATATTAAATTTGACTATGAAATTATTTCTGCAAGTACAACAGAAAAAAACCCTGAACTTCGTAAATATATGATTGCTGATGATGTTATTGATCAATTTAAAAGAATACCTATTGACACTACTAGATATCCTAAAAATACCCCTAAAAACCTTCAGTGGAGTAGTTATATTTTTAACTCTGAACCAAATAAAGACAAACTTCCAAAAGACTGGATACAGCGTAAAAATGCACTTTTTGTAAGAGAAAATAGAAAATGTTTTCGATGTAGTACCTATATAGATATGAACTCTTTACAAGTTAAACTTATTCGTTCTTTGAATGATGGGGGAAAGTATTATTTAGAAAATCTTATCCCATTATGTTCTGATTGTGATAAATTATTAAGTGATAACCCTAAAAAATCTTCATTTTTAAATATCAAAGATAAATTATACGAAATTGTAGAAAGTAGCTAACCACATATTTAACAAAAATTTGATAATATATTATATTTAATATAAACAATCAAAGGAATCTTAGATGACTATACTTGATGGTAAAAAATTATCAGATAAAATTAGATCAGAAGTACAAAATGACGTTCAAACTCTACAAGAAAAAGGGGTTACACCAGGATTAGCAGTTGTTCTAGTTGGTGCAGATCCAGCAAGTGCAGCTTATGTAAATATGAAAAGTAAAGCTTGTAAAGAAGCTGGAATTTATAGTATTGCACATGAGATGCCAGAATCTATTTCTCAAGAAAATATTTTAGAAATCATCACTATGATGAATAATAATCCAAATATTGATGGTATCTTAGTGCAATTACCATTACCTGCACATATTGATACTACAGCAATTTTAGAAGCAATTGATCCTAGAAAAGATGTTGATGGTTTTCATCCATATAATGTAGGACGAGTTGTAGCTGGATTAGATGGATTTATTCCTGCAACTCCTTATGGTGTAATGGAACTTTTAAAAGAGTATGATATCAATCCTCAAGGAAAAAATGTGTGTGTAGTTGGAGCTTCAAACATCGTAGGTAAACCAATGGCAACTTTACTTTTAAATGCAAATGCCACAGTTGATATTTGTCATATCTATACAGATGACTTAAAAAAGCATACTTTAAATGCCGATATTATTTGTGTTGGTGTAGGAGTTGTAAACCTTATCAAAGAAGATATGGTAAAAGATGATGCCATTATTATTGATATAGGGATCAATAGACTTGAAAGTGGTAAATTAGTTGGGGATGTTGATTATGCTAACGTATCTGAAAAATGCTCATACATCACACCAGTTCCAGGTGGAGTTGGTCCAATGACTATTGCAATGTTGTTAAAAAACACTATTAAATCTGCTAGACAGAGAAATAGTGAAGAGATCTAGATGAATTTTTTAAAAAAACTTTATAACTGGAGTAGCTCATGGACTGGTACTATTGTAATAGTTCTTGGGATTATTTTTTTTATAGCACAAGCATTTGTAATCCCTAGTGGAAGTATGAAAAATTCACTTCTGATTGGAGATATGTTATTTGTAAAAAAATTTTCTTACGGGATACCAACTCCACGATTACCTTGGTTAGAGATACAAGTACTTCCTGACTTTAATGATAATGGTCATTTAATAGAAGGAGACAAGCCTCAAAAAGGGGATATCGTTGTATTTAGATATCCTCATAACGAAAAAATACATTATGTAAAAAGATGTGTAGCTACAGGTGGCGATATTTTATTTTTAAGAAATAAAAACTTATATTTACACCCTAAAGAGGGAAACGAATATATTATAAAGAACTATAAAGGTTACAACATCGCTAAACTTGATGATAAACTTTATGTAGAGAATCCTTATAGAAAAGATCACCCAGGTATTCATAATGATGAATCAGTTCAAAAATCAAATAGTCCCTATAGACAAATTTTTGATACTGTTCCTACAATTGTACCTGAAGGTGAATTTTTTATGATGGGCGATAACAGAGATCATAGTAATGATAGTAGATTTTGGGGAACAGTTCCTTATAAATTTATTGTGGGAAAACCATGGTTTGTTTATTTTTCATGGGATGAAAATAAAAAAATTAGGTGGGATAGAGTGTTTCAAACACCATCACAATTAGAAAAAACACAATATGTAGATAATAGAGATCATAAAAAAGGGATATACTAATGAAATATTTTATAGGTGCAGACCATGCAGGTGTTGACTTCAAAGCATTTGTTAAAGAATTATTTGAAAAAAGAGGTCATGAAGTGATTGATATGGGACCATCAACAAAAGATAGAGTTGATTATCCAGATTTTGCAGCAAAAGTATGTGAAGAAGTATTAAAAAATGAGAACAGTAAAGGTATCTTAATTTGTGGAAGTGGTATAGGTATGTCTATGGCTGCAAATAAATTTGATGGTATTAGAGCTGCTTTATGTCACAATGAATATAGTGCTGTAATGGCGAGACAACATAATGACGCAAATATATTATGTTTAGGGGAAAGAGTATCTGGACCAGGTATGATTGAAGCTATTGTAGATGCATGGAACGATAACTCTTTTGAGGGTGGAAGACATGAAGGGCGTGTAGAAAAAATAAATGCATTATCTAAAATGGGAAGCTGTAGAGTTTAATTTTATTTTGAAAATTTTAAAAAGGTTTCAATATGACAAGAACACCACCACCTGATGATTGGGTAGTATATGCTGTAGTTTTAAGTGTAGTTGCAGCAATGATGTTTGGGAAATATCTTATGGGTAGAGGTGATAAAGATGAATTTATCAGTTCAAATACTACAAAAGATGACTTGGATATAAAAAACAATGATAAATCCTAAAATAGTAGACTATATCTTTAGCTCTGCTTCCATTCAAAGATGGAATGACTATCCGCGTATGGTAGATTTAGTTGAGCTGGATAAACAAGCTCACAAATTTATCATAGCTTTCTTCATTGCAAAACTTGAAAATAATATAAACTATACCCATCTTATAGAAGCTGGAATTTTTGAATTCTTACGACGCGTAGTAGTAACAGATATAAGACCTGATGTATTTAGAAAAGCTTTGCAAAAAAAAGGTAAAGAGATAAATTCATGGGTCTTAAATAAACTTGAAAGCTCACTTATAGATATCGATGATGGTAACTTTTTCCAAAAATTCAAAGACTATCTTGAAGACAATACTATGTATAAAAAAGAACGTTTTATACTAAAAGCGGCTTCATATTTAGCAACAAAATGGGAATTTGGAATAGTGTATCAAACAAGCCAATTTTTAAATGATATAGATGAAGTCAAAAAAGAGGTTGATGCTGAAATTGAAGACTATTATGAACTCATAGGTGTACGAAAAATAGCTTTAAATAAAAAACTTGCTAAAGTGATCGATTTAAGTGGTCGATTACGATTTCAAAAACGGTGGGCGCAAACTCCACGTATACCAGAAACATCTGTATTAGGGCATATGCTAACGGTTGCTTTATTTGGATATTTTTATTCAGTAAAAATAAATGCATGTGATCAAAGAGTTCAAAATAATTTTTTTGTCGCTTTATTTCACGATCTACCAGAAGCACTTACAAGAGATATTATAAGCCCAGTTAAATATAGTGTAGATGAACTAGCTGATATTATTGCAGAATATGAAGTATCTCAAATTGAAGATAAAATAATGCCTTATGTTCCAGATGATTTAAAAAAAGAATTTTCTTACATTTTAGGTCTTGATGAAAATAACTACAAAGATGAATTTGAAAATAAAATTATTGAAAACAATCAAATAAAAGTCATTGATGATATGCAAAGATATAATCTTGATAGGTATAACCCAATAGATGGAAAAGCACTCAAACAATGTGATAAATTATCTGCATTTATAGAAGCGAGTTTATCTATCTCTCATGGTATTAAATCCAAAGAACTTTTACAAGGGAAAAAACAAATAATGGATGCACTAGAAGAGATACAAGGTGTGGATTTTTATAATATCGCAAAAGTAATTGATGAAAATTTTGGTACTACGGGTACAACACAAACACGAATGGATCTCTAATATGGAAATAATTATACTTATTTTACTATTGATATTTATTGGAATATTTTATATAGTAAGTCAAAAAAATTGTAAAATTAAAAATACCGCGGTTAAAAAAGAAGAAATCATAACACAATATAAAAATGATTTAGAAAAATTACTTAAAAAATATGAAGGTGATAGAAGTAAACAAGTAGAACAAAAAAAGCTTTTTCTACAAAAAACGAATAGTGAACTATCAAGAAATATTTTTTTTACCCATGAAGAATCTGTCAAAATTATTGAAAGATTACTTAAAATATGAAAAATAAACAAATTATTTTTATCACTGCCACAAATACAGATATCGGCAAAAGTTATGCCTCAGAAATATTTTTAAAAAGGTTTGCAAAAAAAGAGAAAAAAGTAGGTTATTTTAAACCAATTGAAACTGGAGTTCAAACAAAACCCCTTGATGGTACAAAACTTTTAAATATCACCAAACAACTCAACCCAGATTTTAAATTTTCTGTAGATGATGTAGTTAAATACCAATTCAAACTTCCAGCAGCACCTTTTGTAGCAAATAAAAATACTAAAATATCTGCAAAATCCATAGTAAAACAAGCTGAAAAACTTTTACAAAAATGTGATATCCTTATCGTTGAAGGTGCTGGTGGACTAATGGTACCAATCAAAAAAAGATATTTTATGATAGATTTAATTAAAAAATTTCAAAACCATTTTAATATGAAAACAATATTGATTGTGCCAAGTAATCTAGGAAGTATTAATGATACATTATTATCACAGAGTGCTCTAGAACGTTACGGTATTCAATATGATTGGTATATCAATTTACATAAAGATAAAAAAGAATTTAAAAAAACAACTCTCCCTTTTTATAAAAAATATTTTGAAAAAATTAGATACCTTCAATAGATTTAATCTATAAGGTTATTATTTAGTCTATTTTGATAAAATGTTTATTCTTTAAATAAATATTCAAGGCAAAAAATGAAATTAATTCTTCTCGTTTTTACATATACTAGTTTGCTCTTTTCAATAGAAATATTTGATGTGACGAATAACACTGCTAAAATAAATATTACCAATGTAGCTATTGGAAATAGTGGTATTATTATCAGAGAAATAGAAAACAACAGTATCATCGTTACGCAAGCAGTCGTTAGTAAATCAAACAATATAAATAGTACTATTACATTTATAGAAAAAGAGATACTTCCTCAAGATGCAATACCTACAACAAAAATAAAACCTCGTTCTGGGGATATGTTTATTTTAAATCATTTATATAAAACAAGCTTGTTAATCGTCCCTAATCTTAGTGCTAAAAAAAATTTACTTAAATTATACCCAAATCAAAACTTTCTAAATGAAGATTTTTTTGCAGCACATTTAAAACTAACAAATTCTCCATTACCGAGTAAAAAAATCATTTCTGATTTTGCACAGTCTCAACAAATAGGAACAATATTTATAGTTGTAAAAAATAAATTGTACATAGTAGATAGTATTTCATTTAAAATTATTAGTTCAATCGATTTACAATATCAAGATACAACAACAAACATCCCATTTTTAACTAAAGTTACGGATATAAAAACTGGGCTATGGAGTTTTGGTGATGACAAAATCACAAACTATAATAAATACTATTTAAACCTATTGGAGATAAACGAATGATTGACAAAAAACATATACAAACATTTATTGATATTGTTGGGGAGGAAAATGTTAAAAGTGATAAGGCACATCTTATTGCTTACTGTTATGACGCTACAAAATCAAGATTTGAACCAGATGCTGTAGTTTTTCCTAGAAATGAAGAAGAGATAAGTCAAATCCTTAAACATTGTAATGAAAACAAAATTGTAATTGTTCCACGTGGTGCAGGAAGTGGTTTTACTGGTGGTTCATTACCTGCAAGTGGTGGTATTATATTATCACTTGAACGACATATGAATAAACTTTTAGAGATTGATATGCAAAATATGGTTGGAGTAGTACAACCGGGACTTGTTAATATGACATTTCAAAAAGCAGTAGAGGAAGTTGGTTTATTTTATCCACCAGATCCAGCAAGTGAAGAGTACTCTACTTTAGGTGGAAATGTAAGTGAAAATGCTGGTGGAATGAGAGCTGCTAAATATGGTATCACAAAAGATTATGTGATGGCAC
>Ga0193955_1000723_pt1 | contig 17464 bp, 9 predicted proteins | sample BB_6_MG_FD_140343 | JGI IMG/M metagenome (GOLD analysis project Ga0193955, IMG submission 140343) | Microbial mat bacterial communities from the Broadkill River, Lewes, Delaware, United States - BB_6_MG | ecosystem: Environmental > Aquatic > Freshwater > River > Microbial mats | place: USA... | reverse complement strand
TTAATGGATACTCATCAGTTTTATATCTCTTAAGAAGAATTTTTGCACCTATTTTATGAACTTCTTTTATAAATTCTACAAAAATCTCTTTATGTAAATAAGCACTATATGAAGTTATACTAAATACTATATTTTTAGTTATTTTTTCATTTTCACTAAATGTATTTTCTAACCAAGTTATAAACTCTTCATTTTCAAGAGAATTTATAGAAAGATTTATAGCTATTTCATGCGTAATTTCTTTTTCTTTTATATAATTTATTGCTTTTAGAATCACTTCTTTATCAAATTGATCCGCAATTTTTAATTTTTGTGCAACTGAAACAAAAGAACCAATTGAAAGTTTTTTACCTTCATGGTCATACAATTGAGGTGAAAGTTCATTCATAGCTAAAACTTCAGGATCGTCAAATAAGAAAGAATCTAATACAAAGTCGATTTCAAAATTGGCATTGTTTATAACTTCAATTACATTATTATCAATTAAAGAATAGTTCTTTTCAATATCTTTTTCACCAATAATATAATAAGTATTTATTCCTTTTTCTTTAGATACTTCGTAAGCATTAGTTAAAGAATCTAAAACCGTATCTAAACTACCATATAAATCAAAAACTGTTCCACCAATATGAATTAGATCATCAGGAACATCATAAATAAATGGCATTCTATCACTTATTTCTTCAATAATTTCTTCACACATTTGCTGTGCTTGTTCAAGATTAATATTTCTTGCAATTATTGCAAACTCTGAACCATAAAATCTATACATTTTCATATCAGTTTTGCTAATTTTAAATATCACATTTTTTATAATATTAGAGTAAGATTCTATAAAACTATTTATATATTCTGAATCATGATTTTCAGTTATTTGAGATAGTTTATCAATTTTAATAGTAAAAACATAAGCATTTATGGAAGAAATAAACATACTTTTAATATCAAAATCAAAGATACTTCTATTTGGAAGTCCTGTTAAACTATCAGTATAATTTTTTTCCTCTATAGACTCTTTATTTGCATTAATTTCATTTCGTAAAGCTGCCATTTTTGAAGATACTTTTGAAACTTTTTTTGTAAGTTCTTTAATCTCTTTTGTTCCCTCAAATTGTCCTTTATCTAAGACTGTAAATTTATCTTCAAGAATATCATCTAAATATTTATTTATATACGTAACAGGATTTGTAACATATTTTTTAAATATAAATTTATGATAAAAGCCTAAAATAAATAATAAGGGTAAATAAATGACTAAATCAAAGATAATAATATTTACAAGAAAAGATTGTAACTCACTTTTTATTTTATTACTATTTAATTTATAAGAGATAACAGCTACATTGACATTATCAATCTTTACCTCGTGTAGTTTATTCGAGGTATCAATTGTAATTAAAGAGCTAAACCACGAAGAGAATTCATTTTTATCATCTCTTTTTAGGTTTATATTTGAGAAGTCTAGTTTTGTAATAAAGTTTGTAATTTCATTTTTTTTATAAACTTGGTATCTGATATTTATAGGTTGTTCTTTATTATAACTTCGTGTTGCTACAAATTGATATAAAGAACTTTTCTCTAATCTTTTAATAAATCCATATCTTGCATCAACAACTATTTCAGCTATATCCCAAGACTTATCATCAAAGTTAGGAGTTGCATTTATTAAGCTCTCTTTGTTAAATATAAATTTACTATATTCAATTTTAATTTCATTAAATAGTGTTGTTTCTAATACTTTTTCAATTTCTTTTTTAATTATTGTTTTATTAAAATCTAGAATGTTATTATTAACTTTTGAATTTAGATAATTTATATTTAATTCATAATTATTTTTAGCTTGAATTAATACTTTTTCTTTATAACTTGTAAAATAAAAATAACTTGTAAATAGCAATGTTATAAAAAGAAAAACCAATAATATTGTATTGTTTTTAGAGCTACTATCTGTAAATCTATTTAATCTTTTCATCTAACACTTCCAATTTTTTCAACAAGAGGTTTTGATTCATATATCAAAGGATGGAGTGTCTCTGTTTTAGCCCTAGCTTCTGCTTTAGTATTAAAGATTCCATAATAAATTGTACTTTTATTAGCATTTTTTTCTATTAAAACATAATTTGGATCTAATCCAAATCTGTGAGTGTACCATTTGACTTTATTACTATCTATTGTAATTAGTTTTAAAGTATAGTTATTTTTTGAAGTTGTATCAAATTTCTTTTTAAAGTTTTTTAATCTTGTTGCGTAAGGAATTTCCACTTTTTTAGGAGTATCTTTTAATCCATTAGCAAAATCAATTTCTTCTATTTCTTTATTAGAAAAAGTCATTTTTGTAGGGTTTTTTTCTATTTTTAATTCTGTAAGTCTTTTTTCTTCTGCTAGTCTTTTCTCTATTTTATTTTGAGCGTCTATACTAGCTTTCTCTTCTTTTATAAGTCTAGCTTTTTCTAGTCTTTTCTCTTCTACTAGTTTTGCAAGTCTTAGCTCTTCTGCTAGTTTTACTTCTAATTTCTTTTGAGCTTCTAATCTAGCTTTTTCCTCTTTAAGGAGTCTAGCTTTTTCTAGTCTTTTTTCTTCTGCTAGTTTTGCAAGTTTTATCTCTTCTTGTCTTTTTAATTCTATTAATCTTTTTTCTTCTGATAATCTAACTTTTTCTAGTCTTTTCTCTTCTGCTAGTTTTGCAAGTCTTAGCTCTTCTTGTTTTTTTAATTCAGCTAATTTTTTCTCTTCTGATAATTTTAATTCTGATTTCTTTTGAGCCTCTAATCTAACTTTTTCTAGTCTTTTCTCTTTTGCTAGTTTTACTTCTAATTTCTTTTGAGCTTCTAATCTAGCTTTTTCCTCTTTAAGGAGTCTAGCTTTTTCTAGTCTTTTTTCTTCTGCTAGTTTTGTAAGTCTTAGCTCTTCTGCTAGTTTTGCTTCTACTTTTGCTTTCTCTTCTTTTATAAGTCTTAGCTCTTCTTCTCTTTTTAATTCAGCTAATTTTTTCTCTTCTGATAATTTTAATTCTTTTTTCTTTTGAGCCTCTAATATAGCTTTCTCTTCTTTTATAAGTCTAGCTTTTTCTAGTCTTTTCTCTTCTGCAATTTTTGCAAGTCTTAAATCTTCTTGTTTTTTTAATTCAGTTAATCTTTTTTCTTCTGATAATCTAACTTTTTCTAGTCTTTTTTCTTCTGCTAGTTTTGTAAGTCTTAGCTCTTCTTCTCTTTTTAATTCAGCTAATTTTTTCTCTTCTGCTACTTCTTCTTTTATTTTATCTATGTTCTTATTTTTAGGTAAAATACTTTCTAATTCATTTTTTATCTCTTTTAATACTTTTTTCTTATCTTTGTCTATATCATCTAAACTTGGTCTTTTTGTTATTGTCAGAATTTCTTCATTTTCTATATTTTTTAATTTTAATTTTTCTTCTTTGATTTTTTCACTTTTGATTTTTTGATTTTTAATCTTTTCATTTTTTGTTGGTATTTTTATCAAATCTTTTTTTGATACATTTATATATTCATACTCAACTGGCACGACTTTTTTTGTGTTTAAATCAAGATTATTATTAAATTGTCTTTTAATAGATGATATTTTTTCAACAATAGGAAAGATATTAGCATTTTCAATAATAAAACTATTTACTTTTTCTTCTAAATCTTTATTATAATCCTTATAAATTCCAAAAACTAGTTTTATAAGCTGACCATTATCTCCATATTTAAAGAAAAAAGACTCTTCATAAATATCATTTTTTATAATAAAAGCTTCTACACTATCAATATTTGTGAAAGAAGATATATTAATAGTATATGCACTATCTTTTGAATTTAAAAACTTGTTTTTAAACTCTAAATTTGTTTCAAACTCTTCTTTTTTTATTGCTTGTCTAATTTTTTCTACTATTTTAATTTTTGGTTTAGTTTTTTTAACTTCTATTTTTAAACCATCAAGATATTTATTATATAAAACTTTTATATCTTTTACTTTTCTAATTTCATATTTTTTATTTAGCTTTTTTGCCTCTAAAGCTTCTAAATAAGCTTTAGCTTCTAAAATAGTTTTAAAGTTATTATGTGCAATTCTTGTTTCAATATTATATAGTTTTACAACATCATATGAAAATGAATTTGTATCAAAATTATTCTCTTTTATAAAGTCAAATGAATCATAAATATTTCCAAAAGAAGAAATTTCAATCATATAGCTATCATCATCAAAATTTAAAAAGTCTTCTTGAAATTTTTTAATATTATCATTAATTGAAGGTTCAGGAAGAGGAATATCTTTTATTATTTTTTCTTTTTCTTCCAATAAGTTTTTTTCAACTTCTTCTTTTTTGATTTTTTTGCCTGTATTTAAATCTAAATCAATACTATCGCCATCTTTTGGCAAGATTACTCTTTTGTAATCACTACTGCTAAAATCAATAAATCTTGAATTTTCTGGGTCTACATCAAAAAATGATGATAAATCTCCTGTTAACTCTAAGATATTAAAAAAGTCTGTTATATTACTTTTCTCATAATTTACAAGCTCTGTTTCTGCTGCATTTAATTGCCTTTGCCCTTGTAACAAAGTATTTAAATCCTGTTCTCCAAGCTTAAATGTATCCCAATAAGAACTAACCATTTTTCTAGATGCTTTTATTTCTGCAATTGTACTATCTAATGCTTTGGAAACTGAGCTTATTGAAGTATAAATCTTCGATAAATTCCATTTTAACTTTCTTTTTTCTTCAGATAATTTATAGTTTAAATCCCGTATTTTACTATTTGATTCAAGAACTTTATTTTTATCTCTTCCACCATTGAATATATTATATGAGAGTTTTATTTTTCCATTTAGATCAGATTCTTCTTCATCTAAATCTTCTGCTGCAGTACTTTTTTTATATGAGAGTTCAAAATCAACTTTTGGCCTAAATTTTGCCTTTGCTCTTTTTTGAATAAATTTTTCATCTTCTATTGATTTGTAATAATTTATTAAATCTTTGTTATTTTCCAAAGCTCTTTTATATAGTTCATCAAAATTGCTTACATCTACATCAAAATTTCTTTCATAAGGTAATGTTTTTTCAAAATTTACTCCAACTATATATTCATAATATCTTAATGATTCAATAAATTTTGAATTAACTTTTACTAACTTTGTCATAGCATTTGCCACATTTGCTTTTATTGAAGTTAAATCGCCAATTGAAGCTGCTCCATTCTCATATTTGATTGTAACAATTTCCAAAATCTTTTTTAATTTTTTCATATTTCGTTCATTTACCATCACTGAACGATTTGCAAAAACTACTCCAAAATAAGCTTTTATAGCTTTTTTTATTTCTTTGTCTAAAACATTTTTATATTGATTTTTTGCAACTTCTAACTTTTTTTCAATACTTTTTACATTGTTTAAGGTTGCTCCACCTGCATAGATATTTTGTCTTAATACTACCCTATAATTATTATCTTTGTAAAATTTAAATCTATTACCTTCCTCTCCACTAGGAGTAGATCTAGTTTTACCATAATTATATTCAGCATCAATAGTAGGATAATAATCAGCAACTGCATTTTTTAGTTTTAGTTCATATTGAATCACTCTTTCTCTAGCTGATTTTAATAAATCAGTACGAGATAAAGTTTCAAGAACTGTATCAATTAGTTTTACTTGTTTGTAATCTGAAAGATCAATCTTCCCTTTTTCTATATTTCCTTTGGAAACTTTAGGAGATGAATAATCACCTATGATTTCTTTCTTATTTATAACTTTTAAAGGCTCTTTTTTTCCTTTTATTTTATTTAATTTTTTTGGTGCGATTAAATTTAAATCTTTATTTTCATCATCAAGGGCAAAGGAATATGTAGTTATGAATATTAGTATTAATATATATTTAAATAAATTAATTTTCATTATCTTTTTATCCTAATTACTAAATAACCATTTTGTTCATTTACTTGTTCTTTTATTTGAGTGCTTGCTAATAAATCAACTCTTACATCTTTTTTATCATAGTCAAGCTTTCTTATTAAATTTCTAACCCCAATTGTTCTAGCTAATGAAATTTGTTTAGCTATAGTTGCACTAGCTTGTCCTTTTGGATCAGCAGCTGTAATCATAATTTTATGATTTTTATATTTTTCTTGTGTATCTTTTATAAATACTTTTAATTTTTTTGTAATTGCATTATCAATGAAAATTTCATTTCCTTTAAATGAAATTATAAAATAATCTTTTGTAGAAATTGTTGCTTGTTTTGATTTATTGTCATCATCTTTTCTATCTTTAACATCAATTCCTCCTGATTCAATTTCAGATTCTTTTTTCTCTTTTGCTTTTACAGTTTTTTCTTCAATAATCTTTTTTAATCTTATTATTTCACTTTGCATTTTTTGTACAGAAAGAGTAGGACTTGGTTCTTTTTGTGTAATAGATTCAATATCTGATTCACTTTGTTTAATTTTTTCTTCTTGGATTTTTATTTCTTTTGGATTATCATTTAAAATCAAGTCATCTGTAGTTATAGAACCAGTATATGAAACTTTATATTTAAATTGCGCGTAATAACCAAGATTTACTAAAACTACTAGTAAAAATAGCAGCATTACTAAAATAACTGATGAAAATATATCAACAAATGATGGCCAGGGGTTAAATTCTTCATCACATCTTTTTGCCATATACTAAAAACCTATTTACTTTCTATCTTATCAATTCGATTATTTAAAGAATTAACTAATTCTATAAGTAATTTATTATTCTCTTCTTGAAGGGCAAGACTTTTTTTAACAGTTCTATGTTCTGCTAAAATAACATTTGATATTTCTTGTAAAGACTCTTCCATCATTGAAGCATTTGAAAATTGATTAACATTTAGTTCTCTTAAATTATTTACAACATTTTCAAGTAAAACTGATTCTTTTTCTGTACTTCTATTTGAATTAACTAAATTTTCAGTAATAAGATTATAAATATCTTCTGATGATTTATTTGATTTATCAAGTTTGTCAGTAAAGTCTCCCATAGTATCAACGAAGACATCTAAAAATCCACCTTTCATATTCATACCATCAGCTGTTGCAGGAATCATTCCTCTTATACCTTCAGATTCTTCCATAGATTCTGAAGTTTGAGAATCTATTATTTTCCCTTTCATCCAATCTTCAATATCATTCATAAAAGCAGCTTGATTTCGTGAAAGTATATATTGCATTACATTTAATATAATTGCAGAGGCAACTCCAAATAGTGAAGAAGCAAACCCAATTGACATACCACTTAAAGGGCCTGCAAAGTTAGTCATTACTTCACCAATATCAATATCATCACCACCAAAAGATAAAATAATTGCACCCATTTCATCAATAGCAACTAGAAGTCCTGTAAATGTTCCAAAAAGTCCTAACATAAGTGAAGTTCCAACAAAAAAGCTTGTATAACCTTTTTGATTAAAAAACTGATCTATGAGCCATTCTGTTACATCTTTTGCTTCACCTTCTGTAAAATAAAGAACACCTTTTTTAGCTCTTTTATTAAACATATGTGCAATAGTTGCAGGAAAGATACCAGTAATTCCTTCTAAATAAAACTCTAAAGCTTGACCTTTTTTATAAGCTAGAATACCAAAAGTACCAGAAAGCATGGTAAGTTTTATGGCTGCTTGATAAAGTATTAAAAGTCCAATTGAAAATATTGTTAAAATTGCAATATTAAAAGTTATAGTTGCCATAAAAAATGATTTGATTAATTCAAGATTTGAAAAAATTAAAAAAACCAAGAAAAGAATAAATATAAAATAAATCTTTAATATTTTTATACGTCTCATCAAAGTCCTTCTAGAACATAAATAGTAATATTGAAATTACTAAACCTAAAGCAACTGTAGTAACAGTTTTTGTCATGTTGTGAACAATATTAACAAAAGCACGACTTCCATCAACTGTTTCACCAAATACAATAAGCCCAATAACATTACCATTTATGTCAGAAACTTTATATGAAGCTCTAAAGTATGTCTCATCAACAGAATAACCAACTTCAAGCATCTCTTTTAATCCATCTTTTCCTAAATCAATAATTTTTGAGAAAAACTGCCCATCATATTTTAATTCTTCAACATGTAAAGTGTCAACCACTTCCCTATATTTTCCATTTCTTGTTTTTATTGATAATTGATTTAACATTCTCTCTTCAAGTAAGAAAAGAAAAACAACATCATCTCTTAAATACTCTTTCTTTTGATTATGAAGTTCATCTTTTAACTCTAAAATACCAACTAAAACACCATCTTTAATAATTGGTTCAAGATAAACATAAAATATACCATCTTGCAATACTTCTATTCCAAATATTTTTGATTTTGTAGTTATTACTGAGTTTACACTATTTCTATATTGATTAACTTGATTTAAAACTGGATAAAACTTTAAATGAACAGTTTCAAAACCAGTTTTTTTAAATTTTTCATTAAAATCATTTATTTTTTCTTCCACTAATGCAATTTCATTATTGTCTATATTATTAATAAATGTTTTGTTTGATTCAAGAGCAATAATAATTTTTTTATAAGATTCTTCTTTTTTGAAAACTCTATTTTTATAGTTTTTAACATAATTATTTGCAATGTTATTATAAACATCTTTTGAAACGTTATCTGTTAAACTTGTAAGAATATACAAAGATAAAAAGATACCTGAGATTGAAAGAACAGCAAGAATTGTAAACCACAATCCCTTCTTTTTTTTCAAATCTTTTAGAAAATTTTGAAGAAACTTAAAAAAACTAAACATATGAACCCCGAAATATAACTTTAAAGTTAATTATGCTACCCAAAAGCTACTTAAATTTTGACTTAATTAGCATAAAAATAATAAAAGAATAACAAAATAATGACAATCTATTGCTCAACTAATGCATTTTTTCCAATGTTCTTTAAAGGTTTAATAATATATTTAAGAATTGTCTTCTTTCCAGTTAAAATATTTATATTTGCAACCATTCCAGGAAGGATTGGCAAATCAGGTGCAAATTGATTTACATCAGCTTTTACTTTTACTAAATAAAATACACTTCCACTTCTATCTTCAAAAGAATCGGCTGAAATAGAGATTATTTCAGCATTTAATAAGCCATATTTAGAAAAATCATAAGCAGTAATTTCAACAGAAACATTTTGCCCACTCCAAATCAAGGCTCTATCTGAGGTATTTATTCTAGCTTCAATAGTTAAAGAATCTTCAATTGGAGTAATCTCAGCCATTTTATCTCCAGCTTTTACTATTCCTCCAACTGTATAAAAATATAATTTATTAATAATTCCATTTACAGGAGAGACTACTTCTTTTCTAAGTTCTCTATCTGTATTAGCTTTCTTTTTTTCAATTAATTTATTAATCTCTGCTTTTATGCTTGAATATTTTTGTAAATGTTTTGATCTTATTTCTGATTTTACAGTTTTGATTTTTCCTCTTGCCTCTTGAATTTCTTCTTTTATAATTGGAATAGAGTTTCTTGTTTCTGATAATTTAGTAACAATACTTTGTTTTTTTGAAAGTTCACTTATATATTCTTTTTTTGAAACAGCATTTTTCCTATACAAAGATTCAAGTATTTTCATATTTGCTTGGGCAAGATTTAATTCTAAATTGAGGTTTTCATATTTAGTTTCTGCTTCTTTTAGCTTGTATTTTTTTTGTTTTAATTGATCTTCTGCAATACTAATTTTAGTTTCTCTATTTTTTAAATCTTCGTTAAAAATTCGTTTTTCATTTTCAACAATATCAGGAATTTTTTCAAGTGATTCTTTTGGAAAAATAATTTCTTCTCTTTCATCAATTGAGGCTTTTAATCTTATTAAATTTGCTTCAAAAGCTAATAAATCTATCTCTTTTGCTTTTAAATCTGCTTTAAAAAATTCATTTGAAAGAGTATAAATAACATCGCCTTTTGAGACTTTATCCCCTTCTTTTACAGCTATATTAGAGATAATACCGCCTTCAAAGTTTTGTAATATTTTTGTTTGGCCAGATGGTACTACTTTTCCACTTCCTCTTACTACTTCATCAATCTCACTTAAAGAAGCCCAAGCTATAAATGCAATAAAAAATAACATAATAGGAACAACTGAAACATAATAATTCCATTTTGTTTCTTCAAATAATCTAGCACTCATTTATACTTGCCTTTTTTGTTGTAATGAAGCTAAGACTTTATCTTTTGGTCCATCAGCTACTATTTTACCATTGTTTAATACTATCACTCTATCTACAAGCTCTAAAGCTGCAAATCTGTGAGTAATTACAATTAGTGTTTTATCTTCTAACATTTCTTTTACATGCCTTATTAAAGTTTTTTCTAATCCAACATCTAAGCCTGTTGTTGGTTCATCTAAAACCATAATTGGAGGGTCATTTAAAATTGCCCTTGCTAAGGCTACTAAATGTCTTTGTCCCACAGAAAGATTTGAACCACGTTCCCCTACTTGTAAACCATCACCTTGACCTGATTTTTTAATTAACTCATCTAATCCTGTCAATTTGATTAAAGCCATCATTCTTTCTTTACTAATAGGCTTTGATATTTCAATATTCTCTTTTAGTGAACCTGAAAATAAAAATGGCTCTTGAGGCATAACTCCAACATTTTGCCTAACTTCAACAGGATGAAGTGTCGAAATTTCATGTCCATCTAAATAAATACTTCCATTTGTAGCTGTATCTAGTCCTGTTAAAAGCCTTAAAAAAGTTGTTTTCCCAGCTCCTGTTTGTCCAATAATTCCAACTTTCTCGCCTGCTTTTATTTTTATATTACAATCCATTATTGAGGCATATTTACTATTTTTATAGAAAAAACTAACATCAGAAAACTCTATATCACCTTTTAATTTTCCAATACCTACTTCTACATCTTTTTCATTTTCTAAAGGCAAATGCCAAAACTCATTTATATTATTTAAAGATTCTTTTATTTCTTTGAGTCTAATAACCATCATAGAAGTTTGAATAACAGGAACCATAGCCCTACTTGAAAGAATAGTTACAGCAATTAATCCCCCAACCGTTAGGTTTTTATTTGCAATTTCAAAAACTCCCACAACAATAACAGCCATAGTAACAAATTGCACTACTGTTTGTGATAGATTCATTGAAAATACATTTAATGATTGGATTTTGTGCCCAATATTATCTGTAACAGCAACTAAGCTTCTCCAATTAAATAGCTTTGTAGAACTTGCATTTGAAAGTTTTATTATCTCACTTCCTTGTAAGGTTTCAACTAAATAGGAGTTTTTTGATTGTATATTTTCAATATTTTTTTTACTTAAGTTTGCAATTGGTATTTGCATAATTACATTAAAAATAATAATAATAATTGCAACTATAAGAGGAACTGCTGCAACAGCAGGAGAAATAATAAATATTACAATAACAGCCATAAAGAAAAAAGGTAAATCGATAATTTGAAGTATAGATTTTGTAGCAAAGAAGTCTTTTATTTGACTTAGTTCTCTAAAAAGATTTGCTTTTGAACCAATTAACATATTGTCATACTCTGATTTTAGGTTAAGCATTCTTTTCATTAACTCTTCTTCTAAATAAACCCCTAGTTTTTTTCCTACTTTTTCAATAATATGATTTCTTACACTTTTAAAATATATATCAAAAAGTAAAATAATAACAACACCAAAAGCTAAAACAAAAAGTGTTTCCACTGCATTATTTGGAACAACTCTATCATAAACACTCATTGTAAATAAAGGCACAGCAAGGGCAAAGATATTTATAAAAAAAGTAAGAAAACCTATTTCTATATATGAACGCCAAAAAGTCTTAACAGGATTCCAAAACCAAGATTTACTCCTAGTTTCATTTAACATTTTCTCTTTTTTTGCATCTCTAAATATTAAAATTGCTTTTTTAAAATGTTTTAAAAAACTAGGATTTTCTTTTATTTGCTCTTTTGTTTTTGGATTATAAAGATATACGTCTCTATCTTTTTTAATATATACAAAAGGATTATCGTTTTTATCTAGAATAATACAAGGAAAAAAATGAGAAGGAATTTCTGAGGCTAAAATATCTTTTTCAATAGCACTTAAACCTACTTCATTTGCAACATCAATCGCTATTTCAGGAGTAAATCCTAAAGTAGATTTTGCAGAGAAATTTTGTATGGTTTCTAAGGAAATATCTCCAAAATAAAAATCTAATATATATTTTAGCGAATATAATAAAGGAAAATCTTCTCTTTGTTTTTGTTCTTCTAATTCATTATTAACTTCACTATTTAAATTTTGTTCCACTATTTTCCTATACTATTTTAATATTTTTTATTTTACTTTTATTCTAAAATTACTAAAAATCTTAGCATAAATAGACTGAAATACGCTTTCCCAAACGCCAAGGCTTTTTTGTCTAAAAATTGTAACACTTTTATACCAAGAAGAATTAGCTCCTTTTATTTGCCATCTCCAATCAGGAACTTTTGGAACTAAAACCCAAGTAGGGATATTTAAAGCGCCACAAAGATGTACTACTGAAGTATCTGAAGAGATTACTAAATCAAGCTCTTTTATTAAAGAAGCTGTTTTGGAAAAATCACTCAAGTTGTTTGTATAATCAATTATTTTATCTTCTAAACCTAAGTCTTGAATCTCTTTTTTATCTTCTCCAATTTGTAGATTATAGACATTTATTTTATCATTATTTATAAGAGGTAAAAAACTTTTTAGTTGTAATACTCTTTCTTCATAACTTTCTGATGTCGTTGAAGCTGACCAACATATTCCTATATTCAACTTTCCTTTTTCTTCTTTAACTTCTAATTCTTTATCTTTTGAAGCATATAAATATGGAGTTTTCACTATTAGTTCTTTTACAGATGAAAGTCCTAAAACATAAGGCATACTCATTATAGAAAGATGATAATCAAAGTTTGGTGTAGCTTCACTTCTATTTGTTAGAATATCAATTTCATCAATACACTTAAAAAGTTCTTTTAGTTCATCTCTACATTTAACTGCAATTTTACATTTAAATTTCTCTTTTAATAAAGGAAGAAATCTAATTAGTTGAATTGAGTCCCCAAAGCCTTGTTCACTATGAAGTAAAATAGTTTTGTTTTCAACGTTTTCAACTCCTTTAAACATAGGTTTTGAGAAAATATCTTTATTATTTAGAATATGTCCTGACATTTCTTCTTTTTTAAATCTCCATTCATACTCTTTAAAACCTTCTTTTAAATCCCCTTTTGCTAAAAGAATAGTTGCTAAATCAAAGTGAGCATTTTCAAAATTTGGATTTAATTCAATTGCTTTTTTATATGCGTCTATAGCTTTATTTGTTTGCCCCAAATATTTATATGAAGTTCCTACATTACTATAAGCATTTGAGCCATTGGGTTCTAAATCAATAGATTTTTCATGATATTTTGCAGCCTTTTTATAATCTTTTAGCTTGTTATATACATTTCCCAAATTTGTATATGCACCTGCATTTTTAGGGTTAAACTTTATTGCTTTTTCCAAATTTTCTATTGCTTTTTCATGCATTTTAAGTTTGTTATAACAAGCTCCTATATTAGAAAAAACTTCTGTATACGAGGGATTTATATTAAAAGCTATTTTAAAAATATCTATAGCTTGCAAATATTTTTTTTGTTTATAAAGGATTACTCCAATATTATTTACTGCTTTTTCAAACTTTGGATTTACTCTAACGGCATTTTTATAAGCACTAATTGCTTTTTCATCATCATTTAGCTTTTCAAAAACCATTCCTATGTTATTATATCCATGATAATTTTTTGGATTTGCTTTTATTCCATCTGCATATACTTTTAATGCTGCTTTATAATTTTTTGTATCTTTTAAAAGATTTCCTAAATTATTATATGTCATATAATTTTTTGGATTTAAATTAATAGCTTTTATATAACAATCATAGGCTTTTTTATTTTCCCCTTGTGCTCTATAAATAACCCCTAAATTTCCCAAAGCTTCATTGTTTTTTTCATCTAATTTTAAAATCTCTAAATAGTTTTTTTTTGAAACTTCTAAGTCATTTTTCAAATAAGACTCATAGGCTTTTTTTAATAAATTTATAATATTTTCTTTACTGCTCACTTATCTTTCCTTATCTTCTTTCTTCACTTATTTTTCTCATTGGATGAAAACTACTGTCTTCTATTTTTTGCATTTTATCAACTTTTATTTTCGAACTTTTAGGAATACACAACATATTAACTGAAACAATATTTCCAAAAATATTATTTTGATTATTATAAAAATTTTTTGGATTATAAAGTCTTGGAAGATGCCAATAAAGTTCATATTCTAATTCTTTTATATAATCAATCAAAGAGTGAGATTTTTCTTGTCTATCATTTTCTAAATATAATATAGGTTTAAATTTTTCTATAAGTTTTTTAGAACCTTTTAAAACTTCTTCTTCCATGCCTTCAACATCTATTTTAATAAATTTTACTTTGTTAAGTTCATCTATAAAAGAATCCAATTTTTTTTGAACTACTGGCTCTCCATTTTTAAATCCATCTACACTTACTCCTCCAAAATTACCATTTTTTGAGTAATCAAGAGGTGGAATTAAAATTGTTTTTTCTTCATTTCCTAAAGCCATTTGATATGTATATACATTTGTCATGGAATTTATAGCAATATTTGCACAAAGTGTTTGAAATACGATTCTTTGAGGCTCAAAGGCTAGAACTTTTCCTTTTTCCCCTACTTTATTTGAAAAATATTGCGTATGTGTGCCAATATTTGCACCTACTTCAATAATAGTGTCATCTTCTTGGCAAATTTGAGAAAAAAGTTCTACTTCTAATTGTGAAAATTCTCCATAATTTTCAATAGAACGCCCCACATAAATATCATTTTTATTATATAAACAAAATCCCTCTTTTGCTTTTACTAATTTATTAAAATTTTGTTTACTCATTCATTATTTTCCTGATAAGACTTTTGGGAAATTTGATAAAGATTTTATATGTGCATCTATAATACCCATCCAACCTTTTTTTGCCCAAGAAGCAATAATAGAATCTTCAATATTAACTAATTTTTTTACATCAACTATATAAAACTCTTCTAAAAAAGTTTTTTCTATATCATTATTTTTTACTTTAAAATCTTTTTTAATTAATAAATCATTCTCTTTTAATTCTTGAACAATTTTTCTTGAAATATCTCTTTGTCTATTTAATTCTCTTATTGTTTCTACTTTTGAATTTACATTTTCACTTAATTGTTTATCTTTTGTAAAAATATTTTCTTTTTTCTTTTTACTTACATATTGTGAATTATTATCAATTGAAATAACACTAGAAAAGGTACCTTCTTCATTTTTAATATCTACACTTAAAAATGGGTAAGTTCTAACAAAGGCTGGTATATATGCATTTTCTTTATTATAAATATTTAATTCAGTTGTAATACCTGTAAAAGCTGTAAACTCACCTCTATCAAGAGAATTAATAATAACAGGACAATCGTGTGCTGCTGTCCATACTTCTGAAAAACCTAGAGGGATTAAACCTATACTTTTTGCTACTAAAATAGTATTCACTTCGTCAAATTTAAAACCTTTTAATTTTTCTTTATCTAAAATTTCTATATTTTTGTACATTCTTTCTCCTGTTATGGTTGTATTATAATATCTAAAGTAACTTGTGTTCCATTATCATCAAGAGTATATGATCCACTAGTAATTGCTGACCCTGAATCTCCATATAATGTATCATCTCCTGTTCCTGTAGTTCCATTACTATCTGTGAATTTTAATTTTGAAGCATCATCTGAATCCAAAATTAAACTCAATTTATTGCTTCCATCTGTCCAAGCTCCAATTAACTCTCCTGTTAATTCAAATTCAGCTCCAGAAGAAGCATTTAAATCAAAATTTGTAAAATCAAGACTCTCTATATTGTCAAATGAATTGATATGTCCAAACTCTTCATCTGCTGTAATTGCATCTGAAGTTCCAGTTAAATTAACTTTGTCTCCTGTTGTATCATTTCCTCCATTAATTATTTTAGTATCAATATTTGTAAAATCAAGAGTAAATTCATCATTCCCATCTTCTCCATTTATATTTGCTGGTTCATCACTTGTGATATTTAATTTGTCATTTCCATTTGATAAATTAAGATTTTCAAAGCCATTTACCTTACTAAAGTCTAAATCTGTTTGATTTGTAAACTCATTAGTAAAGCTAATAGTGTCATCCACCCCATCACTATCTGTTAAATTCATAGTCATATTATTAAACTGGTTTGCTGAATCGAATTCTACTTTATTTGTTCCATTTGCAAAATTAATATCTTTTATAGAAGCTGAATTATCAACATTATTGAAATCAAGTGTACCTGCATTTGAATAATCAATTGTAATATCATCATTTATATCTGTACTTGAAAGTTCTAAATCTAAATTTGTTGCAAGATCAGATTCTGATACAGTCGCAGTTACTTTTTGATTTGTAGCATTTGCTATTGTATTTACATTTACACTTGAAGTATCATCATTTATTGTTACTTCTTCATTTCCAAGTCCTGCAAAATTATCTTTATTTGTTACATAAAGTGTTTCTAAGTCTGTGAAATCACCAGTAACTTTAGTAGCATTTACTGTTATATCATTTGCAGTTTTAGCATCTAAACTATTAAGGTCTGTAGCAGTTGCTGTTGCACCATTTACAGTTAATGATATTTCATCTATTGATTTACTTGTAAGAGTACTATTTAAAGTAGCAGCATCATTAGCAGCAGCTGTTGCTGTAATTGCACCTGAGGTATCAGCTGAAACAATATTTATATCACTTATATCTGATGTTCCACTTAGTGTTGCTGTATAATTTGCATTTGTATTTATATCTGCTGCTGCTATTGCTGCTAACTCTGCCCCTGTTCCTGTTATGTTTGTTATACTTGTAGCATCTACGGTTATAGATGTTTTTCCATCTAAATTTAAAAGATCACTAGCACTTGCTGTTGTACCTGTTGTAGTTAAATTAAGTTTATCAGATGCACTTGCATTATTTAAGGCAGTATTTAAACTATTTGCTGTTCCTGCTGTTACAGTAGCTGTTACATCGCCACTTGTTTTTCCTAGGATAGTGTTTACATTTGCAGCACTTTGTGTATCACTTATAGTAACTGCTTCATTTCCAAGTCCTACTATTACAGATGAAGAATAAAGTGCGTTTAAATCACTGTAGCTATCAGTAAGACTAGTAATAGAATTGGCATTTATTGTTTCAGATGTTTTAGAACTTAAAGCTAATAAATTATCAACTGAAGCTAAAGTTCCATCTGTAAGGGTTAAAGTCAATTTATCAGCTGTATTTGCATTTAATAAAGCTGCGTTTAAAGCTGAAGCTGTTCCTGCTGTTACTACTGCTGTTACAACTCCTGCTGTATCATTTGCTATTGCATTTACATCTGTTGCACTAGCTGTATCACTTAAAGT
>Ga0193955_1000722_pt1 | contig 17466 bp, 13 predicted proteins | sample BB_6_MG_FD_140343 | JGI IMG/M metagenome (GOLD analysis project Ga0193955, IMG submission 140343) | Microbial mat bacterial communities from the Broadkill River, Lewes, Delaware, United States - BB_6_MG | ecosystem: Environmental > Aquatic > Freshwater > River > Microbial mats | place: USA... | reverse complement strand
GGCTAAAGCAAGCCCCTTTAACACCAAACGTGTCAAGCGATCCGGCGTGACAACACGACCCAAAAACGACATTCCAGACATGACGGCTCCTTATTAAAGAAATGCCTCCGGCGGGCAGGGGATGATCCCCTGCACCCCATAAGGCGAATGCTCCCGACCTTCGTTCCTCATGTCGATCGCATTCGTAGACGGGCTGGCCCGTGAATAACCGCTGGGGTGCTTCAGGCTCTATCGAGTTGATGGTAGGATGCGCTTGCGCACCGTTAGGGACACCCAATTCCGCTGGTTGTACGATCAAAAGGTGCGCGAGCGCACCCTACGGGATTGAGGATGTTTCACATTTTTTCACCAGGATCCCGAACAATGAATCAGGAGTAACCATTCAGCTTATGCCTCCGGCGGCCCTACTGGGGGCCAAGTCTTTGAAAAGGTTGATAAAGAGGCCTCGATGCAGGTTGCCAGGTTAGTCACAAATCAAATGTGGATGTGATTTGACCCGAGGAACGAGGGGCAAAACGCATCCGCAACGTGGTTTCAAGGTGGCACACCTTGCCGCCGGAGGCAGCTTTTGGGCGTAGAAAAGAGACCAACCAGGGTAGGTTTTCGTCTTTGCTATCACCCATTTCCTATGACCTTTATTCAACCAGCCGATCCACAGCGTAGGCGATGTAGGACTCTGTGTCGTCGGTGACCTCCTGGAGGATTCGGCTGAGGAGGAGGTTGGCGATGCCGTGGAGGGTGCTCCAGAGGAAGAGGACTTTTTTATTCAGGGTCTCTTCGGTCTGGGTGGGATCGGTGTGTCGGACCGCCTCTCTGGCGGCATCAAGAACGGCAAGGCCCGCATTTTTTTCAGCCAGGGCGATGTCCTCGGTCTCGGTACCCCGGTAGTCGGCGTACTTCGGGGTGTCGACGGCAAACATCACTTTATAAAGGTCGGGGTTGGCAAGGGCGAACTGAATGTAGGCCATGGCGGATGCTCGGACCTTTTCATTCGGCGTTCCAGGGGTGTCTGTTGCTCGTTTGACAATGCTCTTAAGCAGGTTGAACCCCTTGTGCTGGATTTCGAGGTAGATCTGGTCTTTGCCGGAGACGTAGTTATAAAGATTGGCGGCGGTCATGCCGACCTCGCGTGCAAGGCGGCGCATGGAGAGGGCATCGAATCCGTGGGTGCGGATGATTTCAGCGGCCACGTTGAGGATCCGCTGTTTTTCCGAGTCGATGGTTTTTGGGGGGCGCGCTGCTCTGGGCATGGATGACCTTTTGTTTCGGAGATTGGCTTGTGGAGGAGCGAGGCCTTGGGAGCCAATTTGCGTTTTGGGGTTCGTGTGCCGAAATAATTAAATGAACAGTGTTAAATTAACACCATTAAGGATGCCTATCAAGCTGAAATATCATGATTATGCCCATGCCATGCACCGGCGTGAGGCTGGGGTGATTGTTGGGGAACAGGAGGGACCTTTGTGGCGATGGCGAGTTGTCAATGCGGGTTCAGTGCTGGGTTGACGGGGTATAAGCCCGGTTTAAGTTGCAATTGGAGTGCTTGTAAGGATCTGATATTATGCGTGGAATGTGTTTGTGGGGCGGCGCGTTTTGTTGGCGCTGATGAATAAAGAAAAATTGGAGCATAAAATTTAATAAAGTGTGGAAATGCTTGCAGGCAAAGGGGTTGCAATGTTTTTGAAGGAATGCATCAAAAAAATCGTTTGACAAGAGGCTTGAGAGATTTCTAAAACATGATACATGTCAAATGTCGACATTTGGAATGCACACATAGAGGTGGCATCCTCATGAGCGTTCCAACGACAGACATTCAAACCCACATAAAAGGTAATCAAGTATTATGACCAAGCCGATTCAAACGCCCAATGCACCCGCAGCCGTCGGCCCCTACTCTCAGGGGATCGTTTCCGGCGGGTTTGTTTTTGCCTCAGGATGCCTTCCCATTGATCCTGCCACCGGAACCATGGTTGAGGGCTCCATCGCCGACAAGGCGACCCGTGCCCTTGAGAACCTCAAGGCCGTGGCCGAAGCTGGCGGCAGCTCCCTTGACAAGGCTGTAAAAGTGACTGTGTTCCTCGCGGACATCGCCGACTTTGCCGAAGCCAACAAGGTGTATGCCGAGTACTTCAAAGAGCCCTTCCCGGCTCGCAGTGCCTTTCAGGTGGGTGCGCTTCCCCTTGGAGCAGCCATCGAAATCGAAGCGATCTTCGCAGTCTAAAAAAAAGACCCGGGCGGTGATGGGTATCATGATCGCCCGAAACAAACGGACGTCTCGAAAGAGAGCCGATAAACGCTTATTCCTATTATAAAAGGAAACAAAGACCATGAATTTCACTAAATTCCCCCGACGCGGTTACCTCCAGGGTGAAACCCCCATCGAGCCCATGAAAAACCTCAGCAAAGCCCTCGGTGGTAAAGTAAACCTCTATGTTAAGCGTGATGACCTCCTTCCCGGTGCTTCCGGTGGTAACAAGACCCGTAAGCTTGACTTCTGCATCGCAGACGCCATCGAAAAGGGTGCTGACACCATCATCACTTGTGGCGCTATCCAGTCCAACCACTGCCGTCTGACTGCTTCCTGGGCAGCAAAAGAAGGCCTCGAGTGCCACCTTGTTCTCGAAGAGCGCGTTAAGGGCTCTTACAAAGAGGACGGCAGCGGCAACAACTTCCTCTTCGAACTCCTCGGTGTTAAAACCAAGCGTGTTGTTGAAGGTGGTTCCAACATGATGGCCGAAATGGAAAAGACTGCTGCAGAGCTCAAAGCTGCTGGCAAGAAGCCCTACATCGTTCCCGGCGGTGCATCCAACGCCATCGGTGCCCTGGGTTACGCTGCTTGTGCCGAAGAGATGATGAACCAGCTCAACACCATGGGTCTTACCATCGATCATGTTGTTGTTCCTTCCGGTTCTGCAGGTACTCACGCAGGTATGGTCGTCGGTATGGTCGGCACCAATGCTGGCATTCCCGTTCACGGCATCGACGTATCCAAGCCTGCAGCCGATCAGGAGCCTGGTGTTTACAAGCTGGCCGAAGAGACTGCAGAGCTTCTCGGCGTTAAAGGCGGCATTGAACGTGATGCCGTTAAGTGCTACGGCGAGTACGTTGGTCCCGGCTACTCTCTGCCCTCCGATGCCATGGTTGAAGCGGTTAAGCTCTTCGCTGCAGAGGAGGCAATCCTCCTCGACCCCGTTTACACCGGTAAAGTTGCCGCTGGTCTTATCGACCTCGTACGCAAAGGTGCTTTCGCCGAAGGTTCCAACGTGCTGTTCCTCCACACCGGAGGATCCCCCGCACTTTATGCTTACCTGGACACCTTCAGGTAGCATCTGATTCCGGAATTGTCTGAAAGGGGCCCTTTGGGTGCTCAAAGCACATACCGGCGGGGTCCCTTTTATTCTAAAGGCCGAAATCAGGCCGCCTACCCTGAATCAGGGTGGGCGGCCATTCTTATTTCTGGCGGAATGCCGTTTCCTGGCAGACAGGGTGCAAGGCGATTGTCTTTGCCCTGAACACCGGGCAGTGAAGGCGGTAGAACGGTAACATGCCCTGTTTTGAATGAATGTGGCGTCTTTTCTCAGGATTCAGGACCGCGTTCCATGGCGTTGATAAAGCAGGGGCTCCCGCGTAGATACGGGGCGTCGTAGAAGGGCATTGTACCCAGCTGTTGAGATCAAGTCTCCTTATTTAAGAGAGGGGTGCTGAGGCCATTCGGTTTGTGAACGAACGACTTTCGGTTGATCTCCTGGAAAATATGATGCATAGAGTGGGTGCGAAGTGACCAAGAACCCTATGCTGGATTCTCTCCTGTTTGAGGAGTTTGGATCTTATAACGGAAAAACGAGCATCATGCAGGAAATCAAAACCTACAGCGAACAGGTAACGGAGTACATCAAACGATCGATCCTTGAGGGGACATTGAACCCGGGTGACAAGGTCAATGAAGTGCACGTGGCCTCGACCCTTTCCATCAGTCGGGCACCGGTACGGGAAGCCCTTCAGATGCTGACCCGTGACGGCCTTATCGTCTCGATTCCCCAGAAGGGAAAGTTCATCAACTGCCTGACCAAAAAGCAGATTTCAGAGAGCTACTTTACAGGCGGAGTCCTCGAAGGTGCGGGCGTTGCAGCCTCCATCGATAAATTTACCGATGACGATTTTTCAAAGCTCCAATCCGTTGTAGATCGTATGGAAGTCATCGCCTCCATGGAGACGGCCGCCGACCATATGCCGGTTCTGGATGATCAGTTTCATGAGATTCTCTTTTCAAAAACGGACAACACGCTTCTGGTGGAACTCTCTCGCAGGTACTGTCATGGCCTCTCCAAGTTTCTTCTGTTCAGGTACTGGCGCAATCTCTTCTCTCCCCGTACTGTCTGGGAGCGCCACAAAGCGATCCTCGATGCCCTGAGAACAAGGGATCGTACAATCATCGAGCAGACCATTCGGGACCACTACATCGAGTCCGGTGAACGCATGTCCAAGTTCGGGTGTGGGCAGGACAACCCCTTGTGCAAGCTTTGCAAGTAGGCACCAGGTAAAAAGACAAAAAGCGATGCCTCCGGCGGCAAGGTGAGCCACCTTGAAAGCTGGTCACCGCATGGGGGCTAAAAAGAAGGCTGGGACGTCGCATCGCGGCGTTTTTTGCGTTTTGTCCGGATCGTACCTTTCGCTTCTTCTGTTTGGTTTCTTTCTTCAGCTTTCCTCAAGACCCACGTTATAAACGTGTGCTGTCTCCCAGCACACCACCCGGCTTTCCCGAAAAAACGGACTATCCATTCTCCGCTCCCCCCTGCACACCGTTTAAATTTACAAAATAATGTGCTTACCATCCATTTTTATTCACATTGAATGGATCCATGGCAGACTTTGGCGCAGCGCATACCCTGTGCGGTGGATACCGTTTTATCCCTGTCGGATGGGCCAAGCGCGAAGCGTGCCCATCATTGGTCGATTCACCTCCATCGATCATATTGACCGAATTATCGGCAGCCCGACGTGCTCTTCCGGCATGGGCAGGGATCATCGCTCGTGATGGGCACGGCACTACCTTTGCCCATCCTACAGGGTTTAGAAATGGTTTTTTGCCAAAGTTGCTTAGCAACTCTTGCCGCCAGAGGGAGCCAAGTTGAAGATGTCCCTGTAGCCCTGTCGTGGGGAAGTATCTGAAAGGTTAATCAGGCAAATTCATACAACCGTAACCGATCCAAGATTACCAGGAAGCCAAAGGCGGATGCGGTTTGAACCGAGGAACGAGGGGCAAAGCACATCCGCAACCCGCTTTCGAGGTGGCACACCTCGCCGCCGGAGGCCTGTTATCAGGGCGTTTTGAATAGGGCTTGGACGCTGCCTTTGACGGGCTCGGGGGTGATGCGGCCGGAATCGGGGTCCATGTGGCGCGATGTTACGCCATCGGGGATGTCGAAGCGGGCGAGGGGGCGGTTCTTCCACGCTGTGTCCATGAGGTCTTTCCAGATGGGCAGGGCCGCGCGTGCCCCGGTTTCAAGGCGCCCCAGGGGCGTGTAGTCATCGTTGCCCACCCATACCCCTGCTGCTACGTACGGGGAGAACCCGAGGAAGAGGGCGTCCCGGTAGTTGTCCGTGGTCCCGGTCTTTCCGGCGAGGGGCTTGCCGATGCTGAGGACTCTTTTGCCGGTGCCTTCGGTGACAACCGCGGCGAGCATGTCGGTGATGACGGCTGCATCGTCACGCTTGATGGCAACGGCATGGGTGGGGCGGCCTTCCCAGATGGTACGGCCGTGACGGTTTTCGATGCGGGTGATTCCCATGGGGGTGGACCTGATTCCCTGGTTGGGGAAGACGGCGTAGGCCCGTGTGAGCTCCATGAGGGTGGTCTCCGAGGTTCCCAGGGAGAGGGAGAGGTTGTTGGAAAGGGGCGAGGTGACCCCCAGGCGGCGCGCAAAGGCAGCGACATTGGCAATGCCCACGTTGTCTGCAAGGCGTACGGCGGGGATGTTTTTTGAAAGGGCCAGTGCCTTTCTCAGGGTGATCTCACCGCTGTACTTTTTAGAGAAGTTTTTGGGCTGCCATGGCTTTTTTCCCCGCCCCATGGAGAAGGAGACCGGAGAGTCCAGGATCAGCTGATTCTGGTTGATTCCCTGCTCCACGGCCAGGCCATAGATAAAGGGTTTAAACGCCGAACCGGGTTGGCGCTTTGCCTGGATCGCACGGTTAAATGAGCTCTTCCTGTAGTCCCTGCCGCCTGCCATGGCAAGGATGGCTCCGGTTTTGGTGTCCATGGCGAAGAAGGCGCATTGGGGCGATGGATTTTTAATGCGGTTTTTCTTCATGCGGCCCTCGAGACGGGCCATGTTTTTGGCGATGGATGCCTCGCCGGCGAGCTGGAGTTTTAAGTTCAGGGTGGTGTGGATGGTGAGGCCGTCCTGATAAAGACGGTCCAGTCCTACGATTCCTGCGAGCTCTTTTTTCAGGTAATCGATGAAGTAAGGGGCCTGGTGAACGCGGCCCTTTTGGCCTTTGAGGTCCAGGGGCTCTGTCACGGCTGCGTTGTAGGCTTGCTCGGTGATGCGATGGCGCTTGTAGAGGAGTTTCAGGACGAGGTTGCGTCTTTTGATGGCCTTTTCAGGGCTCACCAGGGGGGAGTAGCGGGAGGGCGACTTGGGAAGCCCTGCCAGAAGTGCGCATTCGGCGAGGGTGAGCTCGGAGACCCCTTTGCCGAAATAGATGCGTGAGGCCGACTCCACCCCATAGGCACCGCTGCCGAAGTAGATCTGGTTTAAGTAGAGTTCCAGGATCTCCTCTTTGGTGTAGCGCCGTTCCAGTTGAAAGGCGAGCATCGCCTCTTTGAGTTTTCGGTCGATGCTTTTTTCACGGGTGAGAAAGAGGGTCTTGGCCAGTTGCTGGGTAATGGTGCTGGCCCCTTCCACGAAATCCCGGGCGATGATGTCTTTGACGATGGCCCGGGCGATGCCTTTTAAGTCCACCCCGTTGTGGTCGTAGAAATTCCGGTCTTCGGTATTGATGATGGCGTTTTGAAGGAAGGTGGGAACAATGGCCAGGGGCACCGGATCCCTTTTCTCCGCATAAAACTCAGCCAGGAGAATCCCGTCTTCCGAATAGACCCGGCTCACCGATGAAGGCTTGAATGATTTTAAGGCTTCGATCTGGGGCAGGTCCCGGGTGGTTCCGAAAAAAAGACCGGCCATGAGGCCGGCTGCGGTGCCGATGGTGAGGACGGCAATGACGGTGATCAAAAAACGTCGGCTCATACGTTCGCTTGGCCTTGCGTTGTAGGTGCGTTGGTTATTTCGGGGCACAAAGGTTTATGTTTCATGGACATGGTCATTGGTCCTGCGGCAGCAAGGGTGGCGAAGTCACATTGGGCAAAAACCCCTTTTAGACGCATGGAACAGCGTTGGTTGTAACGTCGGTTTTGTTTACGGGCATAGCCCGTAAACGAATATTCCCACCTCTCGTTCCTCAAGGTGGGAATATTCGCGAACCATGATACGTAAGGCCATTTTAAAAATCAATGGCTTCCTTGACATAGAGGAGGTGATCCACCATCTCCCGGAGCCCTTCGTCGTAAAAGGGCTTCATGAGGATTGCGTCCACGGGGCTGACGCCGTCGCCGGCAGGAGGGGTCGCATCGCTCTGGGTGGTGACCATGAGGATGGGAAGGGTTGTGCGGTCGGCATGGCGCCGAAGCTGAGACGCCAAGGTAAACCCGTCCATTTCAGGCATGTTGAGGTCCGTGATGACCATGCGGGGGGCAAGCCCCGGGATCTCCCGGAGGGCTGTCTCAGGGTTTTCGAAGGTGGCCACTTCAAAGCCAAAGGCGTTGAGCTTTTTCATGTAGAGCATGAGCATCATCTTGGAGTCATCGACACAGACAATAAGGGGACGGCTCGCTTCTTTGCCGGCGGTGGCCTTTTTTACCCGTGCGGCAAGCGCCTTGAACCGTTTCTTTTCGAGGAACGCCACGCAGTGGCCCCGTACTTCAGGGTGGGCGTGCTGGACAAGATGTGTCTCGGTGAGCCCTTCAAATCCCTCGATGGTGAGGAGAAACCGGAGGGTGTTGTCCGACTTGGAGTCGATGAGGGCACCCACAACCTTGGCGGCGGTGTCATCTCCGAAGGAGACGATGTTGGAGATTCCCCTGATGAGGTGGGTGGAGATGTTTCGATCCACGGCACGCGCAGCGGACATGCGCACTGCTTCGGAGTCGTCGGCGAGCCCCCGGGCCAGGTGAAGGGCCCATTTGGGCGAGGGAAGTCGACCTGCTGCTTCGTACACGGCGTATCGAACGTTGGGATCCCTGGGCAGGGAGGTGAGGAGACCCAATAAGGGGGGGAGGGCCTCCGGGGCACCGCACCTGCCCAGGGCATTGACTGCGTGGATGATGCAATTGGTGTCGCTGAGGTAGAGCTGTTGGGCCAGCGCATCAACACCTTCGCTGCCTGCGGCTGCAAAAATATCGATGGCGAGGTTCCGCAATTCATGGTTGGGGGAGCCGAGGAGCGCGGCCACGGCAAAAAAACCCGGTTTCCCTGTAAGGGGAAGGGTTTCGGCAATACGCATGCCCTGGACGATGTCATCTTCGCAGAGGCGCTTCATGAGTGTGGGGCCGTCCTCTCCGGCAAGGGCAATGGAGGCCCTGCAGGCGGCGGTGAGAACGCCTGCAGAGTGGCTGGTCCCGGCCAGGTCGAGGAGACGCGGCAGGGCTTGGGGCAGGTCCAGCTCCACCATGGCATCCGCCCAGAAGGAGAGACGATGTTCATCCATGGGGCCAAAGGTGTTGCCGGCGAGGAACTGGCCGATGATCCAGTCCACCTCAATGCTGTTGCCCTTTTTTTTCAGGTCGTTCGTCAGGAATTTCACGATGGGCAAACCAGGGGCTTCGCAGCTCAGGAAGAGCTTTTTAAGCGTGGTGTGCTTCATCGTTTCGGATATGGCTGTAAAGAAGGGCATCAGGGCGCAGCCCTTGACCGCATCGTTGAAATCAATGCAGTGGTTCAGCTCTTCAATGTACTGGCGTTCTTGTCTATCCATGGGCGGTCCTCAAGGTATTCAGCCGGGGTGTCGCCGGGGGCGATTGACCCTGCAACTGATAAAAAGTTGAGTTCAGATAGCGTTTCGGTACAAAGGGCGACTCCTCCTGGGAAAGGGACTCTGTGGATCCGATAAGGAGGCAGCCGTCGGGCTCGAGCTGACGCGAGAGATTGTCGAAAAGCCGCAGCCGGTCTTCACGGGTGAAGTAGATGGCGACGTTGCGGCAGAGAATGAGGTCGAATTTGCCGAGTCCTGCCAGGGAGGTGAGCAGGTTCTGCTTTCGAAAGGAGACCATGCTGCGTATGTCGTCGTGGATGCGGTAGCCATCCCCCTGGGGTGTGAAATATCGGTTGAGCCGGGCCGGTGAGAGGCCTCGGGTCACCTCGAACTGGCTGTAGAGTCCATAGCTGGCCCGGGCAATGGCGGCATCGGAAATGTCGGTGGCCACGAGCTGGAGGTTGTACCCGCCTTTGTGGAGGCCCAGTTCCCGAAGGATCATGGCGGTGCTGTAGATCTCCTGGCCGGTGGAGCTGGCACTGCTCCAGATGCGAAGGGAGATCCGCCCGCCCTTTTTGGATTTGCGGTCGATGATATCGGGCAGGAGCCGGTGCTGGAGCAGGTCAAAGGGCGCGTTGTCTCGAAAGAAGTAGGTTTCGTTGGTGGAGATGGCGTCGATGATTTTACGCTCAAGGGCACGGGTCGCCTCGGTGCGGGAACGGGTAAGCAGTTCCTGATAGGAGCTGCAGCCGTACTCGCTGGCAAGCTGTCCCAGACGCGTTTCGATGAGGTACTCCTTGCCTTTCGGCAGGGTGATCCCTGAGATCCCGTAAATGTATTTTGAAAGCGCCTGAAACTCGCTTTCTGTGACCTTAAGTCTGTTCATCGGACCTGCTTGTTGTTGCGAGGTTGTTGCCATTTCAGAACCCGTGATCCTGGTGTGGCGGCGTCGGGGCACACCTCACCTGTGCGTCCTGGCAAGGCCTGGACGCCGGGTTCGTTCTTGTTTGTTATGAAAGGCGTTATTTGAGCGTATTTACGAGTGCACGGGCCATCTCAGAGAGAGGCACCACCTTGTTGGTGATTCCGGCTTCTGCCGGTGCCTTGGGCATTCCGTAGACGGTGCAGCTTGCTTCGTCCTGCCCCAGGATGACGGACCCGGTGTCATGCATTTTTTGCAGCCCCTTGAATCCGTCCTGCCCCATGCCGGTCATGATGATGCCGGTGGCCCGGCCCACATAGTGGCTGGCCACGGACCGGAACAGGTAGTCGGCCGAAGGTTTGCAGCTGTTCTCCGGTGGATCGTCGGTGATGCGGACCAGTCGGTGAATGCCGTCCCGGTGCGCTTCCACGCGCATCTGTTTGCCGCCCGGCGCGATAAGGGCCAGGCCCGGTTTCAGCAGATCCCCGTCTTCGGCCTCTTTTACCTCAATGGCGCACTTGTTGTTGAGGCTGCCCGCCAGGGATTTGGTAAAGACCGGAGGCATGTGCTGCACAATGAGAATCGGCACCCCGATGTCCGCCGGAAGCTTGGGGAGCATGGCCGCCAATGCGTTGGGCCCACCGGTGGAAATTCCGATGGCCACCACTTCTGACGGCCGGCTGATGGGGCGTTTGGCGGTGCGTGGCGGTGGCGTGACCGGTCGCGTCGGTTTCGGGAGTTCCGCTTGCCGCGAAGTCGAGCTGCGGGCAAGGGTGGCCCGGGCATTTTGAAGCCGGGAACGGAATTTTTTCTCCTGGATCAGAGCCGCGACAGCCGGTGTGAGCTGGGTCCGGATCTTCTCCATGTTTTCCGTTGACGTACCGGACTGGGGCTTGGTGATAAAATCAAAGGCCCCCAGCTCCAGGGCCCGGATGGTCATGTCCCCGCCCCGGGTTGTGAGTGTGGAGAGCATGATGATTCGGGGCAGTTTCATGCCCGTTTTCTTCAGCTCTTCCAGCAGTTCAAGACCGTTCATCTCCGGCATTTCAATGTCCAGGGTGATGAGATCCGGTTTGAATGTTTTGATTTTGGTGAGTGCAAACCGCCCGTTGGCAGCGGTGCCGCACACTTCCGCATCCGGTATGGATGCGATGACGTCTCCGATGACTTTTCGATAGAGAATGGTATCGTCAACCACCAGTACTTTGATGGGATCCATGGTGATGCCTCCAGGAAGCAAGAAGGTTTTTCAGCAGCGACGAAAGAGGGTGAACGTTCCAGGCTGGACAGGGCCCCCGAAAGGGGAGGCCCGCCGCCTGGCTTTGCCCGAAAAGTCGTCACACGAGTCCGGTAAATTCAAAGGACGTATCACCGAATCGTGGTTTGAGCGATACTTTTTTTCTTAGCCCTCAGCCAGGACGCGTTCAATGTCCAGCACGCCGATAAGTCCCGCCTCGGTCTTGACCACCCCTTCAAAGTAGCTTCCCTCAATGCCGCCCAGGTTGGCGGGGGGAGGTTCCACATGGGAGGGGTCGGCGCTCATCACATCGCTGATGCGATCCACGAGGAGCCCGATGTGCTCTCCCATGGAGTCCACGATGATGTTCCGGTTGTCCTTGTCCTGGGTGATGGGCGAAAGGCCAGTTTTCAGGCCCAGGTCGATGACGGTGACGATGCGGCCCCGAAGGTTGAGGACCCCTACCACATAGTCCGGAGACTGGGGTACGCCGGTCACTTCCGTCTGCTTGTTGATCTCTTGTATTTTAAGGATGTCGATGCCGCACTGGGCCTCTCCCACAAAGAAAGTGGCAAGCTCCAGCATGGATGCGGCTCCGCTTCTTTTTGTCTGTTCACTCATGGTGTATCTCCTGCGGGTTGATGGGGTCCCATGTTACAGGGAGTATTCCCGAACCACCTCAATAAGATTTTCCCGGTCCAGTTTGATCTGGTAGCTGTCGATGCCTGCATCCTTGCCCTTGCGGACATCCCGCTCGCTGGCAAGGGAGGTGAGGGCCACCACGGGCAGGTGCTTGTATGCCTCTGCGGCCTTAATCTTTCTCGTCAGCTCAAACCCGTCCATGTTGGGCATTTCCAGGTCGGTGAGGATCACGGTGAAGTCATCCACTCCTTTTTGAAGATAATCCCATGCCTCAGCCCCGTCTTCAGCCGTGGTGACGATGAAGCCCTCCTCGGTGAGGAAGTCGGAGACCTGGTTGCGGAAGAAGGCGGAGTCCTCGGCAAACAGGATGCGGATCTCACCATCTTTTACGGTGGTATCCGGTCCCGTGGGCCGGTTCTCTTCAAACCATGTGGGGTTGACCGTGCGGACCAGCTCGAAGATATCCACCATGAGGGTGGTGTGATCCCCCACAATGAGGGAACCCATGATACCGTTTTGCTTGAGGGTGGAGGCATCCACGCTTAAGTCCACTTCCACGGCGTCCACCGGCGGGGTGACAAGAAGGCCTGTTTCCCGGCCTCCCACACGGAAGACCACCACTTCGTACTGGTCGTTTTCGGGGACCTTTGCCACGTTCGCCACTTCGGAGATCTCGTTTAAGGGGAGGGTGCCGCCACGGTACTGGATGACCCGGCGTCCGCCCACCTCTTCGATCTCTTCAGATTTAACCCGCTCGATTCGTTCCACAAGGTTGAGGGGGGCTGCAAAGTGTTCTGCCTCGCCGCCTTTGAAGGTCAAAAGGGCTGTCCGATCTGTGCCGGCGGTGGCGCGCTCTAAGTTGGCGGCTGCTTCGGCTGCGTTGAGGTTCTTGGCCGAGGTCTCGCTGAGAGTTCCCATCTTGGCCAGGGAGGCCACGTCAAGGATGAGGGCCACACGGCCGTCGCCCATGATGGTGGCTCCGGCGTAGCCGTCGCACTTGCTCAGGTGGCGTCCCAGGGGCTTGACCACGATCTCTTCTGAGTCACGGAGCTCGTCCACCACCAGGCCGTACTTGAAGTTGCCGGCGGAGACCACAGCGATGTTGATGGCGCTGTCGCTGCGGTAGCGTCGGTCGTCACCGCTTCGGAGCTCACGAATCTCTTCGGGAAGGTTGGCGTCGTCACCCTGGCGGCGGTCGGAGAGGTTCCGGCGCTTGTCAGGGTAGATTTTTCCATCCTCCGGGTGGATGAAGGTGGGGGCTATCTCCAGAAGGTCAGTGAGGCGAAGCAGAGGCAGAAGGGCGCCGCGGAGTCTGACCACGTCGGCGTTGCCCACCTTCTCAATGCGATCCTTCACCTGGGCAGCGGGGATGCGCAGCAGCTCGTCCAGGTTAACCTGGGGAATGGCGTAGCGCTCGTTCTCCACGGAGACGATCTGGCTGGGAATAATGGCCAGGGTCAGGGGGAGTTTGATGAGGATGGTCGTCCCCTTGCCGGGCTTGGAGTGGATATCAATGATGCCGCCGAGCTTGTCGAGGTTTGTCTTGACCACGTCCATGCCCACACCGCGCCCGGAGACGTCGGTGACCTGGCGGGCGGTGGAAAAGCCCGGCAGGAAGATGAGGCCCACCTTCTCCTGGGTGCTCATGACAGAGATGTCGGATTCATTGAGGAGGCCTTTTCGAACGGCCGCCGCCGCAATGGCGTTGCCGTCGATGCCGCCACCGTCGTCGCTGATCTCAATGTTGACCTGGCCAGCTTCGTGAAAGGCTTTCAGGAAGATGCGACCCGTGGCGGGCTTGCCCATGCGGGTTCGGTCTTCCGGGGATTCGATGCCATGATCCACAGAGTTTCTCACCAGGTGGGTGAGGGGGTCGTTGATGGCCTCGATGATGGTTTTGTCGAGTTCAACGTCCTTGCCTTCAATAAAAAGGTCCACCTTCTTCTTGAGGGTGCCGGCAAGGTCTCTGACCACGCGGGTGAATTTGTTGAAGACGTTTGAGATGGGCTGCATTCGGGTTCGCATGATGGCCTCCTGGAGTTCGGAGGTGATCATGTCGATGCGCTGACCGGAGGTCTCCACGGCCCGTGTGTTGCTTCCGGTGATGCCCTGCATGAGCTGGTTGCGGCTGAGAACCAGTTCGCCCGCAAGGGTCATGAGGGTGTCGAGGAGCTCTAAGTTGACACGAATGGATGTCTGGGCCTTGGTCCGGGTCTCCATTTCCATGGGCCGTGCCTCGGGCTCTTCCATCCTTGGCTCAGGAATGGATACTGCCGGGGCCGGTTGGGGTGCGGGGACCGGTTGAACCGGCTCGGGTGCTGCCTGAACAGGAGGTGCAGGTGGTTCTATAGGTGCCGCAGCTTCTTCGACGATCAGTTCCACATCGCTGTCGCCTCCGCCGAGAATCGGGGTGAGGTCCTGAACCGCGGATTCGTCCAGCTCCGCGAGGAGGGGCGCGATGTCGGGCTCAATGATGGAGGCGAAGAGCACGAGGAAGGGGCGGTTCCCTTCGGCATCGGGAGCCACCGTGGGATCGGTTGAGCCCAGGATCATGCCACTGTTGCCAAGGGTGTTCAGGATTTCATTGATCACCTTGCCCTGGTCGGTAACGTCCCGGGTGAGGTCATAGGTGAGGCGGTAAACGTATTTGCCCTGCTTCAGAACCTTGTCGAGCTCTTCCTTGTCCACATCAAATGAGGCCAGTGGGTCTTCATCCGCCGTATCCGGCGTCGCTGCGGAAACAGTTTCCGGAGCCGGCTGATCCGGCAGGCTGTCGATGGCGATGAGTGCATCGACAAAGCTGCTGATTTCCACGTCGTTGCTGGTTTCGATGTTGTTCACCAGCTCGGTCAGCTTGTCGAAGGCTGTGAGTAGGGTGCTGATGACGGCAGGGGCTGGAGCCAGCTCACCGTTGCGCATCATGTTCAGGGCATTTTCCAGGTTGTGGGAGAGTTCCTTGACCGTGGTCAGTCCCATGAAACCTGCGCCACCCTTTATAGAGTGGGCTGCCCGGAATACGTTGTTGATAAGCTCTTCGCCGTTTTCAAGTCCTGCCTCTTCGATGGCGAGGAGGTCACTTTCGATATCCGAAAGGTGCTCCAGGGACTCTTCTACGTACATTCTTAATGTGTCGTCGTCTTCAAAAATCATTGCATATACCTCCAGCTCAGCCGGTCAGGTGCATTGGATGCCTTGTCCGTTGGACATGTTATTTGTTCATTTAACCGTACTTATCGGCAGGAAGCGGAGATTACTTATCTTTTTTTTTCGAAATGGAGACGATTCCCTGTTTCTTCAGGCGGATGGCGGATTTATGGAATGACGTTTGGCTGGGATTCAATGTTGTGACAGGTAAACTCTTGTTTGATAAGGGGATTTGGACGATAGGTTTTGTTTGCCTTTAAAAGGTAACTGCCATATAATTCAGCCGATCTCCGGCCGGAAGCAACGCTGGCCTCTTTTGCATGCGGGTTTTTTCCCGCCTTTTTTTTCTCTGGAGTCTCAATTTACATGAATGGATTTCTGACGGTAACGTGGAGTGCGGCTTTTGCGGCAGGCCTGCTCTCGTTTTTTTCCCCTTGTGTTCTGCCGCTGGTTCCCGCCTACTTCACCTTTATTACCGGCCTCTCCCTGGAAGAGCTGAATGCAGGGGGCGCCGCTGTTCGAAAACAGGTGATTCTTGCAACCATCGCCTATGTCCTCGGCTTCTCCGTCGTGTTTGTGCTTCTGGGGGCCGCGGTTTCATCCCTTGGCGGATTTTTAAACGACACCAAAGAGTGGCTCAGGATCGGTGGCGGTCTCCTGGTGATTTTCTTTGGCCTCAACTTCCTGGGGCTGCTTCGTATTCCGGGCTTGCAGTTTGACAGGCGACTGAAGGTGCGCGGGAAACCCCTGCATCTTTTTGGCGTCTTTCTGGTGGGCATGGCCTTTGGCGCGGGGTGGAGTCCCTGTATCGGACCCATGCTCGGGTCAATCCTTGTCCTTGCCAGCAACCAGGAGACGGTGGCAAGGGGCATGGGACTGTTGGGGGTGTACTCAGCGGGTTTGGCTCTGCCGTTTATGGTGATCTCTGTCTTTATTCACACCATGCTGGGTTTTTTAAAAAAGGCCCGTCAGGTTTTGCCCTACGTGAATAAGGTGGCCGGGGTGATGCTTGTTGCCGTTGGCGTTTTGCTTTTGACGGGAACGATTAATACCCTTGCAACCCTTTAACTTTTAGAGTTACGATCAATAAAGGTGTCTTTGACCATGAGAAGGCACGATTCGACCCAACTGCTCTTCAATAAGGGCACACTGTGGCGCTTATGATCGAGCCAATCTCGGAGGATAACATGCGTAACGCATTGACATTATTTCTGACGACCTTTGCTGTTGTGGCCGTCACCGCTTTTTCCGCCCATGCCCTGGAGAGCACTCCGGGTGGCATCCAGTGGAACTCTTATAAAGATGGAATGGCCCTGGCCGAGTCCAGTGGCAAAAAAATATACATCAACTTCCACGCGGACTGGTGCAAGTACTGCACGAAGATGGCGAACACCACCTTCAAATCAAAAGAGGTGATCGCCTATTTGACTGACAACTTTGTGTCGGTTCAGGTGGACACGGACAAAGAGCAGAGCGTGGCCCGAAAGTACAAAGTACGGGGGCTGCCTGCGAGCTTGTTTCTGGAAGGGGACGGCGCCCAGATCGGCAATCAGCCGGGGTACCTTGATCCCGCTCAGTTCCTGAAGATGCTGCAGTTCGTGGTGAAGGAAGGGTACAAAAAGTAGATGAAATCCATGGCCCCATTCGATGTGAAAGTGGCCCGGGAGATGATTCGTGCAACAGAGCACCCTGATTCGGCTGGGGATCACCTGAAAAAGGCTTCCGTCTTTATGCTTTTGCGTTCTCCGGAGACGGACCCTACCATTCTGGCCATCTTGAAGGCCAACAACAAGGGGTACCCCTGGGCCAACCAGGTGGCCCTTCCCGGTGGGCATCAGGACCCGGAAGATTCCACCTCTTTGTCCACGGCGTACCGTGAACTGGAGGAGGAGACGGGTATCGTGGCCTCCCAGGTGGATTGTTTTGGCTCTCTTGGGCATTTTCAGACCATCAACAGCACAGAGATCGAAGCCTTTTTCGGGATCTGGGATGGTGACGAGAACGAGGTTGTCTATGACGCATCAGAGATCGCCCGCATCGTGATGATTCCCCTTGCAGATGTCGTGGAAACCCACCATGAAAAAGCGTACTCCGGACGTGTTCCGGGTTGGGATGAACTGCTCTACCCGGTGGAAGATGTGGCCGTGTGGGGGGCCACAGCGCGGATTCTGCACTACTTTACCGAATTGTTGCTGGTGTAGTTAGGGAAACGTACTTTCAGAGTGTGAGCCGGCCTCCATGACAGTGAGGCACCGGCAATCATCAGCAGGCTGAACAGATAAATGCAGCCCTGTCGAACGCTATGGCGTCGGCAGGGCTGTTTTGTGTTTGTTGCCAATGCATACCCTCTCACGTACGGGCATTCACCTCCTATAAGATGAAGATGCTCTGTAGCTATTCAGCTCAACATGATTGTTGAGAAGAAGCCTCCGGCGGCAAGGTGTGCCACCATGAAAGCTGGTTGCGGATGCGCACTACCTAAGGATCATTTTTT
>Ga0193955_1000721_pt1 | contig 17506 bp, 13 predicted proteins | sample BB_6_MG_FD_140343 | JGI IMG/M metagenome (GOLD analysis project Ga0193955, IMG submission 140343) | Microbial mat bacterial communities from the Broadkill River, Lewes, Delaware, United States - BB_6_MG | ecosystem: Environmental > Aquatic > Freshwater > River > Microbial mats | place: USA... | reverse complement strand
ATCATGCTACTTACTCCAGAAGAAAGAAAACAAATAAAAGGAGTTCTTATAAACAAGTTCAGAGGCGATATCTCTTTATTTGAAGAAGGTAAAAAAATGATTCATGACCTTACAGGAGTCCCTGTTGTGGGTGTAATACCTTTTTTCCACGATATACATATTGAAGAAGAAGATTCTGTTGTTCTTGATGAAAAATCACGCTTTGCTCAGGACGACAAAATAAATGTAGCTGTTGTTCTTTTAAGAAAGATGTCAAACTTTACTGACTTCAGAGTATTAGAACTAGACGAAAGATTTCACTTATACTATACAAACAATATAAAAGAAATTGAGAAAGCTGATATAGTCATTATTCCTGGTTCAAAAAACACAATTAGCGACCTACAGGAAATAAGACAAAACGGTGTTGCCAAGGCAATTGTTCACGCATATAAAGCAGGAAAAAAAGTTATTGGTATTTGTGGTGGCTATCAAATGATGGGTGCAAAAATTGAGGACCCAGATAATCTGGAAGGTAATCTAGCTGCAATTCCTGGATTAGGATTAATTCCTCAAACAACTATCATAAAAGAAGAAAAAGTTACAGAACAGAGATTATTCTCCTACAAAGGTGGTGAATGCGTCAATAAAGGATATGAAATTCATATGGGAGAAACCATCACACAAACAAACGAGAAAGAATCTCCCCTTACAATCCTTGACAACGGTCATAAAGACGGATACTTCTTAAATAATAACTGCTGGGGATCGTATCTACACGGCATTCTTGATAATAAAGAAGTAATCAATGATTTAGCTAAAGATTTCAATAAAGAAGCTACTGAATTTGACTATGAAAAGTTCAAAGATGAACAATACGATAAACTTGCAGAACATATTAGAAAGAATGTAGATATGGACTACATTTATTCTACTTTAAAATAATACACAATGCTAAAGGGACACGGAGACGATATACACGGTGAGGTAGAAATTAAAGCAAATTTTTCAACAAACATATATTATAAGAGTGATAATTCATGGCTAAAAAACTTCTTGGATTCAAATTGGAAATGCCTTAATAGTTATCCTGAACCTGATGCTCACAGTCTAAAAGAATGTTTAGCCAAACATCATCATTTAGCTTCAGAAAATTTCATTATTGGAAATGGTGCTACAGAAATCTTTTATCTAGTTGCTCATGCATTTATTGATGAAAAAACTTTAATTCCTGTTCCTTCATTTGCTGAATATAAAGATGCCTGTAATAGTTACAGGCACAATATAGCGCATTGTGGCATTAATGAATTAAAAGAACAAAAAGACAATTATAATCTTGTTATAATATGCAATCCGAACAACCCTAACGGACATATATATAAGCTTGAGGAAATTGAAACTTATTTAAATAAACATAAAGAGACAACGCTATTAATAGATGAAGCATTTATTGATTTCATAACAGAAGATATTTCTGCTGTAGATTTAATACATAAATACAACAATCTACTTGTTTGTAAATCAATGACAAAGAATTATGCGATCCCTGGATTAAGACTAGGATACCTGATTGGAAACAAAAAACTCATTGAGAAAATAGAACAGAACAAACAACCATGGTCAGTTAATTCATTGGCAATTGAAGCGGGGAAATATGCAATCAAAAATAGCACAAAGCTTTTACCAAAAACTATAGAATTAAGAGAAGAAAAAAATCACTTTCAAAAACAAATAAATAAAATCGAAGGGTTTCAGTGTATTGAATCACACACTCCATTTTTTCTTGTAAAAACAAAAGCTAATAGCAACAAACTTAAAACCTATTTACTTGAGAATCACTATATCCTAATAAGAGATGCTTCTAATTTCGAATCTTTAGACAATCATTATTTTAGAGTAAACACTCTGGATTCAGAAAGAAATAATCTACTACTTAAAGCTTTACAAGAATATGTATTTTAATCATATAATAATACCATTAATCGGAGGCTACATTCTGGATCTAATTTTTGGTGACCCAAGAAAACTGCCACATCCAATTATTGCATTTGGAAACAGCATATCATTCTTTGAAAAACGATTAAATAAAAACAAACATAGAACAATAAAAGGCGCATTCACGGCGATACTACTTCCATTTATAGTATACTTTTTATTCCATTTTTTAACTAAAGCTTCTCTTGAGGTAGGAGAAATTGTCTATTATCTAGTCACAACAATATTTGTATTTTTCGGCCTTGCTAACAAATCTCTTATACAAGAAGGAACTGAGGTTATAAACCAGTTAGAGAAAAACGGCCTGGAAGCTGGAAGAAAAAGACTATCCTGGATTGTAGGTAGAGAGACTAAAGATTTAAATGAACAACAAATATACAAAGCTGTTCTTGAAACTATGGCTGAGAATTTAAGCGACGGTGTTGTTGCTCCCCTATTTTTCTATGCCATTGGCGGTATTCCTGCAATAATGTGCTATAAGATGGTAAACACTCTCGATTCAATGATAGGATATAAGAGTGAACGATATAAACAATTCGGTATGTTTGCAGCAAGGATTGATGATATAGCAAACTATATCCCAGCCAGAATCACAGCATTATTAATGATTATAACTTCAGGAAGTATCAGGGGCTTAAAATTCATATTTAAATATGGAGACAAACACGCTAGTCCTAATGCAGGATATCCAGAATCGGCATTAGCAGGTGTTCTTAACTGTCAATTCGGAGGACCTAACTACTACTACGGTAAACTTGTTGAGAAACCATATATTGGAAATAACAATAAGGAAATAAATTACACTGACTTCAGAACAACAAGAAAGGTAAACCATTCTGTTTGCCTATTTAGCGTTATAATTATCATTTCAATATATTTACTTATTCTTTAATTAAACATTTGTTCATTATATTTGCATAAAATTAAACGTTATGCCTAGACAGAAAAAATCAAGAAACATTGAAAATCCACCTATCTATGATGGATATAAGCCAATTGGTATTCCTTCTGCAAATCTTGATTCAATTTCATTAAAACTTGAGGAATATGAAGCTATTCGTCTAGCAGATTATGAGAATCTTAAACAAGAAGAAGCTGCCAAAAGCATGAATGTTTCAAGACCAACTTTCACTAGAATATATAATTCTGCAAGAAAGAAGATTGCCCAATCTTTCGTAGAAGGCAAAACACTACTCTTTAAGGGTGGAAATATAAACATTGATGTACAATGGTATAAATGCAAAGATTGCAATGAGGTATTCAAGTTAACATCTGAGAACAAAGCTAAATGTACTACTTGTAACTCTTCAAACATTGAAAATCTAAAGAAAAACTTAGAGAACTGGCAAGAAGAGCAGTTGCAAACAAAATGCAAAAAGGAAAATGCTGTTTGTGTTTACTGTGGCTATAAACTTCGTACAAACAAAAAAGAAAATAGCTGTCCTCAATGTGGGAACAGAATGCAATTAATAACTGAAGAAATAAATACAAATATGAAAAAGATAGCAATTCCAGTAGAAAATGGAAACCTATGCCTTCACTTTGGTGGTGCAAAACAATTTCAATTCACAGAAATTATAAATGACAATATTGTAAAAACTGATATATTAGACGCTCCTAAACACGAACCAGGAGTATTACCAAAATGGTTAGGTAGCCTAAATGTTACTGATGTATTGGCAGGTGGAATGGGAGAAAGAGCAATCAAGCTATTAGAGCAAAATAATATAAAAGCACACACTGGAATTACTGCTGATTCAATAGAGAACATATTAAACAAATTTATTGACGGTAGCTTAATAATAACTTTTGCTAAATGTAATCATGATCATGGTCATGGAGAACACGATAACTGTGGTAACCATTAAAAAAGAATAACTATGGATTATAGATGCTACCCTTGTCTAGCTAAGGCATTTACAAAACTCATTGAAGAACACAATATATCAGAAGATAAAAGTGAAAATCTAACTCGTGAATTCTTCGCACATATATCATCTGCTCCTCACGGACTGATAGCTCCTGAAGTTGCAAGAATGAGTCAATATAAAATAAAAGAGATACTTGAAGTAAACGATCCATATAAGGAAATCAAAGAGAAGTCAAACCAATACCTATTGGACAAATACGACATATTCAAAAATCGCATTGAGTCTTCTGAAAACAAATATGATACTGCTATAAGATTAGCTATTGCTGGAAATATAATTGATTATGCTGCAAATCCTGAGTTTGACTTAGATGGAACAATCGATAAAGTATTAAAAGATACATTCGCAATTAATGATTCTCTACTATTAAAAGAAGAAATCTCAAAAGCAAAAAATATCCTTTACTTAGCAGACAATGCTGGAGAAATTGTGATGGATAAATTATTCATTGAACATCTTAATCATCCAAATATAACATACGTAGTTAGACACGCACCTGTTATTAACGATGTAACTCTTGATGACGTTAAACAAACTGGTATCGATTCATTTGCAAAAGTTATCACAAACGGATACGATGCTCCTTCGACCGTATTGCCTAAAGTATCAGACGAATTTAAAGAAGCATATAACAATGCAGATGTTATAATCTCTAAAGGTCAAGGTAATTTTGAGGGATTAATGAATGTTGATGATAATAGAATATTCTTCCTGATGATGGTTAAATGTGACGTTATTGGAAATAGATTAAATGTAAATAAAGGAAGTTTTGTGGTTTGTAGGAATAAGTAAAATTATTCCCACAAATCCATTATGCATTTTTCACCCCAGTAGAAGTGAATATAAGAAGCTATAACACTATTATATTTATAAATCTTTGTATCAAGTTCTACTCCTCTTGCAGAAAAGACCTTTCCTATAAAATTTGACTCACTACTATTGGCTATTTGAGAATAATGAAACTCATGTCCTTTATACTCTTTTCCTTCAATCTCAATTCTACGATATCCTAGGTGTAGCTTCATTTTCTCCATACTTGCATCCTGATTAAATATACCAACCATAGGGAATTTATTACCCTTCATATCGAAAATATTATCACACAGATACATCATTCCGCCACACTCAGCAAGCAATTTTCCTCCTCCTTCACAATAATCCCTTATACTCTCATGCATACTTTTATTTCTAGAAAGTTCATTCATATACATTTCTGGATAACCTCCAGCAAGGTACACAAAATCAACATTTTCAGGTATTCTTATATCTCTCATAGGACTAAAATACTCTATTTCACCCAATCTGGATAAAGCTGCAATATTCTCATGATAAATAAAGTTAAACGCATCATCATGTGCTACTGCAATACGTAATTCTCCTTTACCCCTTATTTTATCTGATAAAACAGCAGGTTCTTCACTACTGTATATTTCCAGGATCTTTGATATATCAATAGTTTTCTCCAATTGCACTGCTACTCTATCCGCAAATTCATCAAAACATTCTTCATCTTCAATACATAAACCAAGATGACGAGACGGTATCTCAAAACCCTCATTTCTAGGAATATATCCCAAAGACTCAATTCCTACATCCTCACATGCATCTTTTAAATATGAATAATGACTCTCTGAAGAGACAAAATTAAAAACCACTCCTACAACATCAATATTCTTATAAAAATTCTTAAAACCATATAAAAGTGGAGCAACAGAATAAGCAACAGCCTTAGCATTAACAATCAAAAGCACTTTTGATGAAATAATCTCAGCAACTTCTGCACTACTACTCTTCATTCTGACTGAACCATCAAACAGTCCCATAACACCCTCTATTACAGCAACGTCTGAATTATCTGTATACTTTGAATATATCTCCCTAACATGAGAAGAACTACTCATAAAAAGATCAAGATTTACAGATGGATGACCTGCCGCTACCGAATGATACTTTGTATCAATATAATCAGGTCCACACTTAAAAGGCTGAACATTTAAACCTCGTTTTTTCAATGCTCTCAGTAAACCTAGCGTAAAAGTAGTTTTACCTGTACCAGAAGTCGGCGCTCCAATTAATATTTGTGGTTTCATATATATATTATCTAAAATTTTCCTTTGCTCTAAAATATCCCATAGCAGACGACTTTATTCTATCAATCTCTCCTAAATCTATTTCTGCTTCAATAAAATCCTCTTCATAACCGCAAGTCTCAGCAATAACTTCACCTTTAGGACCTACAATTAATGCTGCACCTGCATATTTCTGTCCGTCGCCATATTCCCCCACAGAATTACAACAACATGCATAGCAAGTATTATCATACGCCCTAGCTCTGATAATCATCTTAAATCTTTCTATTTTATCTTCTGGAGTCTCACGTGGAGATGCATAAGGGAAACAAAGTAGATGGGCCCCCTGATCCTCATACTTAGAACTAATCTCCGGATAATGACTCTCATAGCATATTGACGTTCCAATAAACTTACCTTGAATATTTGTTATATGTAGTTCATCTGCACATTTAAAACTCCCCTTTTCAGAAGGTCCTAGTTTAGTTTTATTATGCAGACCTATCATCTGTCCATTATTCCATATTGCTTGTGAAATATGACTATCATGAGGAAAACCAACTGAAAACATTATAGGGTTCTCTGAAGAAATTTTATTGAGTTGCATTATAGCCTGAACTTTAATCTCGTCCCAAAGATGATGAATAGAAAATGAATTTATATATGACGTAATACAAAGTTCAGGAAAAAGTACAAAATCAATATTTCTCTCTACAAGCTTTTTAAGCCATCTTTCAACATTTGCAATATTAGCCATTACATCCTGAGAGGATTCAAAATTAACAACAGCTATTTTTCTTTTATTATTATCCATATTAAGTTATTACGTTAAAATCTAAAAAAAGATAGTACAAATTTAACGATAAACAATGGGAATACGCCTACAAAGCAGTCTAGACAACGATAAAATATGAACTATTATTGTAAATCTTTCAAGCAATATAGGACACTCTCTATATAAGTAAACTCTCGTTTTTCATCTTTATATGAAAGTACAAACTTTGTTTCTTCACCTTGAATAATTTCAATAGATATCTCAGCATCAATATTATGAACAGGCTCAATACCATTGCGGGATAATGCTCTACGCAGTAATGTATATTCAAAACCATGTCCACTTACAGCAACTTTTCTGTAATGCTTATTTTTGATCTTAAATAATCCAGTTCTCTTGTCGAAATAGACTCCTTCTCGCTCAAAGAAACCTTTAAACTTATCTCTGATGATTAAATCCTCTGGAACACCAATCTGCAACGGTTTATCATTTGCAAGTAACCAAATCTTATCGGCAGTCTGAAGTGCCAAATCCAAATCGTGAGTAACAATAAAGATAACCTTATTAGTCTCCATTGTAAGCTTATGAAGCAGCTGCATCAACTCAACCTTAGAAGGTAAATCAAGAAAGGCTGCTGGCTCATCTAAAAAGATAACAGGAGTGTTTTGAACAAGAGCCTTAGCTATCATCACTTTTTGTCGCTCACCATCACTAAGATTTTGAACCATTCTATCCTTCATATGGGAAATGCCAACCATAGCAATTGCCTCATCAATAAGAATATTATCCTTTTCAGATAAACGACCAAAAAAACCAGTATACGGACTACGTCCATATGAAACTAACTCTTTAACTGTAATGTTCTGAATATTAACCTTCTCAGTAAGAACAACAGAAATCATTTTAGCAAGATCTTCATTTGAAGTTTCCTTTAAAGAAACCCCATCAATATATACATCACCCTCCAAAGATTCCTGAAAACCACAAAGAGTACGAAGTAAAGTCGATTTACCAGCTCCATTAGGTCCAAGTAAACAAGTTAATTCACCAGAATAAAGACTTCCATTCATCTTTTCATGAACAACATTATTATTCCCTTTTCTATGATACCCAATAGTAAGATCTTTTATTTCAATCAATGCTTTCATCAGTCAACAATTTCAGATTTCTTTTTACTTAATAATACCCATACAACAACAGGAGCCCCGACAAAGGACGTCACTGAATTAATTGGCAAAGCACCATCAAAACCAGGCATTCTGGCAATAAGACTACAAAACAATGCAATACAGCTCCCTATAAGTGCAGTAGCTGGTAATAACACCCTATGATCAGATGCCATAAATACCAAACGAGCAATATGCGGAACAGCAAGACCAATAAATATAATAGGCCCACAATAAGCTGTTACTGTAGCAGTTAGAATACCAGAACTCAATATAATAAACAATCTAGCCCTTTTCACATTAACTCCCAAATTTCTAGCATAATTCTCACCTAACATTAAAAGATTCAATGTCTTAATTAAGAAAAATGATGATATAATCGCCAAAATGATAACAATAGAAAAACTCCCCATATGTGAAGATGACACTTTAGAGAAACTACCTAATCCCCATATTACATAAGCATGTACGTCCTCCTCAAGACTGTAAAACTTAAGCATACTAACAACAGAATTCGCAATATACCCCACCATAATACCAAGTATCAGAAGAGTGGCATTTCCTCTTACCTTACGAGCAAGAAAAACCACAAATAGAAGCACTGATATAGAACCAATAAAGGCTGCCATTGTAATAGCAATATTTCCAAACACACCTAAATTACTAAGTGCCATACCACCAAAACTACCCGAAGCTAAAATAACAAAAGCCACCCCTAAACTAGCACCTGAACTAATTCCTAATATAGACGGACCTGCAAGAGGATTTCTAAAAAGAGTTTGCATCTGCAATCCTCCAATAGAGAGCGCAGCACCTGCCAATATAGCTGTATGAGCCTGTGGTACACGAGAATTCAGAATTATATTAGTAGATATCTTGTCTATATCGGTACCTGTTAACAAATCTAATATCTTTATCAAAGGTATCTCCACTGAACCCATAGCAACATTTAGCACAAAAAGTACAATAGCAACTATACAACACCCAACTAACAATATGACATCTCTTTTCTTAAGCATTTACTTTAAAATTGAATAATAACGAGGTTTATAACCTTTTAACAAATTTGGATGAAAGGCATTAATATAATCTGCAAGTATTATATGCGGCTTAACTGGAGAGGTCTCGTAAAAGGCTTTCTTTCTCATATTACAATAAACAATCTTCTTCAAAGAAAATGCCTCAAAATCAGCATATCTTTCATCTTTCTCCTTTAATATCTCATAAGAAAAATCACCTTTATGACTATTTAAAATCCTCCAATAATCAGCCTTGGCAGCCTGTGCATATACAGATTCATAATCCATACGCAATGCACCAGCTTTAAGATTATCTTTCCATACATAATCGGCTCCCGCATCTTCAAAATAGTGCGCCAAATAACTTTTCCCTCCGACTGCATACCATACACCCGATTTACACTCTCCAGAAAAGACTACTGGTCGCTTCTTTATTTTAGAAGTTAATGCTTTCAATGAATTGTATTCCTTATCAATACTCGAGAATAATGAATCAGCTTTAACCTCATCACCAGTAAACAGAGCCATAAACTTCAACCACTCAGCCCTTGCTAAAGGATGATTCTCATTGTAAGCATAAACAGGAACAAGCTTAATTCCCACTTCCTTAAGATTATCATATCCTCCCTCCTTAAATGGAGAAACAAAAATCACATCAGGATCTTCAGCCATCAATATCTCAGGTTTAAAATTCCCTTTTCTTCCCACAAGCTCGATAGAACCTTCTTTTATTTTCTCCCTCACTTTTTTATTAAAAAGGAAACGCGAAGAATTCATTCCACACAACTTATCAATAGCGTCTAATTCAACAATATAGCTTAATTGGGTAAGAGTAAGACAAACTGCTCTTTCTATAGGAACAATAATTGATGGTATGTTTTTAAGATTTTCAGGAACTTTTTTCCCTTTCTCAAGAAGAATAAACTCGGATTCTAACTTTGTTGTATCGTTCGGATTAAATAACGAAAGTCGCTTATAATCCTTATAAACATCAAGTTTAAACCCTTTAGCATATTTTAGAGAAAGACTTTTAATAGGTTTCTCGTAGACCTTATTATATTTTACAGTCCCCCCTCCACAAGAAAAAAGAACACATGTAAGTAGTAAATACAATAATTTTTTAATCATAACTTTAACTCCCGAAAGCATTAGTAAAACATATACGAAAAAGGTTTTCCGGCTCATTTCTATTATAAACGCCTTCCCATCATCACTGACAGTGGCAAAATGTCTATAAATCATCGAAATTTACGGCTGCGGGTACAGCTTTGGATTACTTACTTAAAGCACACCAAATTCCCTTTATTCATTATTTCAAATATCAATACGGCAAAAGTAATTATTTATAACTCAAGTTAAACGATTTAACTAATAATTCTTTCTAAATAATACTCTCAACCTTTTTGGAGAACTTTTAAACAAATACAAATATCCAACTCCCCCATTTACAATAGTTTATCAATTATTTTTGAAAATTTTCAAACTATTCTCTTGCAAAATCAAAATAAAAAAACATACATTTGTAATGTTTTGGTGATGCAATGAAAACATCATTTCAAGCATAAAAGGGAATCTGGTTAAATTCCAGAACAGTGCCCGCTACTGTAAGTCCTGTTTCTCATAAGAGATTCATGATTTTTACAACCTCTAAACCACTGTCGTAGAACGATGGGAAGGCCGTAAAAATTGGGACAAGTCAGGAAACCTGCCAAAACAAACAATTAATAATAGTTCTCGGGGTCAGGAATTAAGTTGAATTATATAAATCAAATCAAATGAATACATTTAGTAAGTTTATTTACGCATTGTGAGTTTTCACATGCCGACCAAAGTACTAGTATCCAAAAGATTACTTAATTTAATGATATGCTTAAAATTCCTAATTACACGAGATATACAACAGAATATTCAAACATTTCTTTAGATAAAATCTATCGAAGTATTGTAAGTAACACTGAATTAAAAATTTAAATTCACTAAATAACTGTTTATATTTTTTGCCGTAATTATGGGATTGCTTTCTAACTGGGCAATCCCAATTACAACTATTATTAATAATCGAATCATGAAAAAACAACAGACTATTATTAAATTCCTTAGTACAACTCTACTGATTATATGTAGTCTATATGTATCATCTCAGAACTATAAAACCAGTGATACAATCACCTTAAAGGAAGTCAAAATTAAAGGCGTCAAAAGACACAAATATGGTGTTGGTACCATTATCCACAATATTGATTCTTTATCGAAAGAAACATATAGTAATGGCAATCTTGCTGACCTTCTAAGTAATACAATGCCTATATATATCAGAAAACAGTCAGATTCATTTTCTACTATTACACTAAGAGGGACTTCTGCTAACCATACCGCAATACTTGTTAATGGAATAAACTTAAACTCCCTTACCCTAGGACATTCAAATCTAGGAAATATTGATATGTTCTTATTTGATTATGCAGATATTCAACTAGGAAGTTCGGGTGCAATATACGGAACCGATGCAATTGGTGGCACAATTAATCTAAAACTTGATAATAGCCTTACCAATGGACAAAAATTGTTTGCCAAGACTAGCCACAGTAGTTTAAACAATCATTTCTATGGTGTAAAATACTTTACCGGAAACAAAAAATTTGATTCAAAAACAAGAGTGTTTTACGTAAAAAATGAAAATAGATTTAAATTCAAGAATTTAGCAAACTATAACTTTTCAAAAAAGCAATATCCTACAGAATATACCAACAATTCCAGAAAGGAGAACTATGGGATACTTCAGCAATTCCTCTATAAACCGTCGTTAAAGAATACCTTTAATGTTTTGGCATGGTATCAAAGAAACTGGGATCAGATTCAGCCTTCTATGGGTAATAATTCAAACGACGGAACTTACGAGAAGTCTTTTGATGAATATATTCGTCTTCTGTCGGGATATGAACGCTTGGGTTCTAACTATAAATTCAAGACTGATATAGGGTATATGAAAGACAAACAAATTCACAATGGCAATTCTAATGAATCGATTTCAACAGAACGCTTCATAGCAAATTCATCATTGGAATACAGTTTATCGACTGCTCAAATTAATGTAGGTATTAATTACAAATATATTATACCCGATGTATATACCTACCCTAATCAATTAGATGAACACAGAACTGATGTATTTTTTCTATACAAGCAAGATATATTCAATAAATTTAAATACTCTATAAATCTAAGACAATCTTTTGTTTCTGGTTACAAGTCTCCTTTCACACCATCATTAGGTCTGTCATATACTTTTGCTGACGAAGATAAGGTTAAAAAAGTTCTTTCTCTTAAACTTGCTAAAGGCTACAAAATACCAACACTTAATCAAAGATTTTGGGGAACTCAAGGTAATCCAGATATAAAACCAGAAAAGAGTAAATCAGTTGAACTAGGTTATAATTACACCAGGGCTATTGGAAAAAGCATATTATCAATTATTCTAAATTCATATTATACAGATGTTGATAATTGGATTATGTGGGTTAATAAAGGTGAATGGATTCCTATAAATGAAAGAAAAGTTGAATGTATAGGAGGAGAATTCTTTTCTCACTTAAAATTCAAGATCAACACAATTGAAGCAAATTTCAGATTGAATTACTTCTTCTCTTCTTCCATTTTACAAGAAAGTGAAACAGAAGCAAGTAACGAAGGTAAACAACTTGCTTATACACCAAGACACAATGCCAACAGTAACTTAGCTCTAACATACAATGATTATATATTTACAACAGACATTACATATACTGGGGAACGTCACGTTACAGGCTATAATAAAACATTAGATGGATTCTATTTACTAAATTCTTCAATTAGTAAAGATTTCTCTTTTAATACGTTCATCCTTGGTTGTCGTCTACAAGTAAATAATCTTCTTAACAAAGATTATCAATCATGGGAATATTATGCTATGCCCGGAAGAAATTATAATATAAGTCTAAATATCAAAATTAACTAAAAATGAAAAAACTAAGCTTAATCTTTGCCAGTTTACTACTAGTAATTGGTCTATTTACATCATGTGAGAAAAGCGATTCTACTGATGAAATCGTTGTTGAAGGGAATGCCATAATCGTTAACTACGGAGGATACTCAGGAGCGAAAGGAGAATTCAGCCTATTCAATGAAATTGATGGAACTATTACAAACAACTATTACAACATTAAGAATAATCGTGACTTCACTTCAAATATTCAGTCTTTAGGCAAACATAATGGCAAACTATACAGCATGTCTAACAATGCCGATAAAATTGACATCATTGATTTATATACTTTCAAACAAGATGCTTCTATTGATGCTGATATAGTAAAACCTCGTTATTTTGCTGCAAAGGGTAATAAAGCATATGTTTCTTGTTTAGGAAATGTTTCAGAGTGGGCTGTGGTAGCAAACTCATACATTGCTGTTATTGACCTTACAGATAATACTGTTAAGAAATTTCCTCAGGCAGGTGGTTTTGAAGGTATGGCTATTGTTGGTGATAAACTATACGCTGCATCATATACAAAACCTGAAGTTGCTGTTTTCGACCTTGCTACTGAAAAATTTGAAACTCCAATAACTATTGAATCACAAGCTAGACATTTTGCTGTTGATGGAGACAATCTTTGGGTATCACACGTGTCATCATATTCTATTCCTGTAAGCTCTGAGCATGTTGGAATCACATGTATAAATACTAAAACAAATACAGTTGAAAAAACTGTAAACATTCCAAGTTTGGGAGGTAATGGTTATATTGCAATTAATAACGATGGTAGTAAAGTTTATGCTCTAGGTAATAAATACAACGCAGACTATACAACTACTTCAAATGTTGTTGTTGTTGATACAAAATCTGCTTCTATAGAAAATAATTCGTTAGTAGCAGGAGGTTCTTTCTACGGTATTGGATACAATCAAACTACTGATAAACTATATGTATTAATTTCTCCATCAACTACAGTTAAAGGGAAAGTACAAGTTTATAATACAGATGGAACTCTTCTAAATGAAAAAGAAGCAGGTATTGCTCCTCAACACGTTGTATTCTACTAGAAATTAACTTCTATATAACTAACATATTGGAGATTTTCTTTTCTCAAGGAAAATCTCCAATTTTGTACTTATAACAATCATACTTATGAAAAAGATATTATACATATTATTTGCTGCTATCGTTCTTTTAAGTGCTTGTAAAAGCTCTGTAAAAAAAGATGATATAAAAGGGAAGCACATCACTTTTGATCATGCTAAACTTTTCGATATTCACAAAACGGATGATTATTCTTTTGTGAGAATGTTCAAACAAAATGGTGATATCTTTCACACTGTATTGATTGTTAAAAATAAAAAGGCTAAAAATCTGCCTAAAGCCGATTTTACCGTAAATACTCCTTTAAAAAGTGTTGCTATTCTTTCCAGTACACATATAGGCTATCTTGAGTCGCTGGGGATGGAAGATTTAATCACAGGAGCTTCAAATCCTTATCGCTTTTACAACAAAAAGCTATTCAAGAAATACGAAGAGGGTAAGATTGTAAATATTGGAGACGATATGAAGTGTAATATCGAATCTATGATTGCACTTAAACCAGATGTCATATTCACTACTGGATATGAATATAACTACAACTTAAAGAAAATACTTTTAAAAGCTGGAATTCCATTTATTCCTATTTCAGAATGGAAGGAATCAACAATTCTTGGGAGAACAGAATGGATTAAATTATTTGCTCAGTTCTTCAATAAAGAAGCTAAGGCTGACAGTCTTTTCAATACTCTTAAAACTAACTACAATCAACTAAAGTCTCTTACTAAGAACATAGAGCATAAACCAACTATATTATGGGGTAGTAACTTTAAAGGAACATGGTATATGCCAGGTGGAAAAAGTTATATGGGACAAATGCTTGTTGACGCTGGGGCTGATTATAAATTCAAGAACGATACAACCAAAGGTAGTATCCATATGAACATAGAGAATGTTATTGAAGGTATGAAGGATGCTGACTACTGGCTTTCTCCTAGTGCATATAGTATTGAGGAATTAAAAAAACAGGATAAACATTATCATATTTTTAAAGCTCTAAAAGACAAGAATGTATTCAACTACGATAAGCGTATGAATTGTAAAGGGTTTAACGACTATTGGGAGAGCGGTATTATGCATCCAGACGTTATCCTTAAAGATATTATTCATATCTTGCATCCTAGTTTGTTCAAGGGTTACGAACTTTACTATTTTAGAAAACTACCTGATACATCTGAATATAAAAGAGAATATTAATACTAATGAAACAATCAAATTACATCTTTAAATTTTCATTACTAGGCTTACTAGTTGTAGTATTTTTTGCACTGGATTTGATTGTTGGTAGTGTTACAATTCCTTTTAAAGAAGTATTAAAATCATTTTCAGGAGGAGAAATTAAATCTTCCTGGCAATATATAATATTCGATTTTAGATTACCTAAAGCAATTACTGCAATTCTTGCAGGGGCATCTCTATCTGTAGCTGGTTTACTAATGCAGACACTATTTAGAAATCCTCTCGCAGGACCATTTGTACTTGGAGTCAGTTCTGGTGCTAGTCTTGGAGTTGCTCTTTATATAATGGGCGGTACCTTTATAGCAACAACTCTTGGATTTGCAGGATTAAGTAATACCGGGATTATTCTTTCAGCAATAATAGGTGCTTTAGCTGTTATGTTCCTTGTACTTACAGCAGGTATGAAACTTAAAAACAACCTGACTCTCCTTATTGTTGGTATCATGTTTGGTAGTCTTACATCAGCAGTTGTTAGTATTCTTCAATATTTCAGTACAGCCGAGAACGTACAACGTTTTGTAGTATGGACAATGGGTAGCCTTTCTGCTGTGAGCATGGAAGAGATTGCATTTATAGCGCCTCTTGTTATTATTACTCTTATAATATGCATTGCTTTACAGAAACCACTGAACACACTATTACTTGGAGAAAACTATGCCAGAAGTCTTGGTACTAATATCGATAAGATTCGATTGATTATTATAATCATAACTGGATTACTGGCAGGAACTATAACTGCATATACAGGACCGATTGCGTTTATTGGTATTGCAATTCCTCACTTATCAAGAAATCTTTTTAAAACAAGTAATCACAATATACTTATTCCATCTGTTATCCTGATAGGCTCAATCTTTATGCTTATATGTGATGTATTTTCACAATTACCAGGAAATAGTAGCACCTTACCGATAAACTCAGTAAGTGCTATCTTTGGTGCTCCTATTGTAATATGGATTATAATGAAACGTAACTAGTCTAGTACGTTAATATATTTCCGTAGTTATCTATTATTAATAATTCTAATTCTGTATCTACAAGAACTGTTTTGCATACTGAGATACAACGTTTTGCTAAAACTTCATAAAATGGCTCTCCTTCAGTAAATGGAAAAATGTTAACTAACTCTCTAGCCATTGTTAACTGATTAATCTGTTCAAGCTGTTCGGTTTTTGCTCCACTCTCAATAGCCATCTCACGGATAAACTCCTTATTCATCAACACTTTTTTACTATGCGTATCAAGATGCCCTTCAGCCAATTTTACTGCTTTCCCAAGCATAATACCAAGAGTCGCTTTTTTCATTCCCACCTTATCAATTCTCTTAAGCGTATCACCGATAAAATTACCGAAGTGTACAAAATTAATGTCTGGCAAAGAAGGATATTTATCTCGCAAATATTTTTCGCTTTTAGCTCCTGAATTTATAACAATATGCTCGCATCCATTTGACTTAGCTACATCAACTTCTCTTTCAATCGAGGCTACGAATGCTGACTTAGAAAATGGTTTTACAATTCCTGACGTTCCAATTATTGAGATTCCCCCAACAATTCCCAATTTACCATTCAGTGTCTTCTTTGCAAGCTCTTCACCTTCAGGAACAAATACACTTACATTAACTCCCCTCTCATCTTCATATATATAAGTTAGCTCTTTTACTATCTTTTTAATCATCATTCGAGGCACAGGATTCACGGCTGGCTCTCCCACAGGAATATCCAATCCAGGAAGAGTAACAGTTCCAACACCTTCTCCTTTAGTAAAAACAACTTTCCCAGTATTATTGAAACTCACCCTCACTCCTATCAATGCACCATTAGTAACATCTGGGTCATCTCCTGCAACCTTTCGTACCATACAACTTGCTGACTCTTTTGTATACACGCAATTCAACAATGGGAAGCATACTCTTCTTCCACTAGGTAATTGAATATCTGCTTTTGTTTGATTCACCTGAGTAATCAATGCTCTTAATGCACCTTTAGTAGCTGCCGTTGCACAAGCACCTGTTGTAAATCCGGAACGCAATGGTAAAAATGATGGATGTAAATCTTTTATTCTCTTTTCTAAAGCTTTCTCATTATCAACTACCTCAAAATTATCAGATAATTGAGGACGTTTAACTACAAGGATCTTTACTCCAAATTCCTTCGCAGCCTGCAATTTTCTCTCGAAATATCCAGACACTCCACTTTCCTTAGTGATAATACACTGTGGTTT
>Ga0193955_1000719_pt1 | contig 17524 bp, 18 predicted proteins | sample BB_6_MG_FD_140343 | JGI IMG/M metagenome (GOLD analysis project Ga0193955, IMG submission 140343) | Microbial mat bacterial communities from the Broadkill River, Lewes, Delaware, United States - BB_6_MG | ecosystem: Environmental > Aquatic > Freshwater > River > Microbial mats | place: USA... | reverse complement strand
CCATCCCTAAAATTACTTGATTTACTAAAGGTGGAGTAATAAGAAGTTCCGTTAAATTTTTACCAAAAAGTTCAATAGCTTCATCACTTGCTTTTTGTTTCAAAGTTGAAAGAAGTTCTCTTTTTAAAGAGGGTAGTAATAATCTTTTAAGTCCATCTACATATGCATCAAAAACAAACTCTTTTGAACTTTGTGCATGACTAGGGATACGATACTGTTTTATACCATTTATAATAAACTCTTCATCTGCTTCAACCTTTAAAGATATTTGTTTTTCATTTACAGCACGAAGTATGGCTAAGAGTTGATGAGATTTTATGTATTTTGCTTTTGTATTTATTGAAGAGAGATTTTTATATACACCATTTTCTTCAAAAGTTTTCGTTTTTTTTGTTACTAAACTTGCGTGATTTTCAAGATTTTTTCGTACACCCTCTTTTGTTTTAATCTCTTGTGAGTACCGTAATGCAATAATATCTTTGGCTCCATTTATCGCATCATCTACATTCTTTACATCTTTATTTAAAAAGTTTTTTGCTTTTTGTTCTATCTCATTTTTTGTATATTTCATAGTTGAGATTATATTTGCTAAATTTTCTAGTCCATTTTTTATAGCATCATCTGCTCGTGTATTTTTAGTTCCCTTAAATGGTTCATAAATATCTTCTAATATTCTAAGGGTATCTGCTGCATCAATAAGTTTTATTAACTTATCATTTAAGTTATCTTTCTCTTTTAGAATATTTATAATCTCTTCTTTTCTTTTTAAAAGTTTTTGGCTGTATTCATACACCTCTTGAAATTTCAAAAGAGTTTCATCACTCGCATTTCCTGTGATATCTTTTCTATATCGAGCTATAAAGGCTATCGTACTTCCATCTTCTAGCAACTCTATAATATTTTTTATATATTTTACATCTAGGTTTATTTTGGTTTTTATTGTTTCTATTATTTGATTATTCATTTAGTGTTAGAATCCTTCTATTTAAAAAAGAAGTATATCAAAGATTTCTTTATTTGGTTTTTACTTTTAAATAAAATGACAATATGCAATTTTTTTATCAATACAAAAATTTCTTTGATAAAATCACACTATTAAAAATCAAATAGGATATTAAAATGGTAGAACTATTATCAATAATTTTCGTACTTTTTCTGTGTGTAAGTTTATATATGCATGAAAACACTTTACATAAAAATAAAATAGAATTCGATTTACTTGAAGATAGAAAAAACAAGGGGATAAAATGAATATATGTGGAATAGAACTCAAATCAAATAATGCAATATTGTCTGTGATTAAAATTGAAAAAGAAAAAATCAATTTTTTAAATACAAAAGTTAAAAAAATTATCTTAGAAAATGAAGAGGATAAAAATTCACTTTTAAAATTTCAAGATGAGATAGATAATTATCTCGAACAAAATAAAGTAGAAAAAATTGCATTAAAAAAACGAGCTAAAAAAGGGACTTTTGCAGGTGGTGCAGTCACATTTAAATCTGAAGCCATCATTCAGTTAAATACTATTTGTGATGTAACTTTTGTAACATCACAAGCTATCAGTAAATATACAAAAAGCAATGATGTAGAATTGCCTGTAGATCTTAACAAATACCAGGAGCAAGCTTATTTAAGTAGTTTACTTTTGATATAAAAAATTTTCTATTATTTAATATCTGCTCGTTTTACAAATTCTAAAACAGTAGCATTAATACAAAATCGTCTTCGTCCATCAGCTCGTGGAATACATGTCCAAGATGAATACCACTTTTTTTCGCTCTTACTTCGATACGATTCATACCGTAACTATTGTCTTCTAGTTCTATAGTAGAACGATCAACCGCTTTAAAAAAACTCAACCATCCTGTTTTAGAATTAAATCTGTCTTGAGTATCAAATAATGGCTCACCCGATAATTTATCTATAAACACACCGTCAGGAGTATTTTTAAAGATGTCATATTCTTTACAAAACCTGTTATCTGTTCCTTGATTAAAAGCAACATTGTAACTTTCAGTATTTTTGCCAAGTTTAAAATCACCTAACATTTTGTAAAAACTTTTTTCATCCATATAACCACGATTTGCAAGTATCTCTGTACCATCTTCTATAAATAAAATAGTAGGTGTTGCAAATAGCTTCGTTTTAATTTTAAAGTTATCCATCTGAGATGAATATGCCTTTCTTATTTTAACCGTACCCTTATATGACGATAAAACATCTTTTTTAAATTTTTCACAGTATGGGCAATTATCAGATTCTATAACAATAATTTCTTTTCCACCAAGGGGAATCAGTTGTTCAGATTTATCATCAACCTTAGATTTTGTAAATTTTACTCCTGTACTATGATCTGGACAATATCCATTCGGATTATTTTTCAGATAATCTTGGTGATATTCTTCTGCGTTATAAAACTTATGAAGTGGTGCAATTTCAGTTACTATATCAGCATAACCATGTTCGGTTAATAAGGTTTGATATATTGCTTTTGTTTCTAAAATAGCCTTATGTTGATTTTCGTTTGTATAATACACAGCACTTCTATAGTTATCGCCTATATCGTTACCTTGTCCATTTACTTGTGTTGGGTCATGTATTTGCCAAAAATTTTTAATCAATTCTTTAGCTGTTACTTTTGTATTATCAAATGTAACCTGCACACCCTCGGTATAGTTAATCACTCCAGCTGGTTTATACTGTCTATATTTTAATACTGTTTTATAAGTAGGATTATCATAGTTTCCACCAACATATCCAGACTTTACATCTATAACACCTGGAATTTTTTCAAAGTTTTTTTCAACTCCCCAAAAACATCCAGCTGCAAATACTATTTCTACTATCATAATTTATCCTTTGTTTAAATTATAATACAGTTTTGTGTAAACTTTGTGTAATGATTTTAACTAATATTTACTTGTGATTATTTTGTCATACCTATGGCCATATCCAATAAGTTTTGATTGATTTGATATGGTGAAGATGTGATATATTCTATACTTTGAAATTTAAATAAGCCATTTTTATATACAATAACAACACCTTCATCTAAGCCATGAGATAATTTATCGATAGCATATGTCATAAACTCTGCTGCCATAAGTCGATCATATACAGTTGGATTACCCCCTCTTTGCACATGACCTAAAATTGTTGTTCGTGATTCGATTTTAAGTTCATTCTCAAGCCAATTTTGTATATTTTGAGTTTGCTTTGTACCTTCAGCTACTATACATACTATATATTGTCGTCCATTTTTCAGTTCTTTTTTGAGTTTTTTCTTTAATGATTTTAGATCATATTCTAACTCAGGAATAATACAAATTTCTGCCCCACATGTGAGTGCAGAAATCAAAGTCAAATATCCACACTCTCGTCCCATAGTTTCAATAACACAAGCTCTTCTAAATGATGATGAAGTATCTCGTATAGCATCTGTAGCAGTTCTAATGATATTTAACGCAGTATCAACGCCTAGGCAATAATCTGTACCAAAGATATCATTATCGATAGTTGCAGGAATCCCAACAAAAGGTATTTTAAAATCAATGTAAAATTGGTGTAATGCTTTAAATGAACCATCTCCACCTAAAACAATAAGTTTATTTATATTGAGTTTTTGTAAATTTTTAAAAGCTTTTTTTCGGTATTTGTATTCGAAAAATCTTTTTGATCGAGATGATCGTATTTTAGTACCACCCTCATGGATGATCCCTGCAACATCACTATGGGTTGCAAGTTTTATGTTGTTGTCTATTAGACCTTCTAAACCATCATAAACTAAATAGGGTTTTCGTCCATTATTAAAACAATAATCAACAAAATGTTTAATAGCAGGGTTCATCCCTGCACAATCTCCACCTGATGTTAATATTGCAATAGACATATTATTTAAATTTTAAAATTCCAGTTTCATTTAACATTACAATAATAATTGCTAAGGGAGAAATATATCTAATTGTAAATAACCATATAGCAAAAAACTTTTCTCCCATAAATGGAACTAAAGTTTCACGAATAACTTTTCTATCTACAACATAACCAACAAAAAGTGCTACTACAATTCCACCTAATGGTAATAAAATAGCTGCTGTTACAAAATCTAACCAATCAAATAAATTTTTAGTACCAAATGTTAATGCAGCTGAAAATTCATTTGTATTTGATAGTAAAGCAACTAAACCTAAAAGATAAAAAACAGCAGATATTCCGTATGTTGCTTTTAATCTAGAGATTTTTCTTCTTTCAACAAGATACATTACAGTTGGTTCAAGAATCGAAACAGCTGATGTGATTGAAGCAAAAGCAAGTGCAATAAAAAATGATATTGCCATAATATTTCCTACAGCACCCATCTCATAAAAAACTGCTGGCAAAGTGATAAATACAAGACCAGGTCCTTTACTAGGCTCATGACCTGCTGAGAATACAATAGCAAAAATGATAATTCCTGCAACAATAGCAATTAATGTATCTAATGTAACAACTACAATAGAAGCTTTTACAATATTTACATTTTTACCTAACGATGCAGAATAAGTTATAATTGTTGCCATACCTACAGACAATGTAAAAAATGCATGCCCTACAGCTAATATAATCGAGCTTGGATGAAACTTTTCAAAATCAGGATAAAACATAAAGTTTATAGCTTCTTTAAAACCATCTAGTGTCATACTATAGAAAAACATGAATATAAGTATTAGCAGAAGTGCTGGCATTAAAACATTATTTAAACGCTCAATACCTTTTTTAATTCCCTTTGAAATTGTATATGCAATAATAAGAAAAGCAAGTGTATAATAAAAAACTTGTGAAGATATATCCTCTTTTAAAAGTCCTAAAAATACATCTTGTGCTTCATTTACACTTGAAGGTAAAGAAGTTGCCGCTATTACAATGTAGTTAAATATCCATCCAACAACAATTGCATAAAATGAAAGTATAATAATACCAGTTAAAAAAGTAAATCCTGAATATCTCCAATACTTTTTCCCTTCAGGAGCAAGTGTTTCTATAGTCGTTACAGAGTTTTTATGTACTGTACTACCAATTAACACCTCTGCTATAAATATTGACATACCTATAAATATAACTGTCATAAGGTATACCATTACAAATACACCACCACCATTTTCACCTGTAATATAAGGAAACTTCCAAATATTTCCTAAACCTACTGCACTACCTGCTGCTGCAAGTATAAATCCTATTCTCGAAAATCTATTTTTATTCATTGTTCATCTTTTTCTTTTTTATTTTTATATCTCTTACACATCTAACTTTTGCTTCTTCAAATTCTTTAATCGATTTTTGGTTTTGACCATCTTCAAAGTTTTTAACTACTGAATAGTCCCAAACCTTATGTTCATCCTTAAATGTTGAACTAGACCAGTAAAATTTACCACCATGTCCATTATAAATCTTGTCTTTATGTTCATAAAGTTCTGTTAATTCATTTATGGTAGGAAGTCGAAAATCATAAAAATGAGCAATTTTTAAATTTGCACAATATGTATTGGCTTTATCCCAATTTATATTTGTATTTGCAGCTTCTTTTGTGTCTTCCCACATAAGATTATTGACAGTTGACGTATATAATCGAACCTCTTTTGGTGTCGTAATAAGTTTATATTTTAATGTGTTTGCTGTTTTTGCTTTAATATCTTTTATAAATGTTACTTCTGATTCACCATTTAACAATCTAATTTTTATATTTTTTCCTGCTTCCATAGTCACAACTCTATTTGTATCATTGAGTTTCTTAATAAACTTATCGTTGATATATAATTCAGCATCATCACCAACAAAAAATACTTTGCTTATTGCTTTTTGAAACTTTAGACTAAAAGTCGGAATTGTTTTACTATTAACTTTTATTGTTGTTTTAATATTTCTTCTATAATATTCTGTATCAACTATAGCTTTTAAATAAATAGCTTTATTTGGTACAACCTCATATTGTTTTATAGGAGTATTTCCTATATTTTTACCATCTAGAAAAATTGTAGTATTTTCTACATTTGATATAATATTTATATAAGCTTTATTTGTATTAGCACTTAGATAATTAGTGATTATTAAAAATACTATTATCCATAATTTTTTCATTTTGTTCCTTTTCTTTTCTTTTAAGTAAACCATATAAGTAAAATTGTACCAAAAACAATCCTATAAATCCCAAAAGAGATAAAAGTAAAATTTTCCAAAAATCTTAAAAATAATTTAATTGTTATATATGCAACAATAAATGCAGTAACAAAACCTACTCCTAAAATCAAAAAATTTGCATCGGTAAAATCTTTATAGTGTTTTAATAAATCATATCCAGTAGTAGCACACATCACTGGAAAGGCGAGTAGAAAACTAAACTCTGCTGCCGCTTTTCTATTTAATTTTACTAACATTGCACCTATAATTGTACTACCTGCTCGACTTGTTCCTGGAATAAGTGCAAAAACCTGAGCTATACCTATATAAAATGACTGTTTGTAGGAAACTTTTTCTACATCTTCAATATGTGCATCTGTTTCTTCGTAAAAATACTCAACAATCAAAAATATTATACCACCAATGATAAACATAATAGCAACTATTTTTATATCAAACATAGCTTTAATTTGACTTGCAAATACAAAACCAACTGCACCTATTGGGATAAAAGCTAAAGTTAACTTTTTCCATAATTCAATTTTTTCAAAACTAAACTTGTCTCTATAATTTAAAATCACTGCTAATATCGCGGCAAATTGGATGATAACTTCGTACGCTTTAGTCACATTGTTTTGATCTATATTTAAAAACTCACTTGCTACTATTAAATGTCCTGTAGAACTAATAGGTAAAAATTCTGTGATTCCTTCTATGATACCTAAAAGTATCGAGTCTAATATTCCCACTACTATATCCCTTTTTCTTTTGTTAGTTTAAAAAATAGTTTTAAAGATTTTTTTTCTTTATATGATATTTTATATGATATTTTTGTGAGATACTCAGTTATTTGTTTTGCACTTAGACCTGAACGATCCATGTGTTGTTTCAAGATATATTGTGGTATTTTAACTTTTGTTTTTAAAAAATTTTTAGAAATTTTCCGTAATATTTTTTCATCTTTATTATAACAAAGCCTTGCAAAGACAAAGGGTAAATCATATTTTTCTCTCCAAAGTTGTGCTAAATCTATAAAATCTTTACTTATACTATTATGATAATGCTGTAACGCTTTATCTCCTATAATAACTTTTCCCTCTACTCCTAATACCTGCGCCAATGCATTTGAAGTATCAGATTGATAATCTTTTTCATACTTCCCTTTTAATGCTAGGACTGAAAGTACTTCATTTTGTGCTACTATCCCAATATCAAGGGAATTTACATTTTGTGATGCAATTGAACTTATAAATGCAGCATCTATTTGTCTTTTTTTAAATTTTTTGTTTATTGCCGAAGGGTAAGATTTTTTGTAATTTATAATCTGTTTAATCTGTGAAGATTGTATGTTTTTTTTAATAAATACATAAAATGGCAGCAAATTTATAAAATCTATTTTCGCAAATATCATAATTTCCACCTAATTTCTTTATATTAAAAACTATTTTACTGAAATTTTCATGTTATTAAGATAAAATTACTTTCATTAGAAAAAGTAATTTTTATATTAAGTAAATATTATGTTAAATATAGTTAGAATTTGTTTCTATATTAATTATAAGGAATTTAAATGAAAAAATTTATCACAACATTATCTTTAGCTTCGGCGCTATTGATTCCAAATTTACTGAATGCACAACAAGCAAAAGGATTAAATGTATTAATCAATTCGGAAAATCCGCAAACACAAACAATGGCTATGGTTTTATCAATGATGACTATAAAAAAACACAAAAAAGAAGTTAATATCGTTTTATGTGGAAAAGCTGGAGACTTAGCAGATAAAAATATCGAAGGTACTCCGACAAAAAGACCTGATGGTAAAGCACCTTCGGCGAAACAAAACCTTCAAATGCTTATAAAAATGGGTGCATCTGTAAAAGTATGTCCTTTATACTTACCAAATGCAAAAAAAGATCAGTCAGTTCTATTAGATGGCATCACGATTGCAAAACCACCAGTAGTTGCAGGAAAATTATTAGATAAAGAGTTTCAAAACATCACTTTTTAACTATTAGCCAAAATAGATATAAAAAAATGTATAATCTTTCTAAATAATATTTTTAGGAGATTATATATGGTAACAATAGAATTTTTAGGACCAATTGGTAAAGAACCATTAACTTTAGATATAACAAATCTTAATGAATTAAGTGAAATATTAAAAAAAGATGATTCTTTATCAATATGGTTAAAAAACAGTGCCTGTGCAATAAATGATGTTTTAACAGATGATCAAAATGCACCTTTAAAAGATGGAGATAAAGTAACTATGCTACCTCCTGTGTGTGGTGGATGATTTATGACAGAAGAAAGATTATTAGAATTACATGATGGTGATTTACCTGTAGAACAAATTACAAATAAATGGTACGATAATTTTAGACTTTCTAATTATGGTGCAATTATTACTTTTGTAGGTGTTGTAAGAGATGAAAACAATATAGATGGTTTAAGTTTTGATATTTATGAGCCTATTTTAAACAATTGGTTTAATACTTGGCAAGAAAAAGCAAAAAAACAAAATGCTATTGTTTTAATGGCACACAGCCGTGGAGATGTACTCAATCATAAAAGTTCATATATAGCTGCAGTTTGTAGTCCCAAAAGAAGAGTTGCTTTAGAACTTATAGACGAATTTGTAGAAGACTTTAAAGCGAGTGCACCAATATGGAAGTACGATATCATAAATGGTAAAAGAGAATATGCATTAGATAGAAGTACAGAAATAAAAGGCGCAGGAATTTTAAACTAAAATGAACAATCAAAAAAGAATTGATCTTCACAATCATACAGTATTATGTAACCATGCAACTGGTACAACTGAAGAATATATCCAAAGAGCAATTGAACTCAAGATAGATGTATTTGGTTTTTCAGAACATGCTCCTATGAATTTTGATGAAAAATATCGTCTAAAATTAAAAGATAAAAACTTTTATGAAAACGATGTATTATCTTTAAAAGAAAAATATAAAAATAATATTGAGATTCTTTTAGGATATGAGGTTGATTATTTAAAAGGTGATTATATTTTACCAGAAGTTATAAATTCTAAAGTTGATTATCTTATTGGAAGTGTTCATTTCCTTAATCAAAATGGAGATGCATGGGGGTTTGATAATCCTGAATTTATTGGTGAGTATAAGAATAGAGATATAAATACAATTTGGGAAGATTATTTTACAGCAATTAATGAGATGGCAAAATACAATAAATTTGATATTGTAGGTCATTTGGATTTAATAAAAGTATTTAAGTTTTTACCAAACAAAGATATAAAATCAATCGCTTACAAAGCATTAAAACAAATCAAAAAATCAAACATGGTTGTTGAAATAAATAGTGCAGGATACAGAAAACCAATTTCAGAACAATATCCTTCTAAAGATTTGTTAGAACTATGTTATGAAATAAATATTCCAATAACTTTTTCCAGTGATGCGCATAGTGTCGATCAAGTTGGACTTAATTATGACAAAGCATGTTTATTAGCTCGTGAAATTGGATATACAAAATGTACTTATTTTAAAGGAAGAGAAAAGATAGAAGTTTCTTTTTAATCTTAATATAAACTTAATTTTTACGCAAACAAAACTCAAAAAACCCTTTATTTAAAGCCTTTTTTAGGAATTATAATATATTGTGTTTTATCTATATTTAAGTATCAAAAAGATACAATCCCAAACTTAAAAAAACTAGGAGTAGTACAGTGTTTGATAATTTAACAAGTTCATTTAAAAATGTTATTGGTAAAATAAGACATAAAGATGATACAAAAGCATTAACTAGAGCTATTGGTGAACTTAAAAAATCATTACTTAAATCTGATGTACACCACAAAACTACAAAAGAACTCCTTACAAAAATAGAATTAGAAACAAAAGCAAATGGTATTGGTCAAGATTCATTTTTAAAAGCTTTAAGAAATGCCTTAACAGATGTTTTGACTACAGCAGGGAACCAAGGATTTGTTTACAGTAATAAATCGCATTTAACAACTGTACTTATGACTGGATTACAAGGAAGTGGTAAAACAACTACAACAGGAAAACTTGCAAACTATTTAAAAACAAGAAATAAAAAAGTGCTAGTTGCGGCTGCAGATTTACAAAGACTAGCAGCTGTTGAGCAGTTAAAACAAATTGGTGCACAAATTGAGGTAGATGTATACTTTGAAGAAAATGAAACAAATCCAGTTAAAATAGCACAAAATGCGCAGAAAAAAGCTATTGAAGGTTTATATGATGTACTATTTATAGATACAGCTGGTAGACTTGCAATAGACGACGAGTTAATGAACGAACTAGAAGATGTTAAAAAAGTAGTATCTCCTGATGAAATATTTTATGTTGCTGATTCATTAACAGGTCATGATGCTACTAAAACAGCAACTACATTTAAAGAAAAAATTGGAATAGACGGTGTAATTCTATCAAAATATGATGGTGATACTAAAGGTGGAGTTGCAATCTCTATTGCACATCAAGTAGAAGTACCATTAAGATTTATCGGTAATGGTGAAAAAATGCCAGATATCGAACCATTTATTCCAGATAGAATTGTATCTCGACTTATGGGTCAAGGAGATATTGAAGGTTTATCTGAAAAAGCAGCATCTGTTATTGATGAGAAAAAAGCTAAAGAAGTTACTAAAAAGATTCGAAAAGGTGAATTTAACTTTGCTGACTTTTTAGATCAATTAGAGATGATGAAAAAAATGGGTTCTATGAAATCTATACTTGGTATGATTCCAGGTATGGGGAATATGGCTAACCAATTAAAAGATATGGATTTAGAAAATTCAGGAGAAATTGTAAGAATTAAAGCATTAATTGGTTCAATGACTCCAAAAGAAAGAGAAACACCAAGTCTTATCAATCTTTCAAGAAAAAGAAGACTTGCGGGTGGTGCAGGTATATCTGAAGTACAGGTTAATAAAATCCTTAAACAGTTCAAAAATGCTGCGAAAATGGCAAAAAAGATGTCTGGAAAAGGTGGTATGAAAGATATGCAAAAAATGATGGCTCAAATGGGTGGTCAGGGCGGAATGCCAAACTTACCTAGATAGGTAAAAATATAGATACTAATGTCAAGTGCTAAATATTAGCAAAATATAAAGCTAATGTTTAGCACTTGACATACAAGTTAACACACAAATTAAAGGAACAAAAATGACAGTAATTAGACTTACAAGAATGGGAAGAAACAAGAAACCATTTTACAGAATCGTTGTAACAGATAGCAGAAAGAGAAGAGATTCAGGTTGGATTGAATCAATTGGTTACTACAACCCAGTATCAACTCCAAAAGAGTTTAAAATTGATCAAGAAAGACTTGATTATTGGTTAAGCGTTGGTGCTCAACCTTCTGAAAAAGTAGCTAAACTTACAGCTAAAAAATAATTATTATGGTAACTGACTTCGTTTCTACTTATGCGAAAATGATAGTTAATTATCCAGAAGACATTGAGGTATCATCAACTAAAATTGATGATGCTTTTTTTGAAATTACAATAATTGCTAATAACAGTGACATAGGTAAACTTATCGGCAAAAATGGAAATATGATTAATGCTATAAAAACTATTTTAAATGGTTGTAAAGCAAAAGATGGTAACTCCTATAAAATTCAAGTTGTTGCAAAATAATGGATAAAATTTATATAGCAAAACTTGGTAAAACAGTTGGTTTAAAAGGTCAACAAAAACTTATTATTGATACAGACTTTCCTGAACAATTTAAAAAAAATACAAAACTCACAACTGATAAAAAACAAGAGCTCATAATCGAAACATACAATACTACAAGTAATGTTATAAAGTTTGTTGGAATTGATAGTATTGAAGATGCTAAAAAATTAACAAACCGCCAATTATTTGTATCTAGTGAAGATACACGAGAAAATTGTAAATTAGATGCGAAACAATTTTTTTGGTTTGATATGATAGGTTGTACAGTAAAAGAAAATGAAGAAATTTTAGGTGCAGTTATTGATATTCAAAGAATGCCATTAAGCGATTACATAATGATAGAAACTGATTCTCAATTAATTGAAAAAGGTTTTGCTACATCATTTCTATTACCCTATATTGATACATATATAATAAGTGTTGACATTAAAACAAAACTTATAATTGCACAAGATGCAAAAAATATTCTAGAAGCAAGTTAATAGATTATTACTAATTAACTCTTCTTTGAGTAACTCTTCTCTCTTGTTTTATTTGGCTATCATTCACTCGTCTTTCACCGTCCCTTTTTTCTATAGGTAAAACTATATAAAATTTTGCGCCATTATCAGTATTTTTAGCATATAACTGCCCCTTCATATGATTTACAATAATATCATAACTCATATACAATCCTATACCTGTACCTACTGATTTATGTTTTGTTGTAAAATAAGGTTCAAAAATATGAGCCATTGTCTCTTCTGAGATACCACCACCATTGTCTTCTATAGATATTACAATATTATCCTCTTTTTTTTCAAGATCCAAAGTTATAGTTTTTAACGGATTTTTATTTTTTATCAAAACATCTATTGCGTTATTGATGATATTTATAATAACCTGAGAAAGCTCTCCTAATATAATAATAGCTTTAATAGGGGTATCATAGTCAATTTTATTTATTAGAGTGATATGTTCATTATCAACTCTTGTTTCTATAATTGCTAAAGCATTATCAATCCGATCTTGTATAACCACCTCTTTTAATTCTACTTTTTCTTTGATAAAATTTCTAAATACATCAATTGTACTAGAAAGATGTTCAGAATTTAATACAATTGAATCAAGTAAAGAAAACAACTCTTCATCACTTATTTTTGCATACTCTTTTTTCATTTTTATACCTGAAGCTGCTGTAGTTATTACACTTAAAGGCTGTCTCCATTGGTGAGCAATATTACCTATCATTTCACCCATTTGCGCCATTTTAACATTTTGAGATAAAATATGTTCTCGTCTTTTAATATCTGTTAAATCTAAAACATTTACGATTGTAGTATCGGTATCATTTTCTTCAAATCTACTTACTTGTAACAATACAGGAAATTTTTTCCCTTGTTTGTTTTTTAAAGTAACTTCATATTTCCCAATAAATCGTTTTTCTACATTTTGAAGAACTCTTTCCAAATCTTCTTCTGCTATGAATTCATGAAAAGAGATACCTATTAAATCCTCTTTATTCAAAAATCCTGCAAGTTCTACTGCACTTTCATTCAAATCAATAATTTTTTGTTTTTGTACAAAAATAACTGCCTCTAAAGTAACATTAAGCATTTTGCTGTGTTTTTTATTTTCAAAAGATAAAATATCTATCTCTTTCTTTAATTTTTTATGGTGATATATTATAAAAGTAATCAATACTAAAATAATAAAAATCAAAAAATACATATAAAAATCCTCTTTTTAATATCCCTTATTATATCTAATTATTATTTAGATATAATTTTTAAAATAAATTGATTCTAGGATTTACACATTATGAAAAAAATTACACTTACAAGCCCATTTGATATGCACTTACATTTAAGAGACAATGATATGTTAACTTTAGTTGCTCCACTTACTTCAAAAACTTTTGCTGGGGCAATAGTAATGCCAAATCTTGTACCTGTTGTAGACACAAAAGAATCTGTAATTGCATATAAAAATAGAATTAATGAGGCAACAGACAAAGAGGATAACTTTACGCCATTTATGACATTGTTTTTCAAGCCTTATACTCGAGAATTTTTAGAAGATGTAAAAGATGAAATATCTGCTATTAAACTTTATCCTGCAGGAATTACTACAAATAGTGAAGATGGTGTTCAAACGATTGATACTCAAGCTCTTGCACCTACTTTAAATGCAATGGCAGAATTAAATATCCCATTATGTGTTCACGGAGAAACAAATGGTTTCGTTATGGATAGGGAAAAAGAGTTTATGAGTGTATATGAAGCATTAGCAACTGCTTTTCCAAAACTAAAAATAATCATGGAACACATCACTACAAAAGACGCTGTAGATATGTTAGATAAATATGAAAACTTGTATGCAACAATTACCCTACATCATTTAATCATAACACTTGATGATGTAGCTGGAGGTATGCTACAACCTCACCTATTTTGTAAACCCATTGCAAAAAGACCAGTTGATAGAGATGCTTTATTAAATGTCGCATTGGAAGGTCATCCTAAAGTTATGTTTGGAAGTGACAGTGCACCACATCCAAAACATGCAAAAGAAGCTTGTGGTTGTGCGGCTGGAGTATTTACAGCACCTATTGCTATTCAGGTTTTAGTAGATTTATTTGAAAAAAATAATAAACTAGACAATCTACAAAAGTTTTTAAGCGATAATGCTTGTAAAATTTATAATATGAAACCATCTACAAAAACGATTACTTTAGTAAAAGAAAATTTTGAAGTTCCACCATTTTACGAATTTAAAAGAGAAAAAGTTGTTCCTATGTATGCACAGGAAATATTACCCTGGAAAGTATTATGTTAAGTAAATTCTTTAAAAAAGAACTAAATAATACAACTTACTTACAAGAATTACTACAAGATAATCCCAATGAAAACTGGCTAAGGGATGGCCTCAATGATGAGATGATTGACATCAATCATAAAGATAAAAATGGAGATACATTTCTAATAAAATGTATCAAAGTTGCTAAAACAAACTCTGCCAAATGGCTCATAGAAAACCGAGCCGACTTATCTATTCAAAACTTACAGGGAAAATCTGCACTCTACTTTGCAATTGAAAAACGGAATCGTGAAATAATAAAATACATCTTAGATTCAAAAAAAATCGATATTGAACAAAGAGATATAGAAGGTCGAACATTATTACAAAATATTGTAATGCATGGGCATAATGAAATGGCAAAAATTCTTATTAATTATGGTGCAAATATTAATAATATAGATAACAAAAACCGTAACTTACTCTATGATGCATTATCCTATGGAGATCAAGGGTTTATTCAATATCTACTTAACTTAGAAGATTTAGAATTAAATCTTTTAGATGAAGATGGTAATAGTATTATGCATCATGTTGAAGTTATTAAAGATGATGAGATTGCCAAAAAACTTTTAATTGCTGGAGCTGATCCTACTTTAAAAAATAAAAATGGTGAATCCTTTTTACTCACAACTGCTCTTAGAGGAAAAACAGGCGAAGATTTAATAGATATAGCGTTAGAACATGGTGCTGATGTTAATAGTTCTACAGCAAATGACAATACTATTCTTATGGAGCTTATTGCAATCTCATCTAGTTTATCAGTTGATGAAAAGGATAGAAGAGAAAGTTTATTAAGAACATCAAGAAAAATGCTTAAACATGGTGGAAATATTAATGCCATTGAAAAAAATAATGAAAGTGGTTTATTTAATGCAGTGAGACTTTGTGACTATGATTTAGTTTCTTTTTTATTAGCAGGAGGGATAGATCCAAATATCATAAGTGATAAGGGTGAAACTGTTTTAAATCTTATTATTTATGAAGGTATTAAAGAACTAGATATTATTTTATTACTAATCGAGTATGGAGCAAATCCAAATATAAGAAATAAAGATGGGAAAAGTATTTATGAACTTTTAAATATGATTACTTTACATATTATTGGAACAAAAACAATTACAGATGAAGAGATTGTGATGAAAATTGATACCGATGGACAATATGTAAGAATTATAAAAGAATTATTAACACATAGAGATAAAGAAGAAAGTTTAAATTATTTAGACTCTACAGGTGATCCCCTATTTTTCAAGCCACTATTATATGGTCATTTCCCTCTATTTAAACTCTATATAAAGTATGGTCTTGATATAAATACTACGAATAAAGCGAATCATACTATATTTTATGAATATATTGTCAAAGTATTTGAACAAAATAAAGATGATGAAAAAAGCTGTGAAAAGTTTCAAAATAATCTTAGTAATTTAATGAGTAATAAAGCTGAGAGAAATTATCAAGATAGTTTAGGATGGACTGTTTTACATAAAATCATGGGAACAAAATGTAATGAAAAACTTTTTGATATATTAACAAGAATAGTTCTCTTTGATTTTACAATTCAAGATTATCAAGGTCGAACCGTTATACACAATGCAGTTTGGGCAAAAAAAACATCTATCATAAAAAAAATATATTCAGTTTCACCGCAAAGTATTAATGTAGTTGATGAATACGGTATCCTTCCTATTACTTATGCAGCACTTCAAGGCAATCAAAAACTTGTTATGCTATTTTTAGATATGAATTCAAATATAAGTGGAAGAAAAGGGATTACAGATAAAGCAATTAAAAAATTTAAACCTATGTTGAAAAATCTTAAAAAACTAAAAGTTGATATTGTAGACAAAGAATTGATTAAAAAATTTGATATTCTTATAGGACAAATCATAAGAGATTTTAAACTAATCTAAAAGTAGATAAAAATCTATCTACTTTTAGTTTAAACAAAATTTAATCTAAATCAGTTTTTAAAATAGCTCCACTACTTGCATTTGTAACCAACGCTCTATATTGTTGTAACCATTTTGAAGTTAGTTTTTTCTTAATAGGAACAAATTTTTGTTTTCTTTCAGCAATAACTTCATCACATAAGTTTGCTTGTAAGATATACTTATCCACATCAATATGAATCTCATCACCATCTTCAAGTAATCCAATTAAACCACCCTCAGCTGCTTCAGGAGAGACATGTCCTATAGATGCTCCTCTAGTAGCTCCTGAAAATCTACCATCAGTAATAAGTGCAACAGAATCACCTAGCCCCATACCCATGATTAAACTTGTAGGTGCTAGCATCTCTTGCATACCTGGACCACCTTTTGGACCTTCATATCTAATAACTACAACATTTCCAGCTTTTACTTTATGTGCTAAAATACCTGCAATTGCATCATCTTGAGAATCAAAACAAACAGCAGTACCTGTAAATACTCTATCACCAGTAATACCAGCTGTTTTAATAACCGCACCTTGTTTTGCTAAGTTACCATATAAGATAGCTAAACCACCAACTTCACTATATGCATTATCTATTGTATGAATAATTGTTTCATCAGTGATTTTAGCATCTTTGATTCTTTCCAAGATTGTTTCACCAGTGATAGTTAAGTTATCAAGTAAGATATCACCTCTTTTATTCATCTCATGCATAACAGCACTTACTCCACCTGCTTTGTCAATATCTTGCATATGTACAGTTGTCAACGATGGAGATATTTTAGCAATATGAGAAACTTTGTGTGAGATTGCATTGATGTCTGATAATTCAAAGTCTACATCAGCTTCTTTAGCGATTGCCAACATATGAAGTACTGTATTTGAAGAACCACCCATTG
>Ga0193955_1000713_pt1 | contig 17620 bp, 12 predicted proteins | sample BB_6_MG_FD_140343 | JGI IMG/M metagenome (GOLD analysis project Ga0193955, IMG submission 140343) | Microbial mat bacterial communities from the Broadkill River, Lewes, Delaware, United States - BB_6_MG | ecosystem: Environmental > Aquatic > Freshwater > River > Microbial mats | place: USA... | reverse complement strand
GGGCACCTTTGAGTGACTTATTGCTCTTCTCCACCGAGTGCAGCGCGGTATCGATCTTGATCGAAATATCATCCTGCTTGGCTTGTTTCTGAATGTACGACCAGCGCGACTCTTCAGGCAGGTAGAACACGTTTTTCATGGTGTAGAACTCCACCATATCGGTGTAGTCACCCTGACCTTCATCGACCAGTTGCTGCTTGCGCTGCTCGAACTTATCACTGACAAACTTGAGGAAAATGAGACTGAGAACCACATGCTTATATTCAGAGGATTCAACCGAGCCACGCAGTTTATCGGCGGTGTCCCAGAGGTTTTGTTCAAAGCTTTTCTGTTTCTTAGGTACTGCGGGCTTTTTAGCCATTATGGTGATAATCCTTGCTGTAGGATGATTTAAATATGGTAATTTTACCAACCGAGAGGATACTCTTTTATGGGGTGTGGTTCAATGATTCTAATGGTTTTTGGTTACTGTCACATAGTGCACACAACAAATAGCTGTGCCTTAAAACGTTGGGAGAAAAACGCTTCAAAAAGTCAGCGATTCCTTCGACCTTAGTGGTACACCTACAACGCTGAGTTACTCTGTTTTGTTTGTACTATGGCTTATTTGGATCACCTTAACAAGGTGGGATAAAAGTCGACTCTCAGCAACGGATTTAGCCCTCATTATACAACGCCATCATTTGTTGCCTTTCAATAAAACAAAACTCATAAAAATGACCTTGAATCAACGTATAGAAAGTCGTTTAATATAAGACTAATTAAAAATCGTCTCTATGTTGGAGTTTAAATGATTCGTCTCTCTGATTTTCGCATTCGGCCAAAACTGATCTTGTTGTTTTTGTTAACAGGGATCATCCCTCTGCTCGTTGTAGGTCTGCTCAGCAGCAAAGTAGCGACGGATGCTCTGCTTAAAAAATCTTTTGAAGAATTAAATGCCATTCAAAATATTCGCAAAGGTCAAATTGAAGATTTTTTTGACAGTTTGATAGCCAACAGCAAAGTTCTGGCTGAATCAAACCGTATTCATGAACTTGTTTCACTACTTGAGAATCATGAAAAGCGAACATCTACAGATCAAACGCGTTTGCTAAACATCAATTCTCAAGAGTATCAGCAACTAATCTCCCCCTATATTGACGCGCTTAAAAGCTACACCGCCACCTATAACTACTATGATCTATTTATCATCGATGCGAATCACGGTCATGTGCTGTTAACCGTTGGCGGTGAAGATGATCTTGGGTCAAACCTTACCCATGGTAACTATCGTGACAGCGGTTTAGCCAAAGCATGGCGTACAGTGGTTGAAACGGGTAACACGGCATTAATTGATTTCGCACCGTACCAACCTAGTGGTGGCATACAAGCGATGTTTATTGCCCAGCCGATTCGCGACCAGCAACAAACCATTATCGGTGTGCTAGCCATGCAAATTAGCCCTGAATTAGTAACCAAGATTGTCGATTCACGTCAGGGGATGGGCAGTACAGGTGAATCGTATCTTCTCGGTATTGTTGACGGTGCTTATCAGGTTCGCAGCAATCTTAAGACGATTGGCCAAGGAAAGTTTATTGTTGGCTATAGCCACCATACGGTTTTAAACTACTGGCAAGATGCGAACGATTCGGGTTTTACTGGTGGACAAGGAACTTATGTTGATAGCGCCAACAATGCGGTTTTGGTTACCTATAATAAGTTGAAGCTGCACAATTTAGATTGGATGCTCATCTCTAAGATCGATGAGCATGAAGTTACCGAACCGATTCGTGATGGTTACCGCACAACAGGTATTATTTCAACGATACTGCTGGCATTAATCTGTTTTTTTTCCTGGATATTGTCACGCACTCTGACTCGCCCCCTTATCGAGGATATGCGTTTTGCCCAAGCAATCTCCAACGGCGATCTTAACGCAAGCCTAAACATCAATCAAAAAGATGAGTTCGGCGATCTAGCACAAGCCTTAAACACAATGGCCAGCAACCTCCAAGAACTTGACTGGCTCAAAAGTGGTAAAGAGAACCTCGACGACCAACTCCGTGGTGAAGATCAAACGAACGAGCTTGCAAAAAAGTTCATCTCTTTCGTCACCACTCATATGGATGCTCAGCTCGGCGCTATCTATTTAAAAAATGATGATATGCTCGAACTACAGGGCAGTTACGCCTTTACAGACCGCAAAGGCAACTTCAACCGCGTTGCTATGGGTGAAGGGATGGTTGGACAAGCGGCCTTAGAAAACCAGACGATCACCTTTAGTCATATCAAAGATGAGGCGCCAACGATCAACTACGGTGCCGGAGAGATGATAGCCCAACATTTCATGGCGGTGCCTATCTCTTTTGAAGGGGATCTGATCGGTGTCATGTTGCTTGGCTCAACGCAACAATTTACAGCACTGCAAAAACGATTTATTGATCAAAACATGGCAAATGTGGCGATTTTATTCAACGCTGCCAAATCGCGGCAGACGATCACCCACTTGTTAGCGCAAGCGCAACAACAACAGGAAGAGTTGCGCGTCACCAACGAAGAGCTGGAAGAACAATCGCACGCTTTACGTCAATCGGAGGCTGAGCTTCAGGCCCAGCAAGAGGAGCTGCGTGTCACCAATGAGGAGTTGGAAGAACAAGCGAAAGTTCTCAAACATTCAGAGTCGGAACTACAAGCTCAACAGGAAGAACTGCGCGTTACCAACGAAGAGCTGGAAGAACGCACCAACGCGCTAGAAGAGCAAAAAGAAGCGATTCACAGCAAAAATGAAGATTTAATCAAGGCGCAGGAGATCGTCAAACAAAAAGCCCATGATCTGGAGATTGCCAGCAAGTATAAATCTGAATTTCTTGCCAATATGTCCCACGAGTTGCGGACACCGCTTAACAGCATTCTGATTTTGTCACAACTATTTGCCAACAATAAGGATGGCAACTTAAGTAGCAAACAGGTTGAATCGGCTCAAGCGATCAACTCATCGGGTTCTGACCTGCTGTCATTGATCAATGAGATTCTCGATCTATCCAAAGTTGAAGCAGGGAAAATCGAACTAGTGCTTGAGAACATTCAGATTAGTCATCTGATCGAAAACCTTAAACGTATCTTTGACAATGTTGCCAGCGAAAAAGGGCTCAAGTTTGAACTGGAGGTTGCGGACAACCTTCCCGCGCAGATTTTGAGTGATGACCAGCGTTTACAGCAGGTGTTACGCAACCTATTGTCTAACGCTTTTAAGTTTACCCATAAAGGAAAAGTCAGCCTGAAGATTACGCGACCAACAGCAGAGCAACTCAGTAATAGCCCATTGAGCGCCGAAAACAGCATCGCCTTCGCTGTAGTAGATGAAGGAATTGGCATTGCTCAAGATAAACAAAATGCTATTTTTCAGGCGTTTAAACAGGCCGATGGCAGCACGAGTCGCAACTATGGCGGTACAGGACTCGGCCTATCGATCTCTAAAGAGTTATCGCGACTACTCGGTGGAAGCATTCACCTTGAAAGTACCGAAGGTCAAGGCAGCACATTTAGCGTGGTAATTCCTGAACAACATCAGCCTCATACCACCGAAGACGCTGAAACAGAAGTTGCAAAGATCTTTGATAAAACCACAACTGAAGTGGCGCAACCTGTTGTCCCGCCGACGCCAGTTCAACAAAGTGCACCACAACCGAGCACAGATACAGTAGTACCGCCCAGCGAAAGTCACTATATTGAAGATGATCGGAAATCGATCACCCCTGAATCAAAAAGTCTGTTGATTATAGAAGATGACCGCAACTTTGCTGAAATCATGTGTAATTTTGCTCGCGAGCGTGACTTCCAATGTGTTGTTGCTGAAGATGGCGAAACCGGTCTCCATTTTGCTGATTTCTACAAACCTAGCGCAATTATTCTAGATATTGGCCTTCCGGGTATCGACGGCTGGACGGTGATGGAACGACTAAAAGATAATTCAGCACTGCGCCATATTCCAGTCCATTTCATGTCGGCAAATGACAGTTCTCTGGATGCTATGCGCATGGGCGCTATTGGCTACTTAAGTAAACCGGTAAGCATGGAGAAAGTTGAAGAAGCGTTCAGCACCATCGAAGAGATTGTTGAAAAACCTGTTCGGCGCTTGCTATTAGTCGAAGACGACAAAATTCAACAGGAAAGCATCATTCAATTAATTGGCAATGGTGATGTCGATACTCAAGCTGTTACCACGGGAAAACAGGCCTATCAAGAGTTAGAAAAAGGCGGCTATGACTGCATGATTCTGGATCTTGGTTTAAGTGATATGACCGGCTTTGAGCTACTGGAGATGATCCGCCAAAGTCATACGATTACACGGATACCGATCATCATCTACACGGGGCGAGATTTAACCCGCGATGAAGAGAAACAGCTCAACCACTACGCTGAAAGTATTATCATCAAGGGGGTAAAATCACCCGAGCGACTACTCGATGAATCTGCCCTGTTCTTGCACCGAATTGAAGCTAATCTGCCAGAAGAAAAACAGAACATGCTCAAAATGGTTCACGATAAAGAGACAGTTCTCAATAATAAAACAGTCCTCCTTGTCGATGATGACATGCGCAATGTCTTTGCTCTATCGAGTGTTCTGGAAGAGCGCGGCATGGAGATTGTCATTGCTAAAAACGGTGCTGAAAGTCTTGATCAATTGGAAAAGCACCCAGAGATCGATGTTGTACTGATGGATATTATGATGCCTGTGATGGATGGCTACGAAGCGATGCGTAAAATCCGTCAACAACGTAAATTTGCCAAGCTGCCAGTGCTCGCCCTCACCGCCAAAGCGATGAAAGGTGACCGGAGTAAATGTATCGAGGCTGGTGCTAACGATTATCTGGCTAAACCGGTTAATACTGATAAACTTATTTCAATGCTAAGGGTCTGGTTATACTAATATGGACACTCATCCATCATGTGAAGACGAACAATTAGAGGTACGCTTGCTCCTTGAAGCGATCTTCCTTAAATATGGCTACGATTTTAGGAACTACGCTTCTGCCCATACCAAGCGCCGCCTTGAGCATCGTCGCAGTCTGGAAGGCATGAGCAACTTTGCTGAAATGCAACACCGACTGTTGTACGACGAGTCTTTTTTCAACAAGCTACTGCTCGATTTATCAATCAATGTCACCGAGATGTTTCGCGACCCGTGGTTCTACGAAAAGGTGCGTGAAATTATTATCCCGCACCTACAGACGTACCCTTACCTTAAAGTTTGGCATGCTGGCTGCTCAGCAGGCCAAGAGGTTTATTCAATGGGCATTTTGCTCAAAGAGGAAGGCCTTAAAAATCGTGTTCAGATTTACGCAACGGACTTCAACGAATTAATCCTACAAAAAGCGAAAGACGGCATTTATCCAATGGATGTGGTGCGCGAATATACAGCAAACTATCAAAAGTCGGGGGGAAAACACTCCTTTTCTGATTACTACACTGCCGATTATGAAAATGTGGTTATGAACCAATCGCTCAAAGATCAGGTTTTGTTTTCATCGCATAACTTGGTCACCGACGGTGCTTTTGGTGAGATGAATATGATCTGTTGCCGAAACGTGTTGATCTATTTCAACCGTGAGCTACAAGATAAGGTTCTTCAATTATTTTACGACAGCCTTTGTCCTGGCGGTTTTCTTTGCCTTGGCTCGAAAGAAAATATTAAATTTTCAGCTGTTACAGATAAGTTTGAAACGGTATCAGAACGGGAAAAGATCTACCGAAAAAAACGATAAGATACCTAGGCAGTAAAAAATCTCGCTGCTTATGAAATGGTAGTATTGTGAACTGGGGGGGGGACACAATGAACGATAAAAATAGATATGAAGCGATCGTTATTGGTGTTTCAGCGGGTGGACTCAGTGCTCTAGAGATCATTTTTAAACAGCTCGATGCCAATTTTTGTCTACCGATACTGGTTGTTCAGCACCTTAGCCCTAGTTCTGAAAACTATTTACCGGTTCACTTTAGTGCCCGCTATCCACAAAACTTTAAAGAAGCCGACGACAAAGAAGAGATCCGTAGCAATACCATCTACTTTGCGCCACCGAACTATCATTTACTGGTGGAATATGACCGCCACTTAGCCTTATCCGCAGATGAGCGGGTCAATTTTTCCCGCCCGGCTATCGATGTTTTATTCGAGAGCGCCGCTGATGTTTTCGCTAACAAACTGATTGGAATTATCCTAACTGGAGCCAGTTCGGATGGGGCTGTTGGTCTTGAAAAAATCAAACGCTATGGCGGTTTAACGATAGTTCAAGACCCGAAGACCGCTGAAGCTCAAGCGATGCCCACAGCAGCGATAGCCGCAACAGATGTCGATCATATTCTGACACTGGAAGAGATTGGACCTTTTTTAAATTCACTTAACGGGTAGATTGAATAAATGAAAACTGCAAAGATATTGATTGTCGATGATCGCCCAGAAAACCTCCTCACTCTTGAGGGACTACTCGACGAACTCCCAGTCAAGCTTATCAGAGCCCTAACGGGTGAAGAAGCGTTGGCGGCAACCCTTGACCACGATTTCGCCTTAGTGCTACTCGATGTACAGATGCCAGGGATGGACGGTTACGAGGTGGCTGAGTTAATGCGCGGCAACAAAAAAACCCGCCACATTCCCATCATTTTTGTCACGGCAACCCTCAATGCTGAAGCCCAAATTTTCAGAGGCTATGAATCAGGGGCGGTCGATTATTTGGCTAAACCCTTTAACCCAATGGTATTAAACAGCAAGGTCGGTGTTTTTGTCGAACTGTTCCAACACAAAGCGGCCCTTGAGGAAAAAACAATCGAGTTCGACCGTAAACTAGTGGAACTCGAAGAGCTACAGCAACAACTTGAAGAGACCAATGAGCAATTACTGCTACTTTCAACCACCGATAGCCTAACGGGACTGTATAATAGACGCCAGTTTGATGAGCTATGTAGCGCAGAATGGAACCGCTGCCAACGCAATAACCACCCGCTATCGATGTTGATCCTCGATATCGACTATTTTAAGATATATAATGACACCTATGGCCACGCTGCGGGTGATGACTGTTTAAAAACTGTCTCTAGTACCTTAGCCAAATCTTTACTGCGCGATATCGATAATATTGCCCGGATTGGTGGTGAAGAATTTGCTGTCATTTTACCTAATTCTGACCTCAAGGGAGCCGGATTAGTCGCTGAGCGCATTCGTGAAGCGGTGGCTGCGTTAAAGCTTCAGCATAGCCAATCGACCACTCTAACTATCAGTATCGGCGTCGCCTCGGTGATCCCTGACAACAATAATAGCATCAAACAACTACTCTCCGCCGCCGACAAGGCCCTCTACACGGCAAAGGAGCAAGGCCGTAACCGCTGCTGTTTAGCTCAGGATTGAACGGATGAGCTTACTTCTCAACAAACAATGGAACACTGGCTCCAAGGCCATGAGCAACACTGGTAAAAGCATTGCGATTTTCCGACTTTTCTTGACCAAAGCGATCAATAAACAGCTGCTGAATATACGGTATTTTTGACGTTCCACCTGTTAATGAAACTGTATCGATTTGCGCAGCGCTAAGCCCAGATTGATTCAAAACTTCGTCGATACAATTCTCTATTTGCATAAAATTTTCAGCATTCAGAGTTTCAAACTCGCCCTTATCCATCCCTTCATTGATAATAAGGTCTGCTTCTTTAAAACTGATGATGGTTTCATCATCACTGGATAATTCACACTTGGCCTTTTCGATGGCCTGAAAAAGTGCAAAGCCAAAATTATCCTCGATAATCTCTTCAAGGTTCTCAAGTGCGGCACGATTATCGCTGGTTTGCTTCAATACGCGGATTAACTCACGTGTGTCTCTGGCGCGTAATAATGGAATTCGGTGCCACTGACAAAGGGTCTTAATAATACTGGTGGGAATATCGTGCCACTGCTTTTTCCCCATCGGTTTGTAGCGAGCATAACGGCCAAAGTGATGAGCCACTTTATCCCACATAATTTGTGAATCAAATTTATCCCCTGCCACATATACACCGCCGAGTGACAACACATCGCTACGACGATCAGAACGGCTAAAGTCTCCCCCCTTGACACGAATTACTGTAAAATCTGAGGTACCACCACCAAAGTCACCAATGAAGACAGTCTTTTCCTGCCCCTGCACCAAGGTTTCTTCATACGTGAGGGCCGCTGCTACTGGCTCATATTGAAACCAGACATGTTTAAACCCCGCTTTTCTTGCAGCACTTTCAAGACGCTGTTCAGCCAGAGTATCCTTGGCAGCATCCGTTGAAAACACCACAGGTCGCCCTAGGACCACACAATCAACACTGTGACCAACATAGGCTTCGCCACGCTTCTTTAAGTTGCGCAAAACAATCGCCACTAAATCATCAATAGAATAGCGCTTGCCAAAAATCTCGGTCGCTTGAAAGCTACTATTCGGCAAAAATGTTTTGATCGACTGCATAAAGCGGCCCTCAGCACCATCGTCAACATAATGGCGAATCGCGTCACTGCCGCTAAAGATTTCGTTCTCTTCGCTAAAATAGAGCACTGAACGCATCAAATGACTTAGTTGATCGCCAGCAACATTCTCGTCAACAGTAATCATCTCAACGCTCCCGTTACGAAAAACAGAAAGTGCTGAGTTCGTGGTTCCAAAATCGATGCCAAATACAACCTGCAAATCCCTGCTCCTTAAACGGACATAGTTCATCACCATAAACAAGGGCTCAATGAGAGTAGACGTTGCCCTTCTACATAAAACAAGATGGTCGTTTTAATTGATTATGGACAAGTAAGGCAAGTAAAAAGAGGGCGTAACAAATTACAAATAGCTAAACAATCGAACATGCCACCTCGTTCAGAATTTCAAACAAAACAATTCTCGTTACAGCGCCACACCCTACAATAAGCAAAGGTTAACTCCTTAAGGAGGTTTCCTCAGAATAGTTTTAATTGACTATATGTATTTTTCAACCTATCATCACAAGACATAAAATGAACATTCTTTCCATGCCAGATGGCAGTAAAGTAACCAACTCGATACATTTAAATCGGAGGTTCCGGTCATGATAAAACCAATTTTAAGCAGCCTGATACTCATGGTAGCACTATTGAGCACACCATTTTTAGTCCAAGCACAGCAACCTGTACTAGGAGATAAAGCTGAAAAATGTTTGCCCCAACTAAGTGATGCTGAACGCTGCCGAAGAGTGTTAGGCGTTGAAGCGTTATGGTGGCGAGAAGGTCGTAAGTTGTATAAAAGTAATTGTAAGAGCTGTCACTACCGTGAAAATGAAGTTGGCGCTTCATTCCTATATGAGGAATCGAAATCGCAACGAGCATGGGATCGTGTTTTCATAGAGCGCTATCCTAAATGTGCAAAAGATGGTTCATGGAGTGCACTAAGCGAAAGGCAACTACAAGATATTAATGATTATCTCTACCGTTACGCCTTTGGCACCAGCGGCATTTATGAAGCACGCATGGGCTGATGATCTCCTGCGCTTCTGGTTCAGAGGCACCAAGAGATCAACAGATTACCGACAAACAAGGTTAAATCCTCTTCTCTCTATCTGACCGCCAAGACTGCATGTAACATGCTGTCTTGGCGACTGCCCACCTTTTCTTTACGCCTTACACGTATGAAGCAAACAGAAACCAACACGAAGTAATACGCGATATATAGCTCGTTAGCCCCTCCCCCTTAAATCGAAGCTGATAATTAAATAGTCATTGACCACTATCACAGAGATGCGTTATACAAATAATTAATCAAGTGCCATATAGGCTATTGCCGAAATTAACAAAAAGCAATAAAGGGAAGACGGTGTGAATCCGTCGCGGTCCCGCCGCTGTAACCAGTGACGAACATCACTATAACCACTGCTTTGGACGATACAAAGTGGGAAGGGGTGATTAGTAGAATGATCTGGAAGCCAGAAGACCTACTTGATGATGTGTGCCAAGCAGAATAGCCTTCGTGGATTAAGGACTATCTTTTTTACGTTATATGTTTTTTCGTCATTCGCAGTAAAAACATCACGTGTTGGCAGCATTAGTTGTAAATAAGTGGATGAAAAACGGCATCCCCGCAATACTTTCTACTGTATTGCGGGGATTTTTTATTCGCTGCATTTGCAGCCAGCATTCCCGTGAGGTTAAACAATGCGACACAAACGAATCACCGCTCTGTTTTTTGTAGTATTACTGCTACTTAGCGCCCTGCCCGCCTTGGCCAACCAAGGCAGCTCAACTCAACAACTCAGCCCAGAGATACAACAGCTCATTGAGCAAAAAGTTGATGAATTACTCGCTCAACGACTTGCTACAATTCAATCCGCTGGCCCCCACTCCATCCAAAAGCCGACAGTCAGTAAAGGTGAGCAACATCAGATTGCTGATGATGTCATCCGAAGCCTTACTCTAAGTGGTGCACTTGAGGTGGAAGCCAACCACACCAAAGACTTTAACGGCAATAGCAGTAGCGGCCTCGAACTCGCCACCGTAGAACTCGCTGTTGATGCTAAAGCCCATCCATGGGTCCAAGGCCACGTGCTGTTCCTCTACGAAGAGGGTGATGATGACGATGTCGTGGTCGATGAAGCATTTATCACCATCGGCAACAGCGAGGAAAGCCCCTACTACCTGAGTGCAGGGCGTATGTATATCCCATTTGGTAACTTTACCACCTTCATGATCTCTGATCCTTTAACCCTCGAAATGTCTGAAACGCAAGAGACGGCTCTACAAGTTGGCTACGAATCGGAAAACTGGCACAGCGCCATCTATGCCTTCAATGGTGACACCAGCGAAGGGGACGCCTCAAGCACCATTGAGCAATATGGCGCCCATGTTGGTTACAACTTAGCTGAAGAGAGTTGGAATGTTGCCATCGACACCAGCTACACTAGTTCATTGTTTGATTCCGACCTGTTAGCTGAAGAATTTGAAGTAGCTGCAACCGAAGGCGACTACATCCCTGGTTTTGGCGTTCAAGGCGTACTCGGTGTCAGCAACTTCACATTTATTGCGGAATATATCACGGCCCTTGAAGATCTGGATGTTGAGGGCAACAAGATCAACCCTTATACCTTCAACGTGGAAGGGGCTGTCACTGTTGAGCTAGTAGGTTACGAAACAATCTTAGCTCTAGCATGGCAAAACAGTGATGACCTTGCTGGAATTTTACCAGAGCAACGCTTCATGGCAAGCATCGGTGTCAGCCTGTTCGAGGACACCACGCTCACTCTCGAATATGCTTACGATAAAGACTACGACGAGCATGATGGTGGCAGTGACGATAACAGCAAGTCTCTCACCGCGCAACTCGCGTACGAATTCTAAATACAATAAGGAGTTACACAATGAAACACACATGGGCTATTTTTGTTTCTACGCTACTGGTTCTCGGTTGCGCCCTAAGCGCATCAGCACAGGATAAAACGGCAATTGTTCTAGCGAACTTTGGCACCAGTTATCCTCAAGCACTACACTCTCTCACCAATATTCAGAATAAAGTACAACAGGCTTTTCCTGACGCAAAAGTTGAACTCGCGTTCACCTCGAATATCATCCGTAAAATCTGGCACGAGCGTCAGTTGGATCTAGACTTTCAAAAAGCACACCCTGAGATCCCTAAACAGATCCTTTACGTTCAAGGGCCAATGGCTACCATCGCTAACCTACAGGATGCCGGGTATCGTACCATCTATGTGCAACCGACCCATATTTTTGCTGGTGAAGAATTTCAGGACCTAAGCGCCTATATCACAGGCTTAAACAGTATCAAAACTATTAAAAAGCGCTTTATGCCGTTTGACCTCTTAGCGATTGGTCGCCCTGCACTCGGTGCCCCTGGTGATGCGTTCCCCTACCATGAAGATATCCAAGCCGCCGCCAAAGCTTTAGCCGACGATGTCGCAGTGGCACGAAAGAATGGCCAAGCGTTGGTTTACATGGGCCACGGTAATGAATATTTCAGTACAGGTAGCTATGTCGAACTACAACATGCTATGCGTGAGATATACCCCGATGTAGCCATCTTCATCGGAGTTGTTGAAGGGTTCCCCACCCCTGAAGTTATTAAAGAGGAACTTAAAAAACAACACATTACCAAGGTTATGCTCAAGCCATTAATGATCGTCGCCGGCGATCATGCTAGCAACGATATGGCCAGCGATGAAGAAGATTCATGGAAAACCCAATTTACTAAAATGGGGATCGAGGTCACCACCGTGCTCAAAGGCTTAGGGGAAAACCCAGCGTGGGCAAATATCTATGTGCAACACCTGCAACAATTGATGTCAAGCAATGGCAACCATTAACAACAGTTCGAACTCATTGACATAAAAAAAGCCACCACATCATTTTGATATGGTGGCTTTTTCTTATTCACTCAATCGAAAACTTAGTGCGCACTACCTGTATTTACTTGCAATACAGGCTGCGGTGTCACAGCAGTACTCGCAGGTAAAAGTGGGTGCATCACTTGAGGTTGATCGCCAGTTAGCCCTTCAAGCATGCTGACAATTAAATCGACTTCTTGATCAGTAAGCTCCATACCCAACTGTGAAGTACCCATAATGGCAACAGCTTGCTTCAGCGTCCACACTTTACCTGAGTGGAAGTAGGGAGCGGTTAGAGCAATATTACGCAATGGTGGTGAACGGAAGACATACTCGTCAGAAGCAGTATTGGTCACCTTAAAACGACCTTTGTCGCCAACGGGCAACACTTCAGCACCGGGTTTCTCAACAACACCAAATGGGAAATAATCAGTTCCACCTAAATTCACACCATCGTGACAACCAACACAACCATTATTTACAAACAGGTCGAGTCCAGCCTTTTGATCCGCTGTCAACGCTTGATCATCTCCAGCCATAAAACGGTCTAAACCATCATTTGGAGTAATCAACGTTGCTTCAAAAACCTCAATTGCTTTAGCCATATTGTCAAACGTTACAGGCGATTTTTCAGCCGGAAATGCTTGCTTAAATAAAGCCACATACTCAGGAATTGATGTCAACAAAGTAACGACGGCATCAGGGGTATTGTTCATCTCAACAGAAGCCTGTACGGGCCCTTTAGCTTGATCGGCCAAATCCTTCGCGCGGCCATCCCAAAACTGTGCACTATTAAATACCGCGTTGTAAGTTGTTGGGGCATTACGTGGCCCTTTTTGCCAACCGTGACCTGTTGATGTCTCTTGCAGGTCTCCACCAGCAAGACCAACATTATGACAAGTTTGACAGCTGATCAGCTGTGATGCTGACAAGCGTGGCTCAAAATACAACATATGACCCAATTTTAGTTTCGCATCACTAGCAACATTACCTTCTAGCGCGGGAGCACTGGTTGGAATCGGGTCAAACATCCCTTTTGCCAACGTACGCAATTCAGCATCGGACGCACTAACCCATGTTACGCTCGCAAACACAAACACACACACACTTAAAATCTTAAAAAATCTCATCTTTCACGACCCTCCATTTTCCAAAATAAAATAAAATCCCTGCATAGCAGGCGTTAACAATGTGGCCATTATAACCATTACGGTAAGCAATACAATGCTAAACTTTGCCCGACACAGGATGGCAATACAAAATTCTTCTATTTCATCAGTTGACACGGTTTGAGTGTTCATGCAATTTTATCGTTATGAAAAACTTCCTCAACTACTTTTGTTTATTTTTTGCGCTATGCGTTATTGCCTCAACTCCGACACGAAGTCAAAGCGTCGAATCAGATGGTGAATTAAATCAGCAGCCCGCAAAGGAATCGTTTACTCAAAGAGATACTCTACCATTAGAAAAAAAAGGCAATATCCTCAATATTGTTTTGGATAAACCTCCAGCAATGTCAACAGAGCGCGGTACATTGGTAATTGAAGCATTTCTTGACCTCAATAAAAACCAACAGCGCGACGATGCTGAAACCGATCTTTATGATGTAATCACCTGCACCCTTGATGAGATAGACTACGCGATTCCCGCTTTCATCCCTGCCCTTGATTACAACGCTCGCTATAAGTTGAGCTGCCAAGGAACAACGGAATTTCAACCAACGGTTAATCAAAAGAATGTACTCATCTCTCGTCGAGGTGAAATTATTCATATGGTCATCCCTTGTCGATCTACGTCAAACAGTACAGAAAACCCACCTAGTACAAACCAATAAATACAGCAGGTTACAGTTACACCTCATATTTTATTAGCACTCAGTGGCATAGAGTGCTAAAATGGGACTCTATTTTAAATATAAGTATTCACTTAAGGAGAGGTGACACGCATGAATTACTTACCCGTTGCCATAGATTCTTTCGAACAATACATGTCTCAAATTAATCGCTTTGAGCCCCTAGATCGTGAAACAGAGGCCAAACTTGCATGGCAATATAAAAAAAACAACGATCTTGATGCAGCACAACGCCTTACCTGTGCAAACCTGCGCTTTGTCGTTAAGATCGCCTATGAGTACCGTGCTTATGGCCTAAAACTGATTGACCTCATTCAGGAGGGCAACATCGGCCTGATGATGGCGATCCGAAAATTTGATCCAGCTCGAAACATTCGCTTAATTAGTTATGCGGTATGGTGGATACGTGCCTACATGCACAATTACATTATGAGTAGCTGGTCACTTGTTAAAATCGGCACAACTCAGGCGCAAAAAAAACTTTTTTTTAAATTGCGCCAAACACGTGATGCGTTAAAACAACTCACTACTGGCGATGATAGCAATAACGATACCGTGGAAATTGCTAAACAGTTGAATGTAAGTTGTGAAGCTGTTGAAGAGATGAGCCTGCGTATGAGTGGAAGGGATAGCTCCCTTGATATGACCATCACTCCAGATAGTGATACGAATCACATCGAGAATCTCGCCGATCAACGTTGCGACCAAGAACAAAGCCTTATTAGCCTAGAATCGGACCAATTACGTAATCAATCAATCCACGCTGCATTATCAGCACTCAATGAGCGAGAACAACATATCATTGCCAAGCGCTTACTTGATGACGAACCGATGACTCTACAAGATCTAGCTGACCACTATGGCATCAGCAAAGAGCGTGTTCGTCAGCTTGAAAAAAGAGCGTTAGAAAAATTGAAGGAACAATTGACTCAAACACACCATTTAGCAGAAAATAACCTTGAGTCCTCTAGCTGCATGTTTTAGACTAACTGTTTAGGTTTACAATTATCCTCCTTCTTTAACAGGATCATTACACTATGAGAAACGGTATCATTTTATGCATAATCGCCCTTTCACTGAGCGCTTGTGCCTCTAAATCATCTGTACAGCCCGTCACAAAAGATGCCTTATATTATTTTCAACAAGGCGAAATGGCCTTTGAAGAAGAGGAATACACCAAAGCAATTGAACATTGGCAACGTGTTCGAGAGAGCTTCACATCACCGGAGTTAACCGCTCTATCAGAGTTGAAGATTGCTGACGCTCAGCTTGCAGATGAACTTTACATCGAAGCCATTGCTTCATACGAAGATTATCTTAAACAGCACCCAGCCAGTGTTCGCAAAAGCGATGTTCTGCTGCGCTTAGGCAAGGCTCATTTTCATCAAATCTTAGCTCGTGACCGTGATCAAACAGCGACACGCAATGCCTTAGCAACATTTGAGCAATTACAAAAAAACTTTCCAAATAAAGTAAACCCACAAGAGCTTGATAACCTCATTTTGCAATGCCGTAGCCGTTTGGCAGAAAATGAAATTTATGTTGGCCATTTTTACCTTAAAACTAAGCGCTATCAAGCAGCAATAAGCCGCTTAGAAAAACTGCGTGACGATTATCCCGAATTTTATGACATGGGCCACGTTGAACTGTATCTAGCTCAAGCATATTATCACAAGGGCGACACTGAGACCGCGGTCAACCTTTTTGATGATGTGTCACGTTATAACGATGAAGAACTCATCGAAGAATCAATAAAATTACGCGGTAAATTCAAAATATAAAAGGTTAAATTTTCTGACACAAACGGATGTTGATATATGATAAAAGCCCACCATTAATAATGGCGGGCTTTTTGTTTATGCGAAAGAATATCACACATTAAAATAACCACACACAACTCAACCTCATTAATACAGATCGATCTATTCGATTAAACATCAGAGGAAGATAGACTTAATTAATAGAGAAAATTTGAACCTATTACTCGAATAATTACCTGCAATAACAGCCACATCCGCAACAAAACAAACCTCGTTATGAAAATCACCTACAGAAACCTGTCATCACAGATTCTCCTATATTTCGTTTGACATCGTAGTTTAAATATACTAGAAATAGCGTCTACAATATACCTTAAATAAGTTTTTGTGTGCTAAATAGCATACTGTTTTATGTCCCCCTGATTTCTTTATAAATCAGGACATTTACTTCATAACTAGGTTCAAGGAGGAATTTTTTCAATGTCTGAATTCGGTACTCTAGAAAGTCGTGTTCATCTTAAATCAATGATGGACAAAGTAATGACAGCTGAAGATTGTGTTAAATTTTTTGAGAACGGTATGGATCTCGGTTGGTCTGGATTTACACCTGCTGGCTACCCAAAAGCTGTTCCCATCGCGCTTGCAGATCACGTTGAAAAAAACAACCTCCAAGGTGAGTTAAAGTTTAACCTTTTCATTGGTGCTTCTGTTGGTGCAGAGACAGAGGATCGCTGGGCAACACTTGACATGATCGACCGTCGCTGGCCTTACCAAACAGGTAAAAACATCGCTAAAGGGATCAATGCTGGTAAGATCCGTATGGGCGACAAGCACCTTTCTTTATTTGCTCAAGATTTAGGCTATGGCTTCTACACTCCTAAAATCGATATCGCCATCATTGAAGTTTCTGAAATCTTAGAAGATGGTGCTCTTGTTCCAACTTCTTCATGTGGTGTAATTGGCGAGATCTTAATGATCGCTGACAAAATCATCCTTGAAGTAAACACTGGACAACCTTCATTCCGCGGCATGCATGATTGCTTGGTTCCACTTACTCCACCTAACCGTCAACCAATGATGATCAACAAAGCAGGTGATCGCATTGGTACTGAATCTTTTGCATGTGACCCTAGCAAAGTTATCGCGGTTGTTGAGTCTAAAAACCGTGATAAAGGTCGTGCATTTGCTGGCGCTGATGAGACTTCAGAAGCTATTGCTGGACACATCATGGACTTTTTCTCTGAAGAAGTTGAAGCAGGTCGCTTGCCTAAGAACCTCCTCCCTCTTCAATCAGGTGTTGGTTCAATCGCGAACGCAGTTGTTGGCGGTCTAGCTAAAGGTCCTTTTAAGAACTTAACTGTCTTTACAGAAGTTCTTCAAGACACCATGTTGGATCTTTTCGATTCAGGTAAATTGGACGCAGCATCTTCTTGCTCACTTTCTCTGTCTGAAGAGCCTGGCTTCCCTCGCTTCTTCGACAATTGGGACAAGTATGCAGACAAGATCACCTTGCGCCCACTTTCAATTTCAAACGCTCCTGAGCCGATCCGTCGTCTAGGTGTTATCGCAATGAACACACCTGTTGAATTTGACATGTATGCTCACGCGAACTCAACTCTCGTTGGTGGTACTCGTATGATCAACGGTCTTGGTGGTTCTGGCGACT
>Ga0193955_1000697_pt1 | contig 17829 bp, 15 predicted proteins | sample BB_6_MG_FD_140343 | JGI IMG/M metagenome (GOLD analysis project Ga0193955, IMG submission 140343) | Microbial mat bacterial communities from the Broadkill River, Lewes, Delaware, United States - BB_6_MG | ecosystem: Environmental > Aquatic > Freshwater > River > Microbial mats | place: USA... | reverse complement strand
TCTTTTTCATTTAGTATTTCTACCGCACGCTTTGCCATATCTGGATCATTTGCAGATATTTGAACAGAGTAAGGATCTTCTATAGGTGATTTTTTTAACATATGAAGTGTTTTTTCAGAGCCATGAGCTAAAGCATTTGAGCTGATCATCTCACTTACTGTAAGATCAGCTCCAAACTTTTTAACAACACTTCTAAAAGGAAGGTCTGTAAAACCAGCAAGTGGAGCCAATATGTATACTGGTTTATCAAAGGCTATGCCTTCATTAGTAAAAGATATACTTTTTTTACTACTAGAAGCCATACTTAAACAAATAGTTCTATATTATAATTTTTACCACATTCTTTTAAATCAAGGTAAGACTTAAAATTTAAATATTCATCTTCTTGAGATATATTTAGAATCTCTTTAGCAAGATCAAGCATTTCTAAATCAAAAAGTGTAAATAAATAAGCATCTGTAGCATCTTCATATTTTTCACTAAGAGTTTCAAAAAGTTTTATTCTTTGTTCTGGAATCATATTTAAAGATAATGCTTTAGACATCTCTATATAATCATTTTTTGAAAGTTCTAACTTTGATATTAAATCAATAAGTTTTTCATTTGGAACTTCCAACGTATTTTCATCCGCATTTATTCTAGATAGTATTTTAAATAATGCATCTTTAGTTACATATTCACTATAACTCTCAATTGCATATAATGGAGCATTTTCTATGAAATCAATATACACAGTTTTAGATAGTTCAACAGAGTATTTACCCTTAGAGCTTAAGATTTTCTCTGCATTTAGTTTTCCAGCTTTATAACGGTTTATATCATTTTGAATTCTTAGAGGATTGTCTAAACTCAAGTTGTGTTTTTTAAGTTCAACAACTTCTCCATTTTTAATAGCTTCAATCATTTTTAGTACTGGATCTATTTTTTGAGTTTTTTCATTATCTTCTTTAAATGTTATATCTCCAGTAGGAAAAACTTTACTATTTTTTATTAACATTCCAAGAAGACTAAATGCTGGTGTTTTATAATTATACTCTTTTGAACTATTACCAAGGTATGCATCTTTTAGAGCTTCTAGTAATTTATCGTAGTCTTTATGGTATTTTCTCTGCTCTAGTGTATTTAAAAAAAAGTAAAAACCCATATGTAACATACTTGCAATATAAAATATGACAAGTGGAGTAACAACAAGTATAGCCATAGACATAGCAGGTAGTTGAATACCAAAAAAATCTATAGCATAAGCATCTTGTGAAACAAACGCGTATACATACCATCCTACAAATACCATCAACAAGATTGATGCAATCGTATATCTTTTTAAATACATTAAATAAACCTTACTTTTTAGATTTTTCTACTATCTCTCTACAATCAATACAGTATATAGCATGAGGCTTAACTTTAAGGCGCTGAAACCCTATTGGATCTTCACACATTTCACAAATACCATATGTTTTATCTGATATTTTACCTAAAGTTACATTAATCTCTTGTAACTCTTTATTTTGTTGATTAACAATAGCACTCTCTATCATAGAGTTATTGCTGTTTGAAGCATGATCACCTTCATCATTCAACTCTTGCCCGCTTAACTGAGTCAACTCATCGTTAACACCACTAATATTTTTTTCTATTTGTTCTTTACGACTTTCAAGTATCTCTTTGAAATAATTTAATTCACTATCTTGCAACTATTTGTCTCTCTTTCTATGTATGTTTTATTTATTTGTGATAAGGATGATTACTTAAAATTGAAAAACCTCTATATATTTGTTCAAGTAAAACAGTCTTTGCAATTTTATGACTCATAGTAATTTTGCCCAAGCTTATAACTTTATCTGCCTTATCTAAAAAAGGTTTTTCAAACCCATAAGCTCCACCAATAAAAAAATTAATCGAAATTCTACCATCTAAAAGCTTACTAAATTCATAAGAATCAATTATTTTTCCATCAGGATGTAACATTATGTTGTAATTTCCACTTAAATATGGTTCTAAAACATTTGAATATGATCTTTGGGAAGCCTCTGTAGATATATTATGAGCCTTAGTAATATCTTTATTAAAAATCTCGATATCTTCAACTTTTGCAAAACGACTAATCATCTTTGTTAAATCTTTATAAAGTGGTTCATAAACACTTTTTTCTTTTTTTGCTACAGAAACTATCCCAATTTTCATTATAAAAGACCACTTCCAATGACTTTATAAGATATGTTTTCAAAACTATCATCTAACTTCACTCCACCAATAACGGCAACAGGATGAACAGAGTTTTTAGCTAAGTTTTCAACTTTATTACCAAGTACACCAGAAATATCTTTTTTCGTTGAAGTATCTCTATATGCTCCTAAACCTATATAGTTTAAATCCATATCATTTGCTTCTAAAATCTCTTTTTCATTATGTGTAGATAATCCTAGAAGTTTATCTTTCTTAATTACACTGCGTAAAATTTTAACAGCTTTTAATTTATCATTATCTATATCTTTTAAATCTTCTTGTCCAATATGAACACCATCGCAAAATTCAACTAGTTCATATTTGTCGTTTACTATTAAAAAACCATCGTAGAGTTTTCTTATTTTTATTAATTGATTTTTTATAAAAGAGATATCAGAAGTTTTATTTCTATACTGGATCACTTTTGCATCGTTAGATATAGCAGCCTTTACAAAATCTTCAACTGCTATCGCTTTTGAATCTAAAAGCTCCTGATCACAAAGTGCATAAAGTTTCATAGATAATTTTATTTTTTATAAAACATTGTTAGAAGGTCACTCAAAGTTTTTTTGAGGTTATTTCTATTTACAACCATATCTATTGAACCTTTTTCTAACAAGAACTCAGCTCTTTGAAAACCATCCGGTAACTCTGAACCAATAGTTTGTTCAATTACACGTTGACCGGCAAAACCAATCAACGCTCCAGGTTCAGCTATGATTATATCGCCTAGTGTTGCAAAAGATGCACTAACACCACCCATTGTAGGATCAGTTAAGACTGATATATAAGGAAGTTTATGATTGGCAAGTTTAGCAAGTGCTGCAGATGTTTTACTCATTTGAAGTAAAGAGAAAGTAGATTCTTGCATTCTAGCACCACCAGAAGCACTCAAAATGATAACACCTTGTTTTTTCTCTATAGCACGTTTTACTGCACGAACAATTTTTTCACCTTCTACAGAACCAAGGCTCCCTCCCATAAATTTAAAATCAAATATAACTACTTGTGCAGGTATACCATTTAGTTGCATCTCACCACTAACTACAGACGAATGTTTCCCAGTTTTCTGGTATGCTTCCTCTAAACGTTTTGTATATGCTTTCTTGTCTGAAAACTTTAGTGGATCTACAGGTTTTAGATTATCATCATATTCTACAAAAGTATCTTCATCTGCTAAAAGTTTTATACGCTCCGTAACACCAATACGAAGGTGAAATCCACATTTAGGACATACATAGTTTTGATTTTCTACCTCTTTGTAGTACATTAAAGAGTGACATGATTTACATTTAACCCAGTGAGATGATGCTTCATTTTTTACAGGTTGTTTATCAGAGATTTTAGAAAAAATATTTAGTAAATTCACAAAAATTCCTTAAATTATTATAATTGCGATTATACCAAAAATAAAATTAAAACGGTGGATATTATAAGCTTTTTGGAAAGGTTAGCACCAAAGTGCTACCTTTTATATATATAAAAAATCTATTTTAATAGTGATTTAACTATGCTTCTTGCAGCTTCACGGCCATCATAAGCAGCAGTAACTACCAAATCAGCTCCACGATAACAATCTCCACCGGCATAGATACCTGATGTAGATGTCTCATGAGTCTCTTCATCAACAATAATCTCACCCCATTTGTTGATCTCTATACCGTTTTCAGCTAAAAATGAAGGTACTTCAGTATCAAAACCAAGAGCCATGATCACAATATCAGCATTTACTCTATGCTCACTTCCCTTTTGCTCTTCTACTTTTTGACGACCTGAGTCATCTTTAGCACCTAAAGTCATTTTAACAGCTTCTACAGCTATCGCTTTTTCATCTTCTAAAATGATCTGCTTAGGTGATGTTAAAAAGTTAAATTCAACACCCTCTTCCATAGCATTTTTATACTCTTTTTTACTTCCTGGCATATTCTTTTCATCACGACGATACAGACAAGTTACACTTTTTGCACCTTCACGTTTTGCAGTACGAAGACAATCCATAGCAGTGTCACCACCACCAATAACTACAACATCAAGGTCTTTAAAATCAAACTTTTTGTCATATGTTGTTTTAAAGTTCTTACGCTGAATTGCAGTTAAATACTCCATAGCACCATATACATTTGAGGCATTTTCACCATTTAATGAAGCTTTTTTAGCCTTTGTTGCACCAATACTTATAAACATCGCATCATGTTTATCAGCTATCTCTTCAAAGTCAATATCACGTCCAACTTCACAATCTAGAACAAGTTCCATTCCAGCTTTTTTAAGAAGTTCTACACGTCTCTCTACTATTTTTTTATCAAGTTTAAAATTAGGAATACCGTAAGTTAAAAGTCCACCTGCACGATCATTTCTTTCATACATTGTAACAGCTATACCTGATCGTAAAAGATAAGTTGCTGCACTAAGTCCTGCAGGTCCACTACCAATAATAGCTACTTTTTTGTCTGTTGTAACTCCTGGAAATTCAGGTTCAAGTCCAGCTTTAAAACCAGCCTCTGTAATATGAGTTTCAACTGATCCGATAGTTATAGCACCATGTCCATCATTTAATGTACAATCACCCTCACAAAGTCTATCATGTGGACATACACGTCCCATAACTTCTGGAAATGGCGATGGTTCATTTGATAGTTTAAAAGCAAATTCCAAGTCTTTTTCACTTACGGCTTTTAACCATTGTGGTATGTAGTTATGCAGTGGGCATTTGTTTAAACAAAAAGGATCACCACACTGTATACATCTGTCACTTTGACTAACTGCATCATTTTTTCCAAAAACTTCATAGATTTCACCAAAATCTTTTACACGTTCAACGACTAATCTTTTACTAGGTTCTATTCTTTCAATACTTAAAAATTCTCTCATGACTAGTCTCCTTTCTCAACATTTAATGGTAGTTTTGTTAAATTTTTAGGTTTAATCAACCAAAAATTTCTTACTTCAACTCTAAAGTTCTCTAGTAGGTCTTTAGCTTTTTGACTTCCAGTTTCTACAAGGTAATCTTTTAAAAGTTTTTTTAGATAGTGTCTAGCCTCATCTCCTTCATCTGTATCTATACGTACAGCTTCAACAAGCTCATGGTTAACATTTTCAACAAATGTATGATCTTCATCATATACAAATGAAACACCACCTGTCATACCAGCACCAAAGTTAATACCAGTACGACCAAGTATCACTACTACACCACCTGTCATATATTCACATGCATTATCGCCAGTACCCTCAACAACAGCTAAAGCTCCAGAGTTACGAACTGCAAAACGCTCACCAACTGCACCAGAGATATAAAGCTTACCACCTGTAGCACCGTAAAGACAAGTATTACCACCAGCTGAGAATTCTTCACCCTCATTTTTACTTCTTATGATAACTTTACCACCGTGCATACCCTTACAAATATAATCATTAGCAACACCATCTAGATCTATAGAAACACCATTGATTAAAAATGCTCCAAGAGCTTGACCTGCAATACCACTAAGCTTAATATTTATAGTATCCGATTTAAGACCTTCATCACCATAATATTGTGCAATTTCACCACTTATACGAGCTCCAAAACTTCTATGTAAGTTTGTGATCTCTCTTTGAATCTTAATAGGATGATCAGGATGTTGAATCGCTACCATAGCTTCTTTTAAAACATCTTGTTCAAAATTGTTATCATCAAAAGGTGGATTAAATTTTTGTTGATGTGTATTTACACCTTCTTCTTGATGTAATACTGATGAAAAGTCAAATTTTTGAGCAAATTCATCATCTTTTACCTTAAGAATATCACTACGTCCAATCATCTCTTCCATAGTTTTAAATCCAAGTTCTGCCATGATTGAACGTACATCTTCAGCAAGAAGTGTAAAGTAGTTGATCACTTGGTCAACATGACCTTTAAAGAACTCTTCACGAAGTTTTTCATCTTGTGTTGCAACACCAACCGAACATTTATTTACATGACAGATACGAAGCATTTTACAACCAACAATTGTTAGAACACCTGTACCAAAAGCGTACGACTCAGCACCTAAAAGTGCAGCTTTCACAACATCAAGACCAGTTTTTAAACCACCATCAGTCTGAACTTCTACAAGTCCTCTTAGGTTGTTTGCTTTTAGTGCGTTATGTGCTTCAGATAGTCCAAGTTCCCATGGATTACCAGCAAACTTGATCGATGTTAATGGAGCAGCACCAGTACCACCATCACCGCCAGATATGATAATCTTATCTGCGTATGCTTTTGCAACACCTGCAGCAATAGTACCAACACCCATAGTTGAAACAAGTTTAACTGCTACACGAGCATTTGGGTTAACCTGTTTCATATCGAAGATCAGTTGTGCCAAATCCTCAATAGAGTAAATATCATGGTGTGGCGGAGGTGAAATAAGTGTAACACCAGGAACAGTATGACGAAGTTTACCGATAAGTGCTGTTACTTTATGACCAGGAAGCTGACCACCTTCACCCGGTTTTGCACCTTGAGCAACTTTAATCTGAATCTCTTCAGCACTTCTAAGATATGCAGGAGTTACACCAAAACGACCAGATGCAACTTGTTTAATCTTAGAGTTTCTTTCTGTATCGAAGCGATCTTTATCTTCACCACCCTCACCTGAATTTGACTGACCACCAATTCTATTCATTGCTATTGCAATAGTTTCATGAGCTTCAGGAGAGATTGAACCAAGACTCATAGCAGCCGAAGCAAAACGTTTAAAGATCTTCTCTTTTGGTTCAACTTCATCTATACTGATTGGTTTTCTGTCAGATTTTAGGTCAAAGAAATCACGGATAAATTTAAGTCCACGGTTGTTAACTAAAGATTTTAACTCTTCAAAATCCTCTTTTTTACCAGTATCTACACATTTGTGAATTGCATGGATCACCTTTGGTCCAAAGTCATGATGCTCTGCTCCATGGTAAAATTTGTAAAAACCACCTATATTTAATGGAAATATTTTATTAAATCCACTATCATCAAAAGCTTCTTCATGATTCTTTTTTATACGTGCATCAATATCATCATAACTAAGCCCACTAAGTGCACAGTTTGAAGTTTCAAAACACTCTCTTACGATCTCTTCACTTAAACCCATAACATCAAATAGACCTGTATTTCTATATGAAGCTATAGTTGCAATACCCATTTTTGACATAATCTTCATAAGTCCGCCATTAAGTGCAGTATGAACTGACTTTAATGCATCGTTACAGTCTATTTTAATAACATTTGACTCTTCTAATAACTTTATAACACTTGAGAAAAGAAGACTTGGATATATTGCAGATGCTCCATAACCAATAAGAACAGCAGCAGAATGAGAATCTATAACCTCTCCTGTTACAGCAATCATAGATACAAGGTGTCTAACTCCTGCTTTTAAAAGAGCTATATTTAAACGACCAATAACCATTGCCATTGGCATAACAAACTTCTCTTTCGAAAAGTCTGTATCATCAAGTATAATAATTCTTACACCATCATTCTTAACAGCACTAATAACTTCATTTGCCAATGACTCTAAAGAACCTTTTAAGTCACTTTCATATGTAGTTGAGAAAGTTTTGTTGTTATAAAAAGACTGGTATCTTGGAGATTTTTTATCACCAAAGGATTTTAAAACTTCTAGTTTTTCACTTGTTATTATAGGTGAAATAGCTTTTAATCTATGTGCATGTGTTGGGATCTCACCAAGTATATTGTGAACCTCACCAAAACCTGTATTTAAACTCATTACAACTTTTTCACGGATCGGATCGATTGGTGGATTTGTAACCTGTGCAAACTTTTGTTTAAAAAAGTCTGTAAAGCTTCTTTGCTTATTTGAAAATGCAGCAAGAGGAGTATCATCACCCATAGAACCAACAGCCTCTTTCCCATCTTTAATCATAGGTTCAATAACCTGTTCAATTGTTTCTTGAGTGATATTAAAAAATCTTTGACGATTGATTATATCTTCTGGATTAAACTCACAACTTGGTTTATATTGGTTTTCAATATGTTCTTGAAGATAGATCATATGTTCATTTAACCACTTCATATAAGGGTTAGATGCTTTTAAATAGTTGTTTATATCATCATTTTTCAGAACTTTTCCATACTTTAGATCAAGTCCAAGCATCTCACCAGACTGAAGGCGTCCACGCTCTTTAATATTTTCTTCATCTATATCTATCACACCATACTCTGAAGCGATCAGAAGCATATCATCATTTGTAATTATATATTTTGAAGGGCGAAGACCATTTCTGTCAAGTGTACAACCAATATAACGACCATCTGTTACAGAAAATGCAGCTGGACCATCCCATGCTTCAAAAACAGTTGAGTGGTACTCATAAAATGCACGAAGTTCTGGATCCATATGTGGAGCGTTTTGCCAAGCTGAAGGGATAACACCACGAACAGCTTTAAAGAAGTCCATACCATTTACAAGTAAAAATTCTAAAAAGTTATCAGCCGAAGCAGAATCAGAAGATTTGGGTTGTAAAATTGGTAAAATTCTTTTGATCTCTTCATCTGTAAAAACATCACTTTTGATAGACTCAGATTTGATCTCTACATTTATACGGTTACCCTCTACAGAGTTGATCTCACCATTATGTGCAACAGCACGGAAAGGTTGTGCAAGTCTCCACTCCGGAAGTGTATTTGTCGAGAATCTTTGATGGAACAGCGAAAAAGATATTTTAAAAGTATCATCTTGAAGATCTTTATAAAACTCTTTGATATGTGTAGGCATTACAAGCCCTTTATAAGAAAGAACTTTTGAACTCATTGATGCTATGTAAAAATTTCTGTTTGATTCTAGTTTATGCTCAGTCTCTTTACGAGAAAGGTATAAAAGAGCATCAAATCTCTCAGTAGCCATAATAGAGTTTGGAATTATAAATACCTGAGTTATGTTTGGTAAAGATGCAAGTGCTTGTTCACCTAAAGCATTTGTATCAACAGGTACATCTCTTAAAAGAACAATCTTCAAGTCATTATTTGCACAAACTTCTTCAAGCGTATCTAGTTCCTTTTTCTGAGTAGAAAAAACAGATGCTACAGCAAACTGTTTTGGAAGCTCTATAGAGTTTTTCAATGCTTCTTTTCTTAAAAATTCTTCCGGCATAGATAATAGTAGTCCACTTCCATCACCAGTTTTTCCATCAGCAGCAACTGCACCACGGTGCATCATTCGCTCTAATGCTGTAACTGCATCATTCAAAACCTTTCTTGAAGGTTTGTTTTTGATGTTGGCAACAAGTCCAAAACCACAGTTATCTTTAAATGATCTTAATAAATCATGATATTCAACCATTTTTACTCCTAAATTTATAAATTTAACACTGAATTTCCATCATTTTAATCTTCTTTTAAAGAAAATTATCATATTTAGAGAAAAAGTATATTATTATATATGATAAAGCTTTAAAGAAGCATTATATTGTTAAAATTTTTTAAATATTCTTAAAAAACGGGTACAAAAGAAGCAAATATATGCAAGGTTTTATAATTAATCTAAACACAGTTAAAGATGAAGACTTAATAGTCACTATAATATCTAAAAACTCTTTAGATACTCTTTATAGATTTTATGGTGCAAGACATGGTGTAATTAACCTAGGCTTTAAGATTGATTATGAGAAAGAAGGATCTGCAAAATCTTCTATTGAGAGACTTAAAGATGTTATTCATATTGGTTTTAAGTGGATAAATGATTACGAAAAACTTCGTCTTTGGCAAAATTTTTTAGGACTCTTCTACAAGCATTTAAAAGATGCTTATGAGATAGATGATTTTTACTTTGACCTTATAGACAATGCATCTAAAACTTGGGATAAACAAAACCCTAAACGTGTAGCTGTAGAGTCATATGTAAAGCTACTGGAACATGAGGGACGTCTCCACACAGAGATGGAGTGTTTTTTATGTCATCAAGAGATACAAGGCGAAATATCTCTTATTCGTGCTTATCTACCAACACACAAAGAATGCACTCATACGCTTTCAATCTCACAAAATGGTCTTAAGGAACTATATAAAAACAAATCTAGCTTATTCTTAAGTGATAAAGAGGTTGAAAGACTTTGGTATGTACTGCTTGAAGGTCTATAAAAGTGAAGTATATTCTTATATATATTTATATACCTATTACTCTTTTTGCAGATCTAAATTCTACATCACAAGATAAAAATAACTATATAGATCAAACACATAAAACTGTTTCAAAAAAAGTTATAAACGTATCTGAAGAGCTAGACACCCAACTAAGTAAGTTGATAAATACATCTAATAATAAAAAGTCAATAGATGAATTTTACCAAAATAAAAAATTTAACGAAGAAACAGATGAAACATTTATAAATATAAGAACTGATGCATATTTTCAATCAAAAGAAAAAGCACAGTACAATGCACAAATAAGTGCTCAGTTTCCTCTAGTAAAAAGTCAAAAAAACTTAAATATTTTTATAAAAGACTCAAGAGACGAAGAATTAAATGATCTTGTAAATATTCAAGAAATAGATACAGTTACAATAATCGGACTAAATTATTTTGCACCTATTTTTTATAAAATAAAATCAAAGTATACTTTAGCCACTCATGGTGTAGAACCTCTTATACAAGCAAAATATTTTATGAACTTTAATCTAAGCAGCTGGAAGATTGAACCAATACAAACATTTACGTATTCAACACAAGACAGATTTGAAGAAGAGACAAATATATATTTTGACAACAAAATAGACGAAAAATCACTTGGAAGATTTGTTATGCGTAGAAAAACAAAGAATAAAGTAAAAGGCATGGAGTATTCTTTTAGTTTTCAATATTTTTATTCTCCAAAAGAAAATACTTCAATTAGTTTTTCACAGTCTTTTTTAGGAAATACTGCATATGAATATAATTTAAACGATACAACCACCAGTGTCTATAATGGAATATATAACTATACTACATCTTTTATATGGAGAAAAAACATTTATAAAAAATGGTTATTTTCCCAAATCGTACCAACTCTAAGTTTTCATAAAAAGTATGAATATAATCCCAATTATACTTTAGTTGTTTTATTTGACTTTTATTTTGGAAAATTAAAATATTAAAGTATTTTAGGAGAGTCTATTTTTATAATCTTCATATCCAAACTCTTTAACTAACTCTAGTGAGCCATCAAGTTTTTTTAAAACTAGAGATGGAAGTTTTATTCCATTAAAAGTAGTATTTTTAACAAAAGTATAATGGATCTGATCTTCAAATATAACTTTATCACCTACCTTTAAAGGCTCATCAAACGAATAATCACCCATAATATCACCCGCCAAACATGTGTTTCCACCTAAGCGATATGTGTATTTTTTCTTACCAGCTTCAGCTGCACCACGAACCTCTGCACGGTAAGGCATTGCAAGAGTATCTGGCATATGAGCTTCTGCAGATGTATCAAGTATTGCCACATCCATACCATTGTTAAATGTGTCAAGTACACTGCTTACCAAATAGCCAACTTCCCATCCTACAGCTTCACCTGGCTCAAGATATACTTCAACATCGTAACGTTCTTTAAATGTTTTAATGATCTTTATCAGCTTCTCTACATCATAACCTTTTTTAGTTATGTGGTGACCGCCTCCAAAGTTAATATATTTAAGATTTTTAAAGTATTTTGAGAAGTTTGATTCAAAAGATTTAAGTACCTCTTCAAGTGCATCTACATCTTGTTCACATAGTGCATGAAAATTCAATCCATCTATATATTCTAATACATCTTCATTAAAGTTTTTTAGTGTAGTACCTAAACGACTATATATTCCGCATGGGTTATATATATCTTTTGGAGATGCAGAAACCTCTGGGTTTATTCTTAGTGATAAAGAGACTTTAGAGTTTATAGACTTTACAAGTTCAACATACTTAAAAAGCTGATTTGGTGAGTTAAATACTATATGATCAGATATTTTTGAAATCTCTTTTATATCATCTTCACTATAAGCTGGTGAATAGGTATGAACTTCAGCTTTTTCATTGTATTTTTTAAACTCTTCATATGCAAGTCTTGCTTCATGTAAACCACTTGCAGTACAACCTTTAAGATACTTTGAGACTAAAGGAAATGTTGAGTGCATAGCAAACCCTTTAAGGGCTAAAATAATTTTTGCACCACTCTCTTTTTGAACACGATCAAGAAGCAAAAGATTTTTTTCTAATAATGCTTCTTCACATAAGTAATATGGGGTTTTCATCTATTTTTTAGGTTTTGAATGTATGTTTTCTTAATTCTAAGAGCAATATTTATAAAATCTTCTTCATCAAACCCTAGATCTTTAACAAGTCTTGCAGCTCTTAAAACTGATTCTTTAGTTAAAATTTCTTTAGGGTTTACTGCTGTTTTTATAACAGCAAGTGTGTCCGTATAACTTTCAATCTTGTCTGTTGCATATTCTGGTTCATAATCAATAGCCTTTAATATCTCAACGTATAAAGGTTCTAAGTTCCAATGTTCAAACAGAATACCAGATACAAAATATGATGAAGTTTTATATACAGAGTCTTCAAACTCTACAGTATTTTTAGAGCTTAAATATCCCTCTTTAAACTTTTGTGCAAAGTTATTTTTCATAACATCTTTTGCCATCACCAGTTTTCCAGATTCCATAATCAAAGCAAGTGGTGTTAAAAATTGGGCCTGTCTGATATCTATTTTTGAATACCACTGCATAACAAGAGAGCTTTGAAGTTGACATACGTCATTAAAAATTGCAGGCGACACACCAAACATTTCAGTGTTTGCTTTCATACGCTCATTTATAGCGTAATGAAGTACTAACCCCTGGATCATCTCTGTTCCAAAAAGAGTAACTGCCTGAGATACAGATGCAATTTGTTTGGTAAAACCATAAAGGGGTGAATTTATCATCTTAAGAATGTTTGCTGTTAAAACAGCATCTGACTCTATAAGCTTTACAAGCTTAGTAATATTTACCTCACTAGCCCCATTTTCATAAAGCTTTTGAATTAAAATAGCTGCATTTGACAATGGTGGTAATGACTCGATCGTATCTACTAAACTTTGAAAATCCATTTTTAAACCCCTAATTCTTTAATATTCCAAGGAAGTCCTTGTTTATTTAACTCTTCCATAAATATATCGGGATCAAATTCTTCCATATTAAATACACCCTCGCCTCTCCACTTATTTTCAAGCATAAGTTTTGCACCGATCATAGCAGGAACACCCGTAGTATATGAAACAGCTTGTGAGTTTGTTTCAGCAAAACATTTTTCATGATCACTTACTTGATAGATATAGATTTTTTTTCTAACACCATCTTTTAAACCCTCAGCAACAATACCAATGTTTGTTTTACCTTTTGTTCTTGGTCCTAAAGTTGAAGGATCAGGTAGTAAAGTTTTTAAAAACTCTATAGGGACTATTTTTTGTCCTTTATGTTCAACCTCTTTAATCCCAAGCATACCAACATTTTCTAAACACTGCATATGTGTAAGGTAACTTTGTCCAAACGTCATAAAAAACCTTATTCGCTTAAGACCCTTTATATGTTTAACTAAAGACTCCATCTCTTCATGATATAAAAGATAAGAATCTTTTGGACCCACTTCAGGATAATCCCAAACCTGCATAACCTCCATAGGCTTAGTCTCTATCCACTCTCCATTTTCCCAGTAACGACCATTTGCAGAAACTTCACGTAGATTTATCTCAGGGTTAAAATTAGTTGCAAACGGATAACCATGATCACCTGCATTACAATCTAAAATATCAATATACTCAATAGTATCAAAATAATGTTTTTGAGCATATGCACAAAAAACATTTGTAACACCCGGATCAAAACCACTTCCTAAAAGACCCATTATACCAGCTTCTTTAAACTTGTGATCTCTTGCCCACTGAAGCTTATACTCAAACTTTGCTTCATCTGGATGTTCATAGTTTGCTGTATCAAGATATGGTGTTTTTGTACTAATACATGCATCCATAATACTTAAATCCTGATAAGGGAGCGCTACATTAATAACAATATCGGCTTCTACTCTATTTATTAAAGAAACTAATTCATCCACATTATCTGCATCTACACTAGCGGTAGCTATATCTGCATCAGGAAGTTCACTTTTTATCTCATCACATCTAGCTTTTGTTCTAGATGCTAATGTTATTTGACCAAAGACATCAGCATTTTGTACACACTTGTGTACCACTACACGACTTACACCGCCAGCACCAATAATCAAAGTTTTATTCATTTAGGTTGTTCTCCATAAGTATTTAAATGTTATATTCTATCATATGTTATATTATAACTTTAACTCTTTTTATCTTTCATGTTTTGAATAAGTACTTGAAGCTCTTTTGCATCTAAGTTATTGCTGTCAATTTTTTGAAATTCTACACTAACAACTCTTCTTTTTAAAAATGAATTATGCTGATTTTGTTTATTTCTTGAGAACAATGAACCAAACATACCATCAATAAAAAAAGTCACAACTATACAATTTTCTGAAGTGTCTATAAGTCTAAAACCACTTTTAAATTCATTTAACTCATTTGTATTTGCTATCCCACCCTCTGGAAAAAGTGCTACAACTTCACCATTTTTTAAATTATTTGAAGCATTTTTAATCGCATCTTTAAAAGATTTTGGAGATATAGGTATCACATTTGATTTTCTCAAAATTGGATTAAAAAGTTTATAGTTATATATATCTTTATCCATTAAATAACTTATACGTTTTTGAATGGGAACTTGAAGTATTAACCAGTCTATCCAACTAACATGATTTCCTAAAAGTAATACACCTTTATCTGTAGGTATATTTTTCAGTCCTTTGTATTCAAACTTGTATCTAAAAGAAAAGAAAAATATAAATACAGCCCAAACAGTAACAATAATATAACGTTTTGAGACAAGATAGATTAAGATAATCCCAACAATACCCATTATATAAAACAAAGCTATAGAATCCATGCCAAAATAAGCAAAGACAGTTGTAAGTGCCAAAAAGAAAAACATAAAAATATTTTGTATAAAGTTATTTCCTGCAAGTATTGTCCCAAGATGAGTTGATGGAGCAAGAAACTGTATATATGAATTAAGTGGGACTATTAAAAATGCACTAAATATTCCAAATAAAAAGAACAATACAGCGTTAACGTTCATTGAGCTGCTATGCGGTACTATGAAAATCATTACAGTTATACCAATTGCACCTAACAAAACATAACCTAAATTTATAAAGTACTTTGAATATATTGACACTACTAAAGAACCAACTACTATACCAACTCCAGCTAATGCCATAACCCCTTGAACAACTAGTGCATTTGTAACACCAAGGTTTGTTTTGGCATACTCTGCAAATATAGCAAGTATAACTTGAGAAATAGACCAAAGTATACTTAACGCTATTATAGCTTCAAAGATTTCAGGTTTTCTTTTAGATTTTTTCAAGTTTTTAAATAGATAATTTCCACTAAAATATTTTGAATAATCAAATTTTTTATTTGGATTACTTTGTTTTTTCAAAGGAAGCTTATATGCTAAATACCACTCTATAATTGAGCCTAAAACTAAGAACCATCCAAGTGGAGCAATGTGTTTTAGTATCTCTTCATTTGTAGAAAACTTATCTGCTACTATTGATTCAAAAAAAGCTGAATAAAAAATAATTCCACCAAGAATAGCTACAATTGTCACAGCCTGAACGGCACCATTTCCGTGAGTAATAAACTTCTCACCCACCAGTTCTTTAATATACCCATATTTAGCAGGCGAATATATTGCACTTTGGAGTGCTAAAAGAAAGGTCATCAAAAAAGCAGATAAGAACCAACCTTGATAATAAGAGAGTGTTATAAAAACCGTGATCACGACAGCAAAAGCAGCTGAGTATTTCATAATGATAGGTTTCGAAAACCTATCAGCTATAAAGGCTGATGGAGAAAACACAAGTATAAACGGTAATAAGATCATAGCATTTATAATAGCTGTTAGGACTATTTGCTCACTTGAATCATATACTTTAAAAATAGTATTTTGTATTATGATCTTGTGCCCAAGATCCGTAAAAGCATTTAAAAAAACTACTATTAAGTAGTTAATAACTCCTACAAGAGCAAACATTTCTTTCATTTAATCACTTTCTGCTAAAGTTGTACTCCATAACTCATAAGAACCATGTTCTTTGTTTGAGAGTTCACATAAAGATTTTATTGTATCGTTTAGAGTTTTATATTCTAAATTATGACATTTATTAAGAGCTACTCCATATTGACACTCATCAGAACTAATCTCATCTTTAAACTCAAACCCCAACTCTTTAGAAGTCTCTGAAAAACGTTGCATTTGTGTTTGAGTGTCAAACATTACGTAGTGTTCTACTTCACGCTCTTTTGATATATCATCACCCTCTTCTACCAACATATTAATAATTTTTTGTGACTCAATCATAAAATACTGTAGTTCATTTGGTTCTAAATTTCCACGATAAAAATCCCACTTAGCATCTTTGACAACACCACCTTCATACTTAAACCCATTTTGCTGAAGATAAGCGTATACATCTTGCTGAAGATTTTTAGAGTTTAAAGAGTAAAAATAAAGTTCACTCCAACCATCTATAAAGCGCATACCTACATATTTTACAAATGTTTTCTTTTCTACAGTGCTAATAATTTGCTCTTTTGAACCCTCATCTAACTCAGATTCTATAAAAAGTGAAAATAACCATGGGTAAGTCTCTACATCTTCATCGATATCCAACTCAACTTCTACACTAAAGTCTTCATTTAAATTTATATATTTTTCAATCATCTATTTTTTTCTTTTGCTATTTTTTTAGTTAAAGCTATTTTTTCAGCTTCTTCTGGTGTAGGTTCTAGATTTCTATGGTAAAAAGACCATTTTGGATCCTTGTCAACGTGACTTTCATAGTGATAGTTTTCAAACTGAAGAGTATCTCCTCCACGCTCTTTTATACCATCATTGTTTTTTGAGTAAAAATAAAATTCTGTCCAACCATCAACAGCACGTGATCCAATATATCCTGTTTTATCTTCATCTTCTAAAGAAATTATAAGTGAACCTTTTAAACGTAAAAAATCCATGTAATGTTTTGAGTTCTTATCTAAACTATCTACATTTAAACATATACTCATAAGCCAAGGGTTTTCTTTATAATGTTCTATCTCACTTTCAACCTCTATTTTGACTTTTTTACCATCCTCTTCACGTTCAAAAAAATTCAGCATATAGTTTACTTTAAATAACTATTGTTTCATTTATCTCAATACCAAAACCACCAAGACCTACTATGTCTGTTTGAGAAGATGAGCTAAGAAGGTTCATTTTAGAAATTCCTAAACTTTTTATGATCTGCGCACCTGTTCCAATCTCTTTCATATGAGCATTATCTTGATGATTTGTTTTGTTTATAAATACCAACACACCACTGTTTTGCTTTAAATACTCAATAGAGCTTATAAGATTTTTATATTTTGATTGATTTAAAATTAGTTCTATATCTGGAACTACATTATGCACACGGACATTAGCAACTTCTCCTGCTTTATAAAAAACTATAGC
>Ga0193955_1000696_pt1 | contig 17858 bp, 11 predicted proteins | sample BB_6_MG_FD_140343 | JGI IMG/M metagenome (GOLD analysis project Ga0193955, IMG submission 140343) | Microbial mat bacterial communities from the Broadkill River, Lewes, Delaware, United States - BB_6_MG | ecosystem: Environmental > Aquatic > Freshwater > River > Microbial mats | place: USA... | reverse complement strand
TTTACAAATAAAAGAATCATCTATAAAACTAAATTCTAAATTTTCATCATCTTTTGTAAAAATCATATATTTTTTATCACTTACTTTAATCCACTTTCCAGGTTCTTTTTTCTCTTTTGTAGTTGAAATAAGAGGAAAATCTAAGATATTAGAAAAAAGTTTACTTTTTTCTATATTTACAGAAGCTTTATCTAAAACTATTAAAGAGTCATTTTTAAGTAGAATATTTTTTGTTTTTGTTTTTGCTATTTGATTTCTAATAAGTGCAATTTCTGATTTAACTTTTGTTTTTACTGAGCTGTTTATGCTATCATTTACTTTAGAAATAACAAAACTTGAGATTATAGAAATAACTACTATAACAATGATAAGTTCAAGTAGTGAAAAAGCTTTTTTCATTTTTATTATAATTTTGGGATTTTATCAGATAAAACTTCTAAATCTTGTTTTAAATTATACAGTTCACCTGTAACACGAAGATAAGCCGCTAAAACTTCTCTAGTATCAAGGTTTTTATCTGAAGACAAATGTTTAACTACATCTTCTCTAAATTTATCATCAACTGTAATAGTATAGGCCATATTATTAATATGAAAAGTTAAATTATTTTCCATTATGTTTAGCCTGTAAAAAAGTTACTGTACTATCAATTCGCAAAAGCATATCCTGATTATTTCTTTCTAATTCATCATTTTTATTTTTTAAAGCATCTAAATCTTGACGTAAGTTTTCATTCTCTTTTTTTACTAGTTCAAATTCGTAAATTAATTTGTCAATTTTCATATTTAATTTTTCAATGATATTCATAAGAGCTATTCTATCTAAATTAAGCTAGTAAAATTATTTAAATTTTTATTTATCTTCAATAAAAAGTTTACCTTTATGATATTGTGCAGCAACATCTTTCCCCCATTGAGAACAAAACTCTAAGTTTTCAGGCGATAATTTAAAAATATCATTAATATTTGAAATTAAAGCTTTCTCTTTTAAATCAAATTTATCATCAGCATGAATTAAAATCATTAATTCCAAGATTACAATTTTTTTACTTTTTTTTGTTTTAAAATCTTTAAGTACTTCATCTAGTAAAAATTGATCATTTTCAAAATTTTCATCATTTTCAATACCCATTTCAGCGCAATATTCTAATATTATTTCTTGTTCTTTTTCTCCATAATCATTATCAATTCGAGCTAAGTAGTGGGCAAGTTGTAAAAAAGAGAATTTCTCTTTTGTAGAAAGTTTCATTAAAAGCATTTATATCCTATATATTTGTTTGTATTTATAAATGCAATTATAATCAAAAAAAGTTAATCATTAATGAATCATATTTATTTTCTATTTAGAAAATATCGTAACGAATAATTTCTTCATTTAATTTATTCTCAAATTCATAGGATAATCTTATCTCAAAACTATTATTATCAACCCATTCATAGAATATCAATTGAGGATTATTAATATCATTAAATTCATAGTTTTTATTTTTTAAATAAGTGTTCCAAATCTCTTTTTCTAGTCTTTTAGCTATTTTTTTGTATCGATTACTATCTTTTTTTGAAAAAAGAATTATTGTCTGTAAATTATTCATTTTTAAGACATTTACAAGTAAAACCTTTTTATCATTAGAAAGATAAATCTTATATTCTAATCCTTTTGAAGATAAAATATATTCTTTTTTTCCATCAAAAATATAAAGTATTCCATTTTTATTACTTATGTTAATATCTCTCCTATTTATTTCTTTTTGATTAATATTTGTATTATTTGCATTATTTATAATAGGAGTTATAACTTGGTTATTTCTGGTACACCCAATAAAGAAAATAATATAATATATTAGTAAAGGAAGCCGCATATATCTTATTTTTTCCATAAAATCTCCTTTGTATCACTTTTCTTTATATTCCCAGCTTTATCATAAACCAACAATTGATACCAGTGTTTTGTATCTTTTGATAATGTTTTATCTATATAAGACTTTGTTTTTATAAAATTTGAGATTTTAAAAAATGCAAGACTCTTGCCACTACTTCTATAAACTTCAAAACCATTATAATCACTATCATTTATATTTAAAGAAATCACTAGACCTTCTTTAGTTTGAGCATAGTCTATGCTTTTAATAACTGGAGCTTTTGTATCACGCTTATTTAATAAAATATGATTATCCTTTAAAGACTCATTACCACTTTTATCAACAGAAGTTACTATAAATTTCTTCATACCTTCTAAGTTATAGTTGATAAGTTCAAACTCCGTTTTAAGAAGCTTTTTAGAGTTTAATTTTACTAGTTTTATACCCTCTTGAGTATAAATATTGTAATGACTCAAATCATAATCATAAACTGGCGCCCATTGCAAATATATTTTATTTGTATATACTTTATACATAGAAAAGGTAGGTTGTTTAGGAGCTATAACATCTGGTAATTTTACAGTAACTATATTTGAATCTTTACTTTCATTAAAACGCTTGTCAACAGCAGTCACTTTATAATAATAGTTAAATCGACTTAAGCTCTTTGGTAAAGTATGAGTATATTTACTATCCTTGATTATTTTATCATTAACTCTTGCATAATACTTATCATTTTTATCCATAGCAAAGTAAACACGATAACCAAGTAAGTTTTTATCTTTTACTTTTGACCAAGTTAAGTTTATTTTTCCTGGTTTTACATCTGCTTTTATATCTTGCACTTTATTTGGTGCAATAACATCCAAGGCTGAAACAAGTTTTTTTGAAGAAGGTTTTGATTCTCCAAGAGATGATACAGCTGTCACATAATAATAGTAATTCTTTCCAGCTGTAGTAGTCTTATCAACATAAAAGTTTTTAAAAATAGGTTTTATATTAACTTTTTTATACTTACCATTAATTAGATTACTTCTATATATATTATAAGTAATCTTACTATTTTTAGATTCATTCCATAATAGTTTTACTCTAGAATTATTTATAGAAGTATTAAGATACTTAATTTTTGCAGTTCTAAATCCATCTTTAAAATACCCAGTTACAGGCATACTATAAGCACTCTCTTCACCAAAAGAATCTATAGTTGTCACTTTATATTCTGCCATTTCATATTTTTTTAGTGTTCTGTCTTTGTATAATACAGAGCTTTTACCATTTACAGAGATTGGATATTTATTCAATTTTATAAACTGTGTTGAAGGAGCTTTTTTTATATATATATTATATTCATAAAGTAAAGAATCAACTTGCCAAGTAAAAGCAATATCATTTTTTTCTTCTTTTACTTTTAGTCCTAAAGGAGTTGGAGACAATGCTCTTTTATACGTATACATATCAAAAGTTTTAGAAGCTATTTTCTTATCTTTTTCTAACACTTCAATTTCATAAATATATTTTTGTTTTAAACGTATTGTTTTATCTTCAAAGTATGTACCAGAAGCTTTTGCAAAATCTGTTTTAGATGAAATAATAGAAGGAAGCATATTTTTAATATCATTTAAAAATATTTTACTCTGCATCTTTTCTTCTAATGTATTATCACCTCTATACGGGAAAAGTGCTTTTAAACTTTCTTCATCAAATTTATTTTTTACTCCTTCATATGTTTTTTTATTTAAAGTTGTTAACAAAATACGATTATTGTTATTTGTTCTATAAATTTTATATGAAAATTCTTTTTCTAAATCAGGGCTAGTCCACTTTATTAAAACTGCATTACCATCATATTTTGAGAATATAAGTAGATTATCTTTTTTTAATTCACTTGAATATAAATTTATAAAAATCAAACATATAAAAAATAAATTTCTTACCATTGCATTAATCCTCCTTGATTATTTATTTCAATAGCAGTAGGAACGGTTGTAGAAGGTTTAACTACTGTTATACCACTAGATTCTTCAGGTCGCTCTACTTCTTCTAATTTTGGATCTAAAATCATTATTTCTTTTGTATCTACAGGTTCAATTCTACCTTCATTTAATAGTGTTTGAAAAGTATTTTCCTGAGCTACATAGTATTTTACAGTTGCACTTTTTATTTTTTCAATCCCTTCAAATCTCATTTGATAAAGATTATCAGAAGTAGTTCCATATAAAACTCTGTAACTTTTCTCAAACGTAACTTCTGGATTAAGTTCATCTTCATAGACTACATCAATAATTGGAAAAATGTTTGGATATTCACTTCTGCTAATACCTGAATGTAATGTGACTTTTGCAATATTAGCAGAAGGTACTAATAAACGTTTAAGTGCTAATTCTCTTTGAGCTGGACAATCACCACAAGTATCACAAGTACGTGACATTGGATTACCTAAATTTGCTGCATGTTCTCCAAGTCCTTGATCTGCTGCACAAGGTGGAAATTCATTGCTTTTTGCTCTAAGTTCAAAATTACGCCTTGTAGCCTGATAACGACTACTTTGTCCATCTATTATTTCATTTGCTCTTTCCACTTCTATTTTTGTATCTATATTATCTAAATTATTTTTAACATAAACAAACTGATCGCCTTCACTTCCAGATTGTTTTGCTTCAAATGTAGAAATGTAAACAACCCTATCTTTACTTTCATCTATGACTTTTATCATATATTTATTTGTTGTATAATATGTAAAAGAATCATTAGCCATAGATGGTTCTCCTAAATTTAAATCTGTATAAACTTCGCTTGTTATTCCTAATGAAGATGCAGTAATCCCATTTGAACTAACTGCTTGTGCTTGATAAGTAGAAGAAGTACTTAATTCACGAGTAGAATTTATATTATTTTGTACATTTGATGTATTTATATTCTGTACCTCTTCACCATCTACAGAATATCCCCTAAAAGGATTGTAATATTTTCCATCTGAACGAATAACTGTCTCTTTTATTGCACCCGTTCTATTATTTAGACAAAAATGATATGTAGAAAAAGGTTTACTAGGAGTAAATTCTTTTCTAGGTAATTCAACAGTATCAGTTCTTTCTCCAAATCTACCTGCATTTGTTCTGTAAAAAGTATTCCTCCAAGTACCTTCAAGCTCTATATTTTTGCTATCAATCACTTTTGGAGTATAATTATTCATCACTCTTGGTAATGATTTTGCTTTATGTGAAAAATCAATATAGACTTTTGACCTAGCACTTACATCTTTTTCATCTGGTTGGGGAGATACATTCTTAACTATTTCACTATAAGGCAACATAGTCTCAGAAGTCGTAGTAAATATTTTTTCAATATAATCAGTTTTTTCCAATACATCAGTTCCAACATTATTTTTACTTAACCATTGTACTTTAGCTGTAAATTTATATTCAGTATTTGGACTTAAAAGATTTGAAGGCATATAACCAATAGTTTGCTCATCAATTCTTTTTGAATAATAGTTTATTCCCGTATTAGGATTGCTTGTTTTAACAAACTTACTATTAACTATAGAAAAAGTATAATCCTTATCTCCTACATTTACAATTGTTCCATCATTTGGTACAAATGTTCCAACTTTTATTATTGGTTGTAATGATATCTCACTATCACCATATGGTTCAATATCCTTAAGAATATTTACATTTTGTTGATCAGCAGCACTTAATTTTTTTCCTACTAAATAAAAAGTATGACTTGCACACTTTCCAATAGCACAACCTCTTAAATATAAGCTAAACATCGTAGGACTTGGCGTTCTGAAACGAACCTTACCATCTACGCTGGCTAAGTCAAACCACCCTTTTATAGGTACTCTAGCTTCAATAGCCATTCTCATAACTGCTTGTAAATCAATATAAACTCTTCTTCCAAATCCAGCTTCAACATCAAAACCAATTTCAGTATCGTATCCAATACCAAAGCCCCAACTACTCCATCTTTTATTAGACTGGAATCTACTTCCTATCGCAAATAAATCACTTTCAATCATTAAATATGATTGAGCTTCAGGTCCATTAAATATTGTTGCACTTATAGGCTCTACTTTTGTACCTATATGAACATATTTTCTTGCACTTGTATATGCTATCGCGCCATTACCTTCTAAATGAACTAATTCAAAATCAGAAGCAAGATATTTAATATCCATACCTCCATCAATTGAAACTTCAAAAGGAGATGTTCCTAACACAACCTCTGCTGATATTGTTCTCTCTTCTGGACTTAAACTTAAATCACTTAAAAGGTAAGAAAGTCCAGTTAAAGTAGTAACTCCTGAACCTAAGTTTATATTTACTCCTAATGTACCATGCCATGTATAACCAATATCACTAGTACCCATTTTTATAAGTCCGGAAACTATAATATTATTAGTTCCTGTTGGTACAAATGTGGATTCAAAACTGCCTTCTGCTCTTACTATATCCATACCATATGCAGCTCCACCACCAAAGCCATAAAGAGATATTGGGATTGGAGTTAAAGGAACACCCCCACTACTAGTATAAAGCGCTCGTGCCATCCAGTAACGACTTGAGTTCTTATTTCCTATTCTAAATGCACCTTCAACATTAAATATTCCGGCAATTCCTAGGTTAAGGCCTGTCGCAGAAAAACCTTCTCCATAATTACTGTCATTATCATACCAGTCAAATTTACCAGACATTACAATTGCTGGCTCTGTAACATTTAGTTCTATTTGCTCTATATTATATGTACCATCACTATAGAAAGTCATTCCAGCACCAGCTTCAGCAATACCTAAACCTAATTCTCCAGAAGCTTTGAAGAATAATAGCTCATCTGATACTTTATAACCAAGACCTAATTCTGTTAAAGTCAAAGTCATACCTGCTAAGTCAAAACTAGCACCTGAAATAGTTTTTGTTGAAGAAATAGAATCTATACTTATTCCAGTTTTTGAAATTTCTAAACCATCAAACTCTACTGCACTTAAGGATGATAATAAAGTATGTGTAGGCTGTAGTAATCCATTAAAAGAGAGTGAAAAGTTATCCATATCTAGATTACTTGTTACACCCTTCAAAGTCATATTTGCAAAGTTTTCTATTGGTATAGTTTTTAATGCATTTGAATCTAAAGTAAAAGAATCTACACCATCTAAAGAAATTTCAGCACCCATATCAAAAGTTAAAGGTTCCGAAGAACCTAAGAAACCATTTTTTGAATAATGCATTCCAATATTACCAGATACATTTGTTGTATCAACAAAATTAATTCTAAGTGCATTAATATCTAGATTTTCAATGCCTGTTGGTATTTTTGTATTATTTGTTAAACCTATTGTACCAACTACACCTTTTGATGAAATAGCAAAATTACCTAATTCAAGGTTTAAGTTTTCCCATTCTTTATATCCGAAGTTTCCATTAATACTCATTGAAAGTTCATTTAAAGAATCCATACTAAAGGCTCCACTTAAACCTTTAAATTCAAATTTATTACCTGATCCTAAATGTAATACCTTTTGAGCAAAATCAAATGTAAGTTTAGAATCAATAAACCCAATACTTGTTTTGGCATAGTTTTCTGCTTCGTTAAATAAAACAGATAAATCAACATCTCCATCAATACTATTAAGCTTTATTGGTATATTTGATGAAGAATCTACCTTTATGCCAATAGAAGTTAAAGAAAGGCTAACTCTATTGCCAAAAAGTGTATGTTCTTGAACAGGAGAAAAAGTAGTTGAGAGATTAGCTTTAAAACCTGATGAATTGATTCTTAGACCACTTAAATCAATATTAGAAACACCTATATTTTTTAGAATATCAGTAAAAAATTGTGCATTACCAGTAAAGGCAACTTGGTAAGAACCATTTATTTTTTGAATGCTTCCTGTTGGATTAACAATTTTTAGTATAGTATTTTGGTATGTATAAGTTAATATTTGTGTTGAGCTAAAAGTATATTTACCTCCATCATATGCTAAGGTAATTGGATTAACTACGCCATCAAACAATTTATTACCTAGAAATAGTGTACCAGCAGCTGAACTAATTTCTGAACCAGAAGAACCAGTACTAGCATCAATATTAAAAAGTTCAACTCTTACATCTTGTTCTTTTGTACCTAAATCTAATACTGTAAAGTCTGTACTTGCATTTGAAATTGACAAATTCCATTCAATACCTGATTTTGAAATTGTAGCTTTTTCAACTTCTACTAATGCATCAAAACTGAAACCTTCTAAACTATAACCACTAAAGTCAGCTGTAGTATGAAAATCAATAATTGGATTTAATAAACTCTTTAGATTAACTTCTCCTCCTATATTAGAGACTGTTATAGAACCATTTCCATCTGATAAAAAGTTATGAGAATTTGCTAAATTCCAAGTGTAAATTCCATCAAAATTTTGAATTGGCTTAACTACAGAAGAAAACTCTTTCAATCCATTTACTTTTGTCTGTATTTCTTTAACTCTTGTTTTAGCTAAGTTTCGAGTATTATTAAAATTACTTTTTAAAGCACTTATTTGGCTATTAGCTTTTTTATTTAAGGCTAAAATCTGTCCCCCAAGTAATTCACCAAAATCAATACTTGCAGAAATATTCTCTACTCCAAAATCAATACCCTCTCTATTTACAGCAAGGGCAAAAGTAGGACTTACTCCATTATTAAAAACTAACTTGACCTGCTTTTCTTGATAAATCATAATATCATCAAGTTGAGCAGATAATTTAGTTTTAAATGATGATTTTGTTATTTTTGCATCTATTAAAGAGATATCTCCTATTGATTCAAACCTTGAAGAATAAGTACTTAAATTTATAGCTCCATTAATATCTATTATTGGGTTACTAATATCACTTAAGTTTAATGATCCATATAAATTTTTTAGTGCAATAGTTGTATCAAGTAGACTTTTTTGCGTATTTTCTAAATTCCAAGTAAATACCCCTGAACTTGCTGTTTGTATCTCTGCTTTAGCATCTTTAATCAATGTACCAAAATCAAGGTCTGCATTAAATTCATCTAAACTTAATTTGAAACCACTTGTCAATACACTTAAGGATAACTTTTGAACATCATTTTCATCAAAATCAAGTTTTACATTCTTTTCACTCCAAATTGGAATATCATTTAATTGTGTTTGAATTTGCGAAGAAAAACCATTTTTTGATATTTTTGCATTTAAAAGTTCAATATTTTGTGCATAAGAGTATAAAAAACTAGTTTTATTAAATGCTATATTTGCATTTAGTGAAATTATAGGATTTGATAAACTTGAAAAGTCAATTGTTCCCATTAAGGTACTTAAAGAAACTTCATCTCCATATAAGGCATATGAACCAGTGACATCCCAAGAATATATAGAGTTATCTTCTATAAAAGACTGAGCTTCATTATTTATATCTTCTACACTAGAAATAGCATCTTCAACTTCTGAGTTATTTAAAACTCTTTGTATTGTTGCAGTTGCATTAGGTATAAGTATTCCAAAATCAATTGAAGCATCTAAATCTGATAAACCAACTTTATATCCACTTGTTGTAAGAGAGAACTTTAAAGTAGGATTACTATTAAATTCTAGTTTTACATTTTTCTCTCTATAAATATTTATATGTTCTATTTCTAAAGAAGTTTCTGCGCTAAGACCTTTTTTTGATATTTTTGCATTACTTATTTTTGCATTATTTATTTTTGCTAGAGTACCACCATATTTATTCAAATTTACATCTGCATTGAAAATTATATTTGGATTTTCAAAATCTACTAAACTAAGCTTTCCTTCTAGATTCTGTAATACTGCTTTTGCATCTGAAACAATTTTTTTGCCACCATCTATTCCCCAAGAATAAGTATTAGCAACTATATTATTTGCATCATCTCTTAAAGCATTTAACTGTGCAGTAGCACCATCAAATAAATCACCAAAAAATAAAGAAGCATTAAAATTATCTATTGAAAAATCTAACTTATCACTTATTGACAAAGAAAAACTAGGAGCCTTAGAAAAACTAAGCCTTACTTTTTTTTCTGCCCAAATATTTATATCTTTGAGAGTTGCTGTTGCTGTTGCGGATAATCCCTCTTTTGATATTGAAGCATTTGTTAAATTTAAATTTTTGATTTGTGATAGAATTCCTGTATATCCAGATAATTCTAGAGATGAAGAAAAAGATATTTTAGGATTCTCTAATTTTGATAAATCTAAACTAGCAGCTAATTGCATTAATTTATTTTTCTGATCTAATAAATAGATAATTTTTGAATTATCAAAATCTAAACTCATAACTCCATTTTCTAAACTATTTAATGTTGCAATTGTATCAGGGAGAAGAGTGCCAAAATCAACTTGTGCATCTAAATTATCAAAGCCAAAATCCAATTTTCCATTTGTACTAAGACTTAAGTTTAAAGAAGGAATATTATCTTCAGGGAAATTAAGTTGTACCCTTTTTTCTTTCCAAATATCTAAAGAATCTATTAAAATACCTAACTTAGCAGACAATCCATCCTTTGATATTGTGGCATTTGTAATTGATGCATTTCTTACATTGGAAAGTAATCCTCCATAAGCACTTAAATTAGCATTTGCATTAAAAATTATTTCAGGTTTACTAAGCTTTGATAAATTCAATTCCCCAGAAAGTTGAGATAAAACTATATTAAGCGCATTTTTAAGATCTTTTTCTCCTACTATTGCCCAAGAAAAACTTGAAGGCACTGTTTTACCTAATTCATTTATAATGGGAGTTAATTCGACACGTGCAGAATTAAATAAATTTCCAAAATCAATTTCCATATTGCCCGTATTTATATCTACATCAAGACCAGAAGATGTTATTTTTAGATCAATACCAATTTTTCCATTAAAATTTAACTTAACATTTTGTTCATCCCAAATTGATATAGGATTTAAACTTGTACTAAAAGAAGAACTTAAACCATTTTTAGAGATAACAATATTGTCTGATTTTATTTCATTAATATTTTCAAAAAGTGTACTATATTCACTTAAATCAAAAGCAGTGTTAAAAATAATTTTTGGATTACTTAAATCTTTTAAATTAAGTGTTCCTATACTCTTCGAAATAAAAATATTACTATTATTTATTAACTTTTTTCTACTATTTTCAGACCATTCAAATATACCAACTAACTTGTTATTATATTCATCTTTTTTAATATCTAGAGTTTTTGTTGCAGAACCTAATAAATTACCAAAATCAAGTGAAGCAGCTAAGTTTGATACATCTAATTTGAGTCCTGTAGTCATTAACAAAGAAAAATCTAAACTAAAACTACTAAAAGCAACTTTTACATTTTGTTCTTTCCAAATATTAAAATCGAAGTTATGTGAGTATTCAATAGTTCCACTTATTCCTTTTGTATTAAAAGATAAAGAATTTATATCAGTATTAGGAAGAGAAGACAACAAGAAGTTAGTTCGTGATGAAAGTCTTGAAATAAGAGTATTTTTTGTAGTATTTGCATTAAAAATAAGTTCTGAAATATCAAGTTGAATATCTTCATAGTTTATTTTCATATTTGATATATATTTAATAGACCCTGAGATAATTCTATCTTCTAAAAATCCAATATTTTCAAATTCTACATCAATATTTCCATTTAAACCAAAATTCTCTAGCCATGGAACAAAAATAGATCCTGTTCCTTTTAAAGTTTTTCCAATTCGTTCATAATTATCACTTAAAGTTAAAACAAAACCTGCAATATTAAATTGTGAAGGAAACTCATTATCATTATTTAAAGTTGAAGATTCTCTCATTATACGTAAAGAAAATTCATAAGTAAACCCAACAACTGGTTGAAAAGAGTATTCCCAGTTCTTATGTCCAGTTACTCTATTCCAACTTTTTCCTCCATTTCTACTTATTTCAACAAATAAATCTTTTTCATCTATATTTTTATTTATAGATTCTAAGAGACCTTGAATAACAATTCTTCCATTTTCTAAATCTTCTTCATAGAATTCAATAGTTCTTTGTTCTAAAGAATCAAACTCTCTACCATTTATAGTAATATCATCTACAAAACCTATATCATCTGCATTTTGCACATTTCCAAATAAAGAAACATTTAACAAAATAAGAATTATTATTCTTTTGAACATAAGGACTCCCTTATCTATTTTATTCTAAATTAAAAATTATACACATACGACAACTTCGCTATATGCTCGTTATAACTACTGGCTGAATCGTTTTCAATATCATTATCTTGTTTTTCTAACAATAATCTAACTGTCTTTTTGCCTTTATCATCTAAACGATAAGTAGTTCTAAATTGATACGTAGAATTAACAGAATCATTTGACTCATCTCTATATGTATTTCTAGAAATATATGTTAAGTCCATAGATAATTTTTTATTTACTTGATATCCAGCATCTAGTTTTAAACCATACCTATCTTGATTATTTTCATCTTGGCTTACATTTTGAACATCAGCGGTTACTGTTATACGATAGGAACTTTCTGCTTCTAGTTTTTGCTTATATCCTAAAATAAATCGGATGTTATTAATTGTTTGAGAAGAACTTGCAGTATTTGAATCTGTTAAATTCGAATAATCGTAACCTAATCCATATCTAAAACCAGTTGTTGTTCTATAATTTCCATTAACTCCAGCTGTAAATTGATTGGTATTTGTACCTCTTCCTTGAACATCTCTATTCGTAAATTTAAAATCTACGTTTGCTCTTTTTATTGATTCAGGCTTATATAAAAAATTTAAAGATTCATAATAGATATATTGTGTATCCCCTAATCCTCCATCTAAATTATCTCTACTAGATTTTAGATTTAACTTAGTGCTTAACTGTTTATTTATTTTCCAAGAAGTTGAATTCTCAAACTTTTCATTATCTGCATTTGCTGAACCTGCTGCGGATATAAAATCAGCAGATATTCTTTGATACATAAAATTACTTTTTATTGAAGAGAGTACAGGTCTTGTTAGTAATCTTAATCTTATTGCATTTTCTATTTTAGAATCTTTATTTTCTCTTAAATCATCAGTACTATGTGATACAGCAGCACGTCCTTTTAAAGTAATATATTTATTAAATCTCCATTTTGTTTCAATACCAAGTGTTGTTCCTTTTTTTCCTGCTGCCGTTTTGTTATAACCACTTTCAAGGTCATCCTTTAAACTTGCTAAACTAAGTGTAATTTCTTTTGCTCTTTCATATGTATATTTTGATTCAAAGGCAGCAACATAAGTGTCAAGTCCTTCATTTTCTGTAGTTTGGTATGTTTCTCTCCATTGAGCCTTTCTTATACCTGTGATAAATTTATAATCCCATTTGTCTTCTTTTTTATCATTTTTATATTCTACTTTTAGCCCTTTTACTGAGCCTCCATAAACATAAGGATTCAAAGAAGCAGCAACATCACCTATTTCATGGTTCCAAATTTTATCAGTGAAGTATCCTTTTAAAAATAAAAGATGTTCATTGTTTTTTTGAACACGCTCATCATTAGATTCTCTTACTCTTGCCTCAATTCCAGCATTTCCATGATATAGTGGTCCATGGAATTTGATATCAAGTTCATGTGATTGAGTAAACCCTTCTTTGACACTTGTTCCATTCTCAACATCCACATTTTGTAAATACCCACTAAGTCTTCCCTCAACTTTCCATTTGTCTTCTTGTTTAAAATTAGAGGCACTTACTATACTTACTAGTCCAATTAACGTTAGGTTCAAATATTTCATAATTGTCCCTAGTTAAGCGTATATTCATTATTTGATTCATCATCTTCTTCAATGAAATTATCAGGGTCAACAATCACATCATTACCGTTATAACAATCACCATTTTTATTTATAAGGATGCTCTGTCCAGGGTTTAAATTTCCAACATATTCAAAGGAAGAATAAAAGGCACTTCCACCGTAATAAATACTTCCACTTGTAGTTGCACTATCTCCAATATTTGTAATTGTAATATCAATTGGCATTGCTCCACCGAAACCTGATGGACAGTTTGCTAAAATAGTAAGATCAGGTAGCCCTTTTTCTAAAGGAATTACATCAGGTTCTTGTCCTGCAATTTGAGGAACTTCTTCTTTCCACTCAGATAAAGAATTACCCCAAAGATGATTTCCGGCTAATTCTATTAATTTATAATTACCATTTATTTCGTCAAATAAAAATCTAGAATAACCTCTTTGAGTAAGTTGTGTTCTTCCATCATTTGTTTCATAACGTTTTTCCCATTTTACATATAGATATCTTTTTACACCGTCTGACGTAATTTTATCAATCCAAGTATCAACAGTTACAATTTCATATTTTCTAAAATCTTCATCAATTGCTTCTGAAAAAGTCATATAATCTTGAATAAAACGTTCTTCTGATATTAATTTAAAAAAAGCATAAGAATCTTCTTCTTCATAATTTTGCATCAACTCACTAAATACAATCTTCACCTTATCATCTCTTGATTGATCAAGAACGATAATATCTTTGTCATAGTCACTACTTGCATGTAAATTAACTAGTAAAGCAACAAGTATTAAAATTTTTGCCATTTCTTTCCTCCGCATAATAATATAATTAATTGTAAGAAGTAACTGTTGCAAATATGTTGCAAAAACAAGAAAAATGATGATTAATTATGTAAAAAGAAGAGTTTGAAGTTTATATATTAATTCTATATCCAAAAGAAGGAATTGTTTCAATGAATTTATATTTTATTTTAGAACGTAATCTACTAACTAAAGCTCTACGAGTGCTTTCATTTGGAGCTTTATCAGGCCAAATTTCATTTTCCATTTCATAGATTGAGACTATTGAATTTTTAGATTTGATTAAAAGATTTATTAATTGAACTTCTCTTTTTGTAAGATGAATGTACTCGCAGTAATGTATTAATTGTGAGTTTTTTGTATCATATGAAAACTCATCATCGAATATCAAATCTCCTTTTTTTAAGATTAAATCCTTTTTATTTTTCTCATAAGTATATGCGGCGATTCTTAATGAAGCAAATAATTCTTTTTTATTAAATGGTTTTGTTAAATATCCACTAGGATTAGTTTTGATAGCTCTACCTACTGTTTCCTCATCACAATAAGCTGTCAAATAAATAATAGAAGTATTTAATTCATTTAATATTTTTGTAGCTGTATCTATTCCATCAATTTCACCTTTTATTTTTATATCCATTAAAATAATGTGAGGTTTATAGTCCAGAGCTAATTCATAAGCACTTTTTGCATTATTTGCTATACCTACTACACTAAAATTTAAAGAACTTAAATACCTCTCTATTTCCATTGAAACAATACTTTCATCTTCTACTATTAAAATTGGCGTTTTCATATTTTAAACCTTATATTATATTCACATTTATTTATAATATTTTCTTCTATCTTTCCAGAGAGTTGATCAACGACTAAATTGTTTACCAAGATCAAACCTAATGATTTTTTTGATATATTTTTTTTATCATAACCGGAGCCATTATCAATAATATCCAAATAAAGATACTCTTCTTTTTTATATAAGTTTATAGTTATTTTATCACAAGAAGAAGCATACTTAATACTATTTGTAAGCAGTTCATTTATTATAATACCAATATAAACAGCTTCTCTTAAGGGCATTTTCACTTCTGTTCTAATAATTGTATTAATGCTATTGTTATCAAAAGAGATATTAACATCTTCACTTAAACTATATATATATTCATACATATCAATTTTTTCAATATCATCATTCAAATATAAAATTTCATGAGTTTTAGCTATTGATTTTATACGATTTTCCAGTTTTTGGAATTGTTCTTTCAAGATATTATTATTAAACTTATCCCCTTGAAGTCTAATTATAGATAGCATAATTTGTAAATTATTCTTTACTCTATGATGAAGTTCTCTATAAAGATTATTTAACATTTTTGTTCTACTTTTTACTTCTTGCTCAACAATTACATTTCTTTTTTGTAATTCATCTAATAACTTTTTGTCTATATCATTTTTTTCTTTTTGTAAGATATTTAGTTTATCAACAAAGGCTAAAAGTAAGAAAAATGCTTCAAAAGTTGTACAAAGTAAAACTAAACTTGTCATATTATACATAATAGAGTAAAGACCTAAAGCATCTATTATTGATAAAAAGAAGCCAAAAAGAACAAATCCCCAGCCAAGTATAAAAAATCTTGCTTGCTTATTTCCTTTTTTATAAACATAAATAGCTGCATAAAAATTAAAAATAATAAAAAATAAACCTGTTAATACAGTAATTTCTGGATAATAAAAATAAGGTGTTGATAAAAAAAGAATTTGTAGAAATACAATAAAAATAAGAATTTTATAGACTTTATCTATTTTAGGATAAAACTTAGTTTTTAGAAAACTCCTTGCAAAAATTATTGCAGAAATAATTATAATTCCAACTTTAGGAACAACTATTAAGTTATCTATATAGGTAAACTCTCTTGGCATATACAAAGGTAAAAATCCTACATATGTTAATTGTTGAAAAAGCAAAGCTAAAATATAAAATGCATAAAGAAAATAGCTTCTATCTTTTGTAAAAAAATATAAAGCTATTGCATATATTAAAAATGCAATTATTGCTCCTGCAAATAAAATTATAAGAAATTGATTTTGCCTATCTTTTTTAAATTCACTTTCTTTATCTAATAAGTTTATAGAAAACTGTAATGCCGTTGTTGAATTTAAAATTTTTAGATAATGAGTTTTATTGCTTCTCTTATCAATACTAATTTTAAAAGATGGATTTATAAATTTCCTAGAATCATCTATATATAACATTCCTGATTTATAAATTTTATTATTTGAATACAAAAATATTTTTTCTAATAGAGGGTTATTAATCTCTAAAATCTTATCTATTTTATCATTTGAATTATTTTTAATATTAAGCTTAATCCACACTACATTTTTTTTGGCAAAGCCTAAATTGACATGTTCTTCATATAGATTTATAAAATCTTTTTTAATAATATTTTCATAAGTATCATTATTTTTATCAATATAAATTGATAGTTTTGTATCTAACTTAGATGTGTTAGAATAGAGAATTGATATAAAAAGAATTAGTATTAAAATAGTTTTTTTCATTATATATTCTTTTGCTAAGTAACTTACATACTTATAAATTATAATATCATTTAGGTAATATAAATATTAAATTAAAAAAATTAATTAAAAATAATTCTAAAGTTTTATATAAAAAGGGTTCAATTTTGAACCCTTTTTAATTATGCACCTAAATATTTTTTTCTAATTTCATCAGAAGAAATTAATTTTGAAGCTACATCTTCAAGTGCAACTTCTCCATTTTCTAAAACATAAGCATAATCAGAAATTTCAAGTGCTGCGAAAGCATTTTGTTCTACAAGTAAAATTGTAATACCTTCTTCTCTAAGTTTTGTAATAGTTTCAAAAAGTTCACCTACTATTTTTGGAGCTAATCCTAAAGAAGGTTCATCTAGCATTAATAATGTTGGAGAACTCATAAGTGCTCTGGCAATTGCAAGCATTTGTTGTTCCCCTCCACTCATAGTTCCACCTAATTGTCCTTTTTTTGCAATTAACCTAGGGAAAAGTTTAAACATTCTTTCTTGTAATTCTTCATATCTCTCGCTATTATTAAAAGCACCCATTCTCATATTTTCTTCAATTGTCAAGTTTTGAAATACTCTTCTTCCTTCTGGAACTAAAGAAATTCCTTCTTGAATAATATGATGCGTTTTCAAATCCGAAATTGTTTTATCTTTAAAATGAATATCACCAGTTTTTTTAACATCATTTACAATTGATTGTAAAGTTGAAGTTTTCCCTGCACCATTAGAACCAATTAAAGAGACAATTTGTCCCTCTTCAACATCGATATTTATACCTTTTACAGCTTTTATTAATCCGTAATATACTTCTAAATTTCTAATCTTAAGCATGTTTAAAATCTCCAAGGTAAGCTTTTATAACTTCTTCAT
>Ga0193955_1000694_pt1 | contig 17888 bp, 15 predicted proteins | sample BB_6_MG_FD_140343 | JGI IMG/M metagenome (GOLD analysis project Ga0193955, IMG submission 140343) | Microbial mat bacterial communities from the Broadkill River, Lewes, Delaware, United States - BB_6_MG | ecosystem: Environmental > Aquatic > Freshwater > River > Microbial mats | place: USA... | reverse complement strand
TGCAATTGATCAAGTATGTAGTGAAAATACTCATAGAATTTTAGCATTGCATAATTTTAGTGATAAAGAGGTATCTATTGATCTTCCAAAAGATATACTATTACCATTGTGTGATCTTATTACCTCAAATTGTACGAATTTTTCGTATGAAGAGGAAAGAAAAAATCAATCACATACAATTACTTTAGAACCTTACCAAATTATGTGGTTAAAAGGTAAAGTAAATACAAAAAATAAAGGATTTAAAAATGAAAAATAAAATAAAAAATGAAATTACAAGATGTTTATTCCCCGCAGCAGGATATGGTACACGATTTTTACCAGCAACAAAAGCGATGCCAAAAGAGATGCTCCCTGTTTTAACAAAACCATTGATTCAATATGGTGTTGAAGAGGCTATAGATGCTGGATGTAATGTGATGTCTATTATTACAGGACGGGGGAAAAGAGCAATTACAGATCATTTTGATATCTCTTATGAGTTAGAGCATCAAATCTTAGGATCTTCAAAAGAGGAGATGTTGGTTGATATTAGACGGATAATAGAAACTTGTACTTTTACATATACTCGTCAAAATGAGATGAAAGGTTTAGGAGATGCTATATACAAAGGGAAAGTACTTGTAGGAGATAGAGATCCTTTTGCTGTTATTTTAGCAGATGATTTATGTGTCAATCCTGAGGGTGATGGGGTATTAACTCAAATGGTAGAACTCTATAAAAAGTACAAATGTTGTATTGTAGCGTGTATGGAAGTCCCTATAGAAGATGTTCATAAATATGGAGTAATTGAGGGTAACAAAATAGAAGAGGGTGTTTTTATGGTTTCAAATATGGTTGAAAAACCAGATAATGATGCGGCTCCTTCAAATTTGGCAGTTATAGGAAGATATATTTTAACTCCTGATATTTTTAATATTATAGAAACTACAAAACCTGGTAAAAATGGTGAGTTACAAATCACTGATGCTTTATGTGAACAAGCAAAAAAAGGGATGGTAATAGCATATAAATTTAAAGGAAGAAGATTTGATTGTGGAAGTGTTGATGGTTTTGTAGAGGCTACTAACTATTTTTATGAATTAGAAAAAACAAAGAAATAGTTATGAGTACAAAGTTCAAAGTGTGTGACTTTATTCTTTTTGGGGGACATGGTGATTTAGCTTTTAGGAAATTAATGCCTGCTTTATATCATCTCTCTTTTGACGAATATTTGGACAAGGAAAGTAGAGTAATAACCATTTCGAGAAAAAATATTACACATGATGAACATATTGTATTAATAAAAGATAAATTGATAGAATTTTTAAGAGAAGATTTTTCTGAAGATTTCTTTACACAATTTAAAAAACAATTATATATAGTAGTAGTAGATTTTTCTGATAACAATTCATATGGTAAATTACAAGAAATTTTATCAAAATTTCCTTTACGAGAGCGTATTAATTACCTCTCTACCTCTTCCCACTTTTTTGGAAATATTTGTGAATCTTTAGATAAGTGGGAGTTAATAACAAAATCTTCTCGTGTAGTTTTAGAAAAACCGCTTGGAAAAGATTTGGAAAGTTCACGAGTAATTAATAAAAAAGTATTACAATATTTTGATGAAGATCAAATCTATAGAATAGATCATTATCTAGGAAAGGATACTGTTCAAAATATTATGGCTTTGCGTTTTGCAAATCGTCTTTTTGTCCCTTTATGGAATGCTAATCATATAGATCATGTACAAATTACTGTTACTGAGAGTGTTGGTGTTGAAAATCGATGGGGATATTATAATGAATATGGTGCTATGCGTGATATGATTCAAAATCATTTGATGCAATTATTATGTTTGATTGCTATGGAATCACCATGCTCACTAGAAGCCAATAGTGTACGAGATGAAAAAGTAAAAGTGTTACGCTCATTACGAATTCTCAATGATGCAGATATCAAATCAAATACCGTTCGTGCTCAATATACAGCTGGTTCTTCTGAAGGAGAGGCAGTTCCTGGATATTTAGATGGAAATGATAAAAATAGTCAAACAGAAACATTTGCAGCTATGCGAATTGATATAGATAACTGGAGATGGAATGGTGTGCCATTTTATATACGAAGTGGAAAAAGGATGCAAAAAAGAAATTCTGAAATAGTGATTCAGTTTAAGACTATTCCCCATTCAATTTTTGGGAAAAACAATACCTCAATCAATCCAAATAAACTGGTGATCACTTTACAGCCAAATGAAAGTATAGAGCTTAAACTAATGAATAAAATACCAGGACTCAGTGACTCTATGAAACTTCAGCAAGTAGATTTGGAATTGAATGCTCCACATAACACAAGTCGAAAACCAGATGCATATGAACGATTGATTTTGGATGTAATTTTATCAAATCCAACTTTGTTTATGCGTCTTGATGAAGTAGAACAAGCTTGGAAGTGGGCTGATACAATCATTGAGGGGTGGAAAAATAATATTTCCCCTATGAAAAATTATACAGCAGGAAGTTATGGACCTAGTGCTGCTGTGCAACTAATTGCAAAAGATGGGAGAGCTTGGAATGATGAATAATATTTACAAAAAATTCTCCACTGCGGAAAGTATTGCCATAACATTAGCAAAAAATGTAGCAGCTATCTTAGAAAAGTCTATATTTACAAATAAAACAGCAACACTCCTTCTTTCAGGAGGCAATACTCCAAAATTATTTTTAAATAAACTTTCTCTTTGTGATATAGAGTGGGAAAAGGTTGTTGTAGGTTTGGTCGATGAGAGAATGGTAGAAACTTCCAATAAAGATAGTAATGAATATATGATAAGAAAAGAGTTTTGTAACAATAATGCATTAAAAGTAAATATTGTAGGGATGTATGAAGATGAAGATTTAGATACAATTGAAGATCTCTGTTCTGCAAAATATAAAGAAATTTTTTCTAAAATTGATGTATTAGTTTTAGGAATGGGAACTGATGGACATACAGCATCATTATTCCCTTTTAATCAAAAGCTAGAAGAAGCTTTTGATTTGCAAAATACAAATTTTTGTATCGCTATACTCCCTACAGATGCCCCTTACAAAAGATTGAGTTTGACTTTGGCATCAATTTTAAGAGCAGAAAATATTTTTTTACATATTGAAGGATCTCAAAAAATTGCAGTTTATAATGATGTTTTAAAAAGTGAAGAGAGTATCCGTTATCCAATTTTAAAAGTACTTAATAGTAATAATATAATAAAGGTGTATGCACATGAATAATATAATTTTAGAAGTAACACAGAATATAATAAAAAGATCAACAAAAAGTCGTGATATTTATCTCCAAAGAGTTTCCAAAGCAAAAAGAAATTCGGTCAATAGAAAACCTTTAGGGTGTAGTAATTTAGCACATGCCATGGCACCTATGAGTGAGAAAGAAAAAGCAAGTTTAATCGATATGAGTAGTTATAATATGGGAATTATTACAGCATATAACGATATGTTATCAGCTCATCAACCTTATAGTACTTATCCTGATATTCTAAAAAAAGAGCTGACTTTGTATAACTCTACAGCACAAGTAGCAAGTGGAGTACCTGCTATGTGTGATGGGGTTACTCAAGGTCAAGTAGGTATGGAGCTTTCTCTTTTTAGTCGGGATAATATTGCAATGGCAAGTGCAATTGGACTGAGTCATGATCTGTATGATGGTACATTTTACTTAGGTGTTTGTGATAAGATAGTTCCTGGACTTTTTATAGCAGCTTCGAGTTTTGGACATCTTCCTGCTATTTTTGTACCCTCAGGACCAATGCCCTCAGGTATTTCCAATAAAGAAAAAGCCAAAGTACGAGAAGAATATGCTCAGGGAAAAGTTGATGAATCATCTTTATTAAAAGTTGAATCGGCATCATATCATTCTTGCGGAACATGTACATTTTTTGGAACAGCTAATTCCAATCAGATGCTTTTAGAGATGATGGGATTACAGCTTCCTAATGGCTCCTTTGTCAATACAAATACTCCCTTAAGAGAAGCCTTAACAAAAAAATCTGCCAAAACACTTGTTGAATTAACAAATGCAAAGATAAGTATTAGTGACATTATTAATGAAAAAAGTTTTGTAAATGCTATTGTGGGATTGATGGCTACAGGAGGTTCTACGAATCATACTATTCATTTGATAGCGATGGCAAAAGCATGTGGAATTATTTTAACTTGGGAAGATTTTGATGCTATTTCAAAAGTTGTTCCACTTTTATGTAAAATGTATCCAAATGGAAGTGCTGATGTAAATGCTTTTAGAGAAGCAGGTGGAATGGGTGTAGTGATTAATGAGCTTTTAAAAGCTCATTTAGTTCATAATGATGTTAATACCGTGGTTGGTTATGGTTTGGAAAAATATGTTATTACTCCAAAACTTATAGAAAATAGTTTGGAATTGGCTGTATCAGATATGATCTCTACAAATAAAGATGTAATTTCTAATATAGCTTCGCCTTATTCAAAAGAGGGTGGTTTAAAACTTTTACGAGGTATTTTAGGTGATAGTGTTATTAAAACTTCTGCCCTTAATGTGGAACAGTTATACATAAAAGCACCTGCTGTTGTATTTCATTCTCAAGAAGCTCTTCTAAAAGCCTTTAACAATAAAGAGTTAGAAAAAGATTTTATAGCAGTTGTTTGCTATCAAGGTCCAAAATCAAATGGTATGCCAGAACTTCATAAACTAATGCCACCTTTAGGGGTATTGCAAGAGAAAGGTTTTAAGGTTGCTATTATTACTGATGGAAGAATGTCTGGAGCTTCTGGAAAAGTTCCTTCTGCAATTCATTTGTCTCCTGAGGCATATGATGGTGGATTGATCTCAAAAATAAAAAATGGGGATTTGATTGAGTTTGATGTAAAAAATGGACTCATTAATATTTTAATTGATGAAGAGATTTTAAAAAGTAGAGAAGTAGAAAAAGTCGATCTTTTATCTAATAGATATGGCTTAGGACGAGAGTTATTTGCAAGTGTTCGAGCGAATGTTTGTAGTGCAAAAGAGGGTGCTACAATTTTTAAACTAGTAGGAGAAGAAGACTCATGAATGCCAAAGAATTAATGGGTATATCACCCATAGTACCTGTAATTGCTATAGATAATATAAAAGATGCTTTGCCTTTGGCAAAAGCTTTGAGTGCAGGTGGTATCAATATAATGGAGATTACTCTACGAACTCCAGTGGGTTTAAAAGCAATAGAGATTATTTCAAAAGAGTTTCCCTCTATGCATGTAGGAGCGGGAACAGTTTGTACTCACGAAGATCTAGTCAATGCAAAAAATGCAGGGGCACAGTTCGTTTTTTCACCTGGAATAAGTGAAGAGTTAATTGTATCAGCACAGCAAAATAATATGATTTTAATTCCAGGTGTCTCAACAGCATCTGAAGTGATGATGGCTCAAAATTATAAACATTATTATTGTAAACTTTTCCCAGCTGCTTTATCTGGAGGAGTTGCTATTTTGAAAGCTTTTCAAGGACCTTTTTCAAGAATGAATTTTTGTCCTACAGGTGGAGTGAGTTTAAAAAATTGCAAAGAATTTTTATCATTACAAAATGTATTATGTGTCGGAGGAACATGGATTGTTCCTAAAGATGCAATACAACAAGGTGATTTTGAACTAATTACAAAACTCTCTTTAGAAGCATTAGAAAATATAAAAAATTAAATATAAAAGGAATACCGATGAATTATAATGCAAATTTTAATCCAAGAGTGTCAGATAGTGAAATATTTGAAGCAATAAAAAAAGAAAAAAAAGATATAGGGTATTATAACTTACCTTTTCAACATACACAAAGCATTATAGAGTATGCAAAAACAGTAAAGCAAAAAAATGTAGCGGTTATAGGGATAGGGGGGAGTACTTTAGGGACTTATGCTATATATAGTTTTTTGGCAAGAACACATAATTTTAGTAAAAAACTCTATTTTTTTGAATCTACAGATCCTATTGATATCAATAGTAGAATAGAAAAATTTGATTTAGAAGATACACTTTTTATCATCATTAGTAAATCAGGGACAACAATAGAAACAATAAGTGTTTTTAAATATCTCTCTTCAAAAGTAAAAATAGATAAACGCAATTGTTTAGTGATTACAGAAAATGATAGTAAACTCAATAATTTTGCAAAATCAAATAAAATAAAAACATTTGAAGTTCCAAAAAATGTGGGGGGGAGATTTTCAGTTTTTTCTAATGTAGGACTTGTACCTTTGGCAATCATTGGTATTGATATTGCAAAGTTGTTAGATGGATGTAAAGAATCATATCTTGGGTATTTTGAACAAGAAGTTTTGTATGATCAAATTATGACAAAAGCTCGATTTATGGCAGAGTATAAACACAAGTTTAATAATAATGTTGTTTTTTCATATGCTTCTGAATTGGAAGGATTTAATAAATGGTATGTACAATTATGGGGAGAGAGTTTAGGAAAAATAGATAATGATAATACCCATCAAGGATTAACTCCAATAGGTCTCATTGGTCCTGTGGATCAGCATAGTTTTTTACAGTTGATTATCCAAGGGAAAAGAGATAAAACAGTTACATTCATTAAAGTTGCAGATTTCAAAGATGAGTCTAAAATACCCGATATAAAATTAAAAGGATTGGAAGAGCTAGACTATATCAACAATTTAAAATTTTCTGATCTTATCAATCATCAAGCCGACGCAACAATAAAAGCAGTTCAAGATCTTCAGGATATACCATGTGATACATTCACAATTGAAAAAGTAGATGAGTTTAATTTGGGTAAATTGATGTATATTTATGAATTACTTACCTCTGTAGTAGGAAAATTTTTATTTATCAATACCTATGATCAGCCAGGGGTTGAAAATGGTAAAATTATTTTAAAAGAGAAGTTAAAAAAGAAATCATAAAAAAAGGTTCTTCTATTATGAAGAACCTTTTTAATGGGTAGTTATAATTAATCCATTGTTCCTGCAGGAACATGAACATTTCCATCCATGATAATTCTCGCACTTCTACTCATTGAAGCTTTTTCAACAGTATATTTACCATCTTTTTGTGTTAAAGCAGCTCCTACTTTGATAGCTCCACTTGGATGACCAAAAGTAACAGTATTTTTATCTTCACCACCAGCGGCAATATTTACTAATGTACCAGGGATACAAGCAGCAACACCAATAGCAACAGAAGCTGTTCCCATCATCGCATGATGCAATTGTTGCATAGATAATGCTCTTACATGAAGATCCATCTCAGAAGCTTTAACCTCTTTCCCACTTGATGTAATAAAGTCTTGTGCAGGTGATACAAATGCTATTTTTGGAGTATGTTGTTGTGTTAAGGCATCAGATGCATCTTTCATAACACCCATTTTTAAAGCTCCTGCTATTCTAATTTTTTCAAATCTAGCTAAGGCTTCTGTATCAGAATTTATATCACCTTGAAGTTCAGTACCTTTATACCCAATCTCATCTGCATTGACAAATACAGTTGGAATACCAGCTGTAATCATAGTCGCTTTAAATGTACCCACACCTTCAACCTCTAAATCATCGACTAAGTTTCCTGTAGGAAATAATTCTTCACTTGGATCAACAGGCTCTACAAACTCTAACTGAATCTCTTCAGCAGGAAATGCAACACCATCAATCTCATAATCTCCCATCTCTTTAACAAGTCCATTTTCCATAGTTACATAACATAAAATAGTTTTTTTGATATTGGCTTGCCAGATTCTTACACAACAAACACCATTTTCTGGTACATTGTCTACTAAACCCTCAGCAATTGCAAAAGGACCAACAGCAGAAGATAAGTTTCCACAGTTTCCACTCATATCTACAAAGTCTTTATCAATTGCAACTTGACAAAAGTAATAATCTACATCATGGTTAGCAACATCAGATTTACCAACTAAAATAGCTTTTGATGTAGAAGAACTAGCTCCACCCATCCCATCCATTTGTTTTTTGTAAACATCAGGAGAACCTACGATTCTTTGAAGAAGTTTATCTCTTTTTCTTCCATCTTCTTGTGCTTCTTTTGGTAGATCTGCAATATTAAAAAATGTACCTTTTGAAGTACCACCTCTCATATAGGTTGCTTTTACTTTAAATTGTGGTTGATATGCCATTGTATTTTCCTTGAGTTAATTTTGAAGTTTTAAAAGTATTTAGAAAAAATTTCATCATTTACGATCTCTTCTAAATACTTTTAGGGGAAATACCCTAAAAGTTTTTTTTAACTAGTGATTATTTTTTTGAAGATGCAATAACATCTTTAGCGAATTTTTGTAAAATACCACCATTTTTGTAAACATCAACTTCAGCTGAAGTATCAAGTCTACATAATACTGGAAATTTAACAACTTCACCATTTGCTCGTGTCATAACAACTGTTACATCACATCTTGGAGTGATTTCACCTTCGATATCAAATACTTCACTTCCGTCGATAGCATAAGTATGTCTTGTATCACCTTCTTTAAATTGAAGTGGTAATACACCCATTCCTACAAGGTTTGTTCTATGGATTCTTTCAATTGATTCTGCAATTAAAACTTCAACACCTGCAAGTCTAACACCTTTTGCAGCCCAGTCTCTTGATGAACCTTGACCATAGTTAGTACCAGCAACGATGATTAGTGGTTGTTTTCTAGCAGTGTAAGTCTCAATTGCTTCCCACATTCTAGATTCAGTACCTTCTGGCATAATTTTAGTAAGTGAACCTTGTTTGGTAACACCGCTTTCATCTTTAACCATTTCATTAAAGAGTTTTGGGTTAGCTAATGTAGCTCTTGAAGCTGTATGATGATCCCCTCTATGTGTTGCATAAGAGTTTAAATCTTCAGTAGGAAGACCCATTTTTAAACAATATTCACCAGATGCTGATGTAGGTAAAATAGCATTTGATGGAGATAAGTGATCTGTAGTGATATTATCAGGGAATACACCTAATGGTCTCATACCTTTTAATGCTGGCATTTCCATATATTCAGCTTCCCAGTATGGTGGCTTATTGATATATGTAGATTGAGTATTCCAGTTATAAAATGGAGAAATTTCAATATCACCTAATGCACTTTTAGCAAACATTGGATCATAAATAGCATCAAACATTTCTGGTCGTACTGAAGCTTTTTCAACTGCATTGATTTCTTCATCTGTTGGCCAAATATCTTTTAATGTAATAGGGTTACCATCTTTATCATTTCCTAAAGAATCTGTTTCAATATCAAATCGAATAGAACCAGCTAAAGCGTACGCTACAACAAGTGCAGGAGATGCTAAAAATGCTTCTTTTACATAAGGGTGGATTCTTCCATCAAAGTTTCTGTTTCCAGAAAGTACAGCAGTTGAATAGATATCATTATCTACAACTTCTTTTTGAATCTTAGGATCTAAAGCACCCGACATACCATTACAAGTTGTACATGCAAATCCAACAATACCAAATCCTAATTTTTCAAGTTCTGGAAGTAAGTTAGCATCATTTAAGTATGTTTCAACTACTTTAGAACCTGGTGCTAATGAAGATTTAACCCATGGTTTTCTTTTAAGTCCTAATTCATTTGCTTTTTTAGCAAGTAAACCAGCAGCGATAACATTTCGTGGATTTGAAGTATTTGTACATGATGTAATAGCAGCAATTAAGATACCACCATCAGGTATTTTATTTTCATCTTCTTCTTTAAAGTCTTTGATTAAACCTTCTGATTTTAAAGTATTTGTAGGCACTAAATGATGTGGTTTAGATGGACCTGCGATACTTCTAGTAACATTTGATAAATCAAATTCGATTTCTCTTGCATAAGTTGCTTTTGTAAGTTCCGTTGCCCATAAACCATTTGCTTTTGCATATGCTTCTACAAGTTTCACTTGATCAGATTCTCTCCCTGTAAGTGTTAAGTAGTCTAAAGTTTGCTCATCGATACCAAACATAGCAGCAGATGCACCGTATTCTGGAGTCATATTTGAAATAGTTGCACGATCTCCTAAGTTTAAGTATTTTAATCCTTCACCAAAGAACTCTAAAAATGCAGAAATTACATTTTGTTCTCTTAAAAATGAAGTTAATGTCAAAGCAATATCAGTAGCAGTAATTCCAGCAGCTCTTATACCTACAACTTTGATTCCGATTACTTCAGGAACTCTCATATATGATGGGTTTCCAAGCATAACATTTTCAGCTTCAAGTCCACCAACACCTAGTGCATATACACCAAGAGCATCAACATGTGGAGTATGTGAATCTGTACCTACTAATGTATCAGGAGATGCAATACCATCAATATTGTGAATCACAGGAGACATTTTTTCTAAGTTTATTTGATGCATAATACCATTTCCTGGAGGAATAACATCTACATTATCAAATGCTTCTTTTGTCCAGTTGATAAAATGAAATCTATCTGCATTTCTTCTATCTTCAGTATCTCTATTTTTTTGGAAAGCATCTGGATCAAATCCACCACATTCAACTGCAAGTGAGTGATCAACGATTAGTTGAGTAGGAACAACAGGATTAACTTGTTTAGGATCTCCTCCACCCGCTTCAACAGCTTCTCTTAAACCAGCTAAATCAACTAAAGCTGTAAGTCCTAAGATATCGTGAGTAACAACTCTTGATGGATACCATGGGAAATCTTTGTCTGTTCTTTTTTCGATAAGTTGTACAAGTGAATCTTCTAACTCTTCACTAGGACATTTTCTCAATAAGTTTTCAGCTAATACTCTTGAGATATAGTTCATTTTTTCAAAAGAACCTGGAGTGATATCTTCAACAGCTGCTTTTAGATCATAAAAGCTTGTTTCGAAACCTTCTAATTTTTTTAGATATTTTGTGTTTGTCATATTTGTATATCCGTTTAGTTTAAATTGAAAAGGATGAGCAAGAACTCACCCTTTTAGTGTTTGCCAAAGTGGCACTTGAATATTTTGAAGTATTTAAATTATTTTCTATCCGCTAATGGAATGAATTTTAAACCTTCAGGTCCAGTATATGTAGCAGATGGTCTGATGATTTTACCATCTTCTCTTTGCTCAATAACATGTGCACCCCATCCTGTAACTCTTGAGATAATAAAAATAGGAGTAAACATATCTGTCGGAATTCCCATTTGGTTATAAGAAACAGCAGAGAACCAGTCAAGGTTAGGGAACATTTTTTTAGCATCCCACATGATTGTTTCAATTCTTTCTGCAACATCATACATTAACATATCGTTGTTTTCTTCAGATAAATCTTTAGCAACTTTTTTGATAACTACATTTCTTGGATCACTTGTAGTATAAACTGGGTGTCCAAAACCGATAATAATCTCTTTTTTTGCCATTCTTGCTTTGATATCTTCTTCTGCTTGATCTGCAGAGTTATATCTCTCTTGAATTCTAAATGCAACTTCATTTGCACCACCATGCTTAGGACCTCTTAAAGCTCCAATTGCACCAGTAATACATGAGAACATATCAGAATTTGTTCCAGCAATTACTCTTGAAGTAAATGTAGAAGCATTAAATTCATGTTCAGCATAAAGGATTAAAGATACATGCATAGCTTTTACCCAAGACTCTTTTGGTTTTTCGCCATGTAATAAGTGTAAGAAATGACCACCAACTGTATCATCATCTGTCACAACATCAATTCTTTTTCCGTTGTATGCAAAATGATACCAGTATAAAAGGATAGAAGAAAATGATCCCATTAATCTATTGATAATATCTTGTGCTTCACCTTTATCATGAGCTTCATCTTCTTGATTAATTGCACCAAGTACAGAACAACCAGTTCTCATAACATCCATTGGATGACATGTTTTTGGTAATTGTTCTAAAGCAACTTTTACACCATTTGGAATATCTCTAAAAGATCTAAGTTTTGCTTTATATACATCTAACTCAGCTTGATTAGGTAATTTTCCATGTACAATTAAATATGCAATTTCTTCAAATTCAGCTTTGTCAGCAAATTCTAAGATGTCATATCCTCTATAATGTAAGTCATTTCCACTTTTCCCAACTGAACAAAGAGCTGTGTTACCAGCTGATGTTCCTGAAAGTGCAACAGATTTCTTTGGCTTAAATGTTGTAGTTGTAGTACTCATAAATATTCTCCCTAATTAAATTTAAATTTTGTTTCGACTAGCTTTTTGCTTTACCTTGGTTGAACAATGCATCCATTTTATTTTCATAATCGTGGTACCCTAACATATCATAAAGTTCCATTCTTGTTTGCATTGTATCAATTGTACCTTCTTGTGTTCCGTTATCTCTTAAGTCTTGGTATACATTAAGCGCAGCTTTGTTCATTGCTCTAAATGCTGATAATGGGTAAAGAACCATCTCTATTCCAACATCACCTAACTCTTTTGTAGTAAAATATGGAGTAGCACCAAACTCTGTAATATTTGCTAAAACAGGTACAGTCATTTGATCACAAAATTCTTTGTATTCTTCTAAAGTATGAATTGCTTCAGCAAAAATAGCATCTGCTCCAGCTTCAACATAAGCTAATGCTCTTGAAACTGCTGATTCTTGACCTTCTGATGCATGTGCATCTGTTCTTGCAATGATATAAAAATCTGGATCTAATTCCATTTTAGCATCAACTGCTGCTCTTACTCTATCACACATCTCTTCTGTAGAAACTAATTCTTTCCCTGGTCTATGTCCACATCTTTTAGCAGCAACTTGATCTTCAATATGAAGTCCAGCAGCACCAGATCTGATAAACTCTTTTACTGTTCTTGCAACATTAAATGCATGTCCCCAACCTGTATCAGCATCAACGATTACTGGTGTATCACAAATAGATGTAACTCTTCTGATATCAATACATACATCTTCGATCATAGTCATACCTAAATCTGGTAAACCATATGATGCATTTGCAATTCCTCCACCTGAAAGATAAATTGCTTTATATCCAACTCTTGTAGCTTGTAATGCTTGGTATGCATTAATAGTCCCAACAATTTGTAGTGGTGATTCTTCTTTTAGTGCTTGTCTAAATTTTTTCCTGCGCTCATATAAATCCTTTGTTTTGTATTAGAGATATTATATATTATTGCTCTATAAAAAGAGTGTATAATTATTGTAAAACATATGATATATTTAGCACGCTTATTCTAAAAATGTATAATTATTGTTATTTATGTATAGTTATTGTACAATCCGTGATAATTACAAGGTAAAGGAATAATAAATGTTATTTAAAACTGGTATTGAAAAAATTATAGAGATATACAATCGTTCAAATTTAAGTATCTCAAAATTTGCGAGTATGATTGATAAAGATAGACGAACAGTCACCTCATGGATAGACAATATATCTATAAGTGAACCAAATAAAGATTTGAAAGATAAGATATGTACACTTTTTCGTTATCCAGATTTTATTTGGGATGAAAGTTGCCATGGGGAAGAATTTATCAAATCTATATCCCAAATACCTCAAAAAGAGATTCGAATCATAGATGATGATTATTATGGACGATTAGAATATATAAAAGAGTTTGAAGAAAATAGAAGGTTTGTGATCCAAGCACAATTTCCAGGTCCTATGTATAGGGATACAGCAGTAAAAAGAATATATAGAACAAAAACAGCTCCAGAGATAGAAAAACTTAAAAAAACTCGAATAGAAAAAATGCTCCGTTATGATTATGATACAACAGAATGGTACTCGATTAAGTCTATATTGTCTTTTTGTTTTGCAAGTATTGGTAATTTTTATACAAAAGAGGAAAAAATAAAGATATTGGAGTTGATCTATGACCTTTTTAATAATAACTACAATAAAAAACTTTTTTTGTTTGATAGTTTTTCAAGAAAGATTTATGGGATGGAAACAACTTATATATCTATAAATGTAACGAAAAAAATTCTCTTTTTTAAATCTCCTATAGAGTCAGTGTTTATAGAGATACGAAATAAAAACCTAGTGGAACGCATGCATAAGTATTACTCTTCACCAGTGGAAGCTCCTGCACATGTAAATTTTTTAGATTCTGTAAAAATTATTAAAATCTTGCAAGATTCATTGAGATACAATAATAATATAAAACAAACTTATGAAACTATCAATAGAACAACAGATTATGGAAACTTATTTTTTAATAATTTGAGTGTAGATTTACAAAAAGAGGTGAGTCCTCCCAATAAATAGGGAAGACTTTTTATGGAGTTGTTTAAAAAGCTTCTACTATAGAACCTTTATATTTAGTAGCAATAAACTCTTTAATCTCTTTTGAATTTAATACTTCATCTAACGCTTTGATAGAGTCTTTATTTTGGTTTCCTTCTTTTACAACAACAATATTTGCATAAGGTGAATCTTTTGATTCTAATATAATGGCGTCTTTTAGTGGATTTAAATCTGCTGATAATGCATAGTTAGTATTAATAATCGCGGCATCAACTTCATCAAGTACTCTTGGTAATTGTGGAGCATCTAACTCTTTGATCTTTAGATTTTTAGGATTTGTTTTAATATCAACAACAGTTTTGAATTTTACATCATTAAATGTTAACAAACCTTGTTTTACTAAAATATCCAAAGCTCTACTTTCATTTGTCGGATCATTTGGTACGGCAATTGTAGCTCCATTTTTTAACTGACTTAAAGATCTAATCTTTTTAGAATACAATCCCATTGGTTCTAAGTGTACATTCACTGTTTTTATCAAGTGAGTATTTTTATTTGTATTAAACTCTTCTAAATAAGGCAAATTTTGGAAAAAATTTGCATCTAATTCACCTTCATCAACAGCAATATTAGGTGTAACATAATCTGTAAATTCAACAATTTCCAAATCATACCCTTTTGCTTTTAATAATGGTTTGGCAAACTCTAAAATCTCTACATGTGGTACAGGGGTAGCACCAATTTTAATAGTTGTTTTTTTCTGAACTGTTTTATCATCCGTACAAGCCACAAATCCAAGTGTAATTGCACCTAAAAGTACAATCTTTACTATATTTTTAATCATTTTTATCCTTTTATTTTTTTGTAATTTTATACAAGTAATCACCAAAACTTTGTACAATCTGCACTAAAGCTATAAGAATGAGTACGGTATAAATCATCGTATCTGTTTGAAATCGATAATATCCATATTTTATAGCGACATCACCTAATCCACCACCACCAACAGCACCTGCCATGGCTGAAAAACCTATTACAGTTATAAGAGTAAGAGTGATAGCTGATATTATAGAGGGGAGTGCTTCGACACACATCACCTTAAATATAATTTGAAAATCACTTGCTCCAAAAGATTTTGCAGCTTCTACTACACCTTTGTCTACCTCTTTTAAAGCACTTTCAATTAGTCTCGCTATAAAAGGGGCAGCACCTATTGTAAGTGGGATGATAGCTGCAGTTGTTCCTATACTTTTTCCTATCAAAAATTTAGTTAAAGGGAATAATATAATCATAAGTATAATAAATGGAAAAGAGCGTAATGTATTGATAACAACATCTAACATCGTGTATATTGGAAGATTCTCTTTGAGTCCCCCCTTTGATGTAAGTAATAAAACCACTGCTAGCATAAATCCAATCACTACTGCTAAAAATGTAGCAACTAAAGACATATATATAGTTTGACCTAATGCAGGTAATAAAATATCTTTCATTATAAAATCTCCCAAACGACATTTTGTTCTTTTATATAATGAGTCACTTTTTCTTGTTGTTCTTTTTTTATATTGATCACTATGTTTCCTACAATATGTGTATTTATCTCTTCAAGTTTTCCCCAAACAATATCAAAGTCCATATCTAAATCTCTTGCCATTTTAGTAATCAGTGACTGAAATACATTATCTTTTGGAAAATATATCTTTATATTTACACCTCTTTGTGGGACAACTTCTGTTTCACCTAAAAATGCTTTCATTTTATTATCAGGTTTTAAAAACAACTCTTCTGTTTCATCAAAACCTATAATATTTCCATGTTCTAGTAAAAGTGCTCTTTGTGCTATCTGTTTTACTACTTCCATCTCGTGAGTTACTAATACTATTGTAATATTCAGTTTCTCATTAATGGTTTTTAAGAGATTTAATATTGAAGTTGTAGTATTTGGGTCAAGTGCTGATGTAGCTTCATCGGAGAGTAAAATATTTGGATTCAGAGTCAAAGCGCGTGCTATGGCTACACGCTGTTTTTGTCCACCGCTTAACTCACTTGGATAAGAATCACTTTTTTCATCTAATCCAACTAATACAAGTAGTTCTTTGACTTTCTTCGTAATCTCATTTTTAGAGTATTTCCAAAGCTCCATAGGTAAAGCAACATTTTCAAAAACAGTTTTTCTTTGAACTAATGAAAAATGTTGAAAAATCATCCCTATATTTTTTCTAAATTCTCGTAAATTTTCTTTTGAAAGTTCTTTTATCTCTTTTTGATTTACTTTTAGTGATCCTTTATCATAATCTTCTAATCCATTAATACACCTCAGCAATGTTGATTTTCCTGCACCACTGTGTCCAACAATAGCAAAAATCTCACCCTTATTTATCTCTATACTGACATTATTTAATACTTGTGTTGTATCATAATATTTATTTAAATTTTTTATATTTATCATAAATTAATCTAGTTAAAGTTAAGAGATTTGAATCTCTTCTTTTATTTCCAGACCAAAACCATTGAGACCAACAAAAGAATATTTTCCACCACTTGTGAGAAGCTTAATATTTTTTATACCAAGTTCATTTAAAATTTGCGCTCCAATTCCAAAATCTTTCATAACTGTTTTATTTTCATTAGTGTTATCCAAAAAGATTAATACACCACTTTTATCATCTAAGAAGTTAATAGATTTTAACATAGAATTTAATTTGTCTTCATTTAAAAATAAATTTATATCAAAATCAACATTGTGGAACTTTACAAGTGATGTTTCTTGAATATTACCAAATTGAATCACTGTATGTTTATTGTTTAAATGATCTTGAAAAATTCTTTTTGTAACATTATGTGTCATAAAACTTATTCTTTCATTTGAAATTTCATTGACCAATGATTCATGAGCCATTCTATATTCAACTAAGTCAGATATATATATTTGTTTCATAGTATGCTTTTGTGCAAATATATCCAAATCATCCCGTCGTGCCATTGTTCCATCTTCTTTCATGATTTCACAAATAACAGCTTCACCTGCTAGACCTGCTAATTTACATAAATCAATACTTCCCTCAGTATGACCTGTTCTTGCTAATACTCCACCATCTTTGGCAATAAGTGGAAAAATATGACCTGGTCGAACTAACTCTACTGCTTTGCTAATTGGATTGGCTAATATTCTAATAGTGTCATCTCGTTCACCTGCACTAATACCCGTACTTGCTTTTGCACAATCGACTGAAACTGTAAATGCTGTTTCATAAGATGAAGTATTTGCTGCTACCATTGGATTGAGTTCTAATCTATTGGCTGTCTCTTTTGTAACCGCCACACAAATCAAACCTTTTGCATGTGTTGCCATAAAGTTAACTTTTTGATCGTCACTTAAAGCTGCTGAATAGACTAAGTCACCTTCGTTTTCTCTATCTTCATCATCCAGCATTATTACCATGTTGCCTTTTTTGATCTCTTCTATTGCTTCTTTTACTCTTTGTATTGCTAACATTATAATACCCTTTTTTGTTTAATAAATATGATTATATCACAAATTTTGAAATTTGCCATAAAAACACTTGACATAAAAAATAAAATTGACTATAATTCCACCACTTAAAAAGATAAGTAATTGATTGGGGTATCGCCAAGCGGTAAGGCACTAGCTTTTGGTGCTAGCATTCCTAGGTTCGAATCCTAGTACCCCATCCATAAAGTTACAAATCGCGGAATAGAGCAGTTTGGTAGCTCGACGGGCTC